>Ga0123356_10008145_pt1 | contig 10436 bp, 8 predicted proteins | sample TergutEmb28metaG_2_FD_92546 | JGI IMG/M metagenome (GOLD analysis project Ga0123356, IMG submission 92546) | Embiratermes neotenicus P3 segment gut microbial communities from Petit-Saut dam, French Guiana - Emb289 P3 | ecosystem: Host-associated > Arthropoda: Insects > Digestive system > Gut ... | reverse complement strand
CGAAGGTATTTCGGAGATCATTCCCCGAATCGCGTTTTCCAAATCCATAAATATACTCCTTTATTTTATCCAAATCCTCATGCACCGTATTACTTTTATTATAACTATAACACAAATGAATAAAAGCAACAATGCCGGGAGTATATGGCATGTATTTTATTCTTGACAATTAAGCATTATCGGTGCAAAATAAGAAAATGTCTAAAAACTTCAGTTTTAAAGATGTTTTGCACTCTAAATCTATTTTCAAAGGAGCCTCTTGTGAGCCATTCAACAGATCAAATCAGAAATATCGCAATTGCCGGTCATGGACAGACCGGAAAATCAACCCTTTTTGAACATTTGCTGTTTGCTGGAGGGGTAATTCAAAGGGCGGAAACGCTGGAATCCGGAAAGATGACCAGCGATTACAGCCCGGAAGAAATCGAACGGAAAATCTCGATACATGCCGCAATGGGCCATGTCGAAAAAAACGGGACAAAAATCAATTTTTTGGATACGCCCGGTTCATCCGATTTTACCGGGGATGTTATTTTATGTTTCCGTGCTGCAGAATTGGCGCTTTTAACTGTTGACGGCCGGTCGGGCGTTCAGATATAGACTGTCAAGTTGTGGCGGAATCTGGATGCAAGCGGGAAGCCCAGAGGCGTTTTTGTTACAAAGCTTGATAACGATCAGGCCGATTTTACCAAAACGCTCGCCGACATTAAAGAAAAATTCAAAATTGAGCCTACGGCAATTACCCTGCCGATGGGTTCAGGCGGCAATTTTAAGGGCGTAATAGACGTACTGCACGAAAAAGCGTATTTTTTACAGGGCGAAACTCTGGAAAAAGAGGGGCCTATTCCTGATGAGTTCAAGGATGCGGCAGCGGCGGCGCGTGAAAAGTTAATTGAAGCGGCGGCTGAGGGTGACGACAGCCTGATGGAAAAATACATCGAAAACGGTTCCCTTTCCCCTGACGAAATGAAGACAGGCCTTATTGAAGCTTTGTCCGAAAACAAGTATGTTCCGGCATTTGCAGGTTCTCCTATTAAAAATTCCGGTATTATTCCATTAATCGAATTTTTTACCGATGTTGCGCCTAACCCGCGGACAGCGAAAGATATGGTGATCGATGCCGAAGGCAAAGAAACTCAAGTTTCCTTCGATCCTGACAAACCTATGTCTGCGCTGATTATCAGAACTACTTATGACCAGTTTTCCGGGAAACTCTCCTGGTTAAAAGTTATTACAGGCAAACTTACGGCAGATTCCGAAGCGATCAATGTTTCGGAAAACAAGAAAGAGCGGATTGGCAAACTTTATACATGCCAGGGCAAGAAACTTGAAGAGGTCAGAGAATTATCCGCAGGTGACATTGGCATTATTACCAAGGCAGCTACTTTAAAAACCAACGACACATTGGCAATTGCGGACTGTCCGTGCTTTGCGCATCTGGCTTTGCCGGAACCTGTTCACTCGGTAGCGGTAAATGCGCTTGTAAAAAAAGATGAAGACAAATTGGGCGAATTCCTTGTACGCGCCACAGAAGAAGATAAAACTTTCCGCTTCCATTTTAATGCGGAGACCAAGGAATCGGTTATTTCCGGCATGGGTGAATTACAGATACATATTATTCTGGACAAAATTAAGGCTAACCAAAAAATTGATGTTGAAACCCGTGTCCCCAAAATTGCTTACCGCGAGACAATTTCAAAGAAAGCGAGCGCCGAATATACACATAAGAAACAATCAGGCGGGCACGGCCAGTACGGCAAGGTGTTGCTTGAGATTGCGCCACTTGCACGCGGCGAAGGGTATCAGTTTGTCAATGCTATTTTTGGCGGCGCTATTCCAAAGAACTATATTCCCGGCGTAGAAAAGGGCGTTGTGGAAGGAATGTTGCACGGTTCAATGGCGAGTTATCCGGTTGTAGATGTGGAGGTAAAGGTTGTAGACGGCAAGTACCACCCTGTAGATTCAAACGAACTGTCGTTCAGAATTGCAGCGCGGGGAGCGTTCCGCGATGCCATGAAGCTGGCGGCCCCCACATTGCTTGAACCAATTATGAACCTTACGGTATTTGTCGAAGAAAAGTATCTGGGCGATGTTATGAGCGATCTTTCCGGCAAGCGCGGCAAGATTCTTGGGCAGGATTCGACAGGCGGCATCGCGGAAATACGCGCCGAAGTCCCTCATGTTGAGCTTCTTCGTTATTCAATAGACCTGCGCTCGATTACATCGGGAACCGGCTCTTTCAACGTGGATTTCAGTCATTATGCGCCAATTTCGGGGCGCATTGCCGACGAAGTTATCAAGGCGCGCGCGGAATTCAAGATTCAGGATGCTGACGAATAACGAAACCAATGTTTTAATTTTGTGCTGGGAGTTTTGCGCGATGGCGCAAAACTCCATGATAACGAGGGCTGTTACAAAGCTTTAGTTTTGTAACAGCCTCGCCAGTTCACTATCTACCGTTTGTTAATATCAGTGTACCCAATGTGCGATTGAACGCACTTGTATGCAGGGCGGATGATTCTGCCGCCGGCGATGATTTCTTCCAGACGGTGGGCGCACCAGCCTGCTATGCGGCTGATGGCAAAAATTGGAGTGTTAAGCTCCGGCGGGATGCCAAGCATTTTGTAAACAAAGCCTGAGTAAAAATCCACATTGGTGCAAATATCTTTGTCTGACCCTTTAACCTTTTTGAAGACTACGGGGACAAGGCGTTCAATAAGGCGGTAAAGATCTAATTCTTTTAGAAACCCCTTTTCTTCCGCAAGCGCGGCAGCCTTGTCGCGCAGCAGGCTTGCGCGAGGGTCTGTGATTGTGTAAACTGCGTGCCCCTGACCGTAAATCAATTTTGAGCCGTCATAGGCTTCGCCCTTTAATATTTTGGTAAGATAGGCAGACACCTCTTCTTCGCTTTCCCAGTTCTTTACATTTCGCATAATGTCATCCATCATGCCGATAACTTTTGCATTCGCGCCGCCGTGCTTGAAACCCTTAAGCGAGCCGATACCGGCTGCAATGGATGAAAAGGTGTCGGTATCGGCGGATGAAACCAGATGCACGGCAAAAGTGGAGTTATTGCCGCCGCCATGTTCAGCGTGAAGCACCAGTGCAAGGTCCAAAAGTTCCGCTTCATAGCGGGTATACTTTTGATCCGATCTGATTAGCGACAGCAAAGCTTCTGCGCTGGAACATGATGCGTCGGGCAGATGAATAACCAGGCTTTCATGATCAAAGTAGTGTTTTTTTGCCATGTATGAATATGCCACGATGGTCGGAAAACGTGAAATAAGCTCCAAAGACTGGCGAAGAACATTCTCCGCCGACTGGTTTTCGGGATCATCATCATAGGAATAAAGCGTAAGCACACAACGAGCCAATTGATTCATTATGTCGTGTGACGGAAACCTCATTATGGCATCGTCTACAAAATTCCTGGGCAGGATTCTGCAGTTGCCGACAAGTTCCGTAAAATCATTGAGCTGCTCTCTGTTTGGAAGCTGTCCAAAAATAAGAAGATAAATTGTTTCTTCAAAACAAAAGCGTTCTTCCCGCTGACCGGCAGCAACAATGTCTTCAACATCAATGCCGCGGTAAAACAGCTTGCCGTCAACAGCAACTTTCTCTCCTGCGTCAATCATGTAACCATGTACATCGCCAATACGTGTAAGCCCGGCAAGCACGCCTGTACCGTCTGCATTGCGGAGCCCCCGCTTTACGTTAAATTTTGTGAATAATTCGGGATCAATGTAAACATCGCTTGACATTTCACCAATTTGGTCTATGGCACTGCCCATTTTCGTCTTACCTCCTGTTTTTTTAAGGTTGTCTGTCTATAAATGCTTTGCATTTATAGACAGACTCTATTTACTGTCTTCTTCTCTAATTTGAACGCGGCGAATTTTTCCGCTGATTGTCTTGGGAAGTTCTGAAACAAATTCAATAATTCGCGGGTATTTGTAAGGAGCAGTGGTCTTTTTGACATGATCCTGCAGCTCTGCCTTAAGTTCTTCCGAAGCCGTATAGCCCTTTGCCAGTATTACAGTAGCCTTAACAACGTTGCCGCGTTCGGGATCGGGAACGCCGGTAATTGCACATTCCAGCACTGCCGGATGTTCTATAAGAGCGCTTTCAACCTCGAATGGCCCGATACGGTAGCCTGAGCTTTTTATTACATCGTCATTACGTCCGACAAACCAGTAATAGCCGTCTTCGTCTTTCCACGCGACATCGCCTGTGTAATAAATATCGTCGTGCCATACCTGATTCGTAAGCGCCGAATCCCGGTAGTAGCCGCCGAACATTCCCCAGGGCTTTCGCTTGTCTGTGCGGACAACAATTTGCCCTTCTTCGCCCATATTGCAGGAAGCATTGTCTTCGCGTAACAGATCAATGTCGTAACCTGGCGCAGGTTTTCCCATAGAGCCTGGTTTTGGCTCCAGCCACGGCCATGTGCAAAGTGAAACCGTAAGCTCTGTTTGCCCATAACATTCCCGCAGTTTTATCCCTGTGCCAGCCATAAACTGTTCGTATATTTCAGGGTTTAACGGCTCTCCCGCCACAGTGCAGTTTTTCAAAGCGGAAAAATCGTATTTTTTTAAATCTTCCTTTATGAAGAAACGGTATATTGTGGGCGGGGCGCAAAAACTCGTGAGCTTATACTTGCTCATTATTTCAAGCATGGCGGAAGGCACAAACCGGTCGTAATCGTACACAAAAACCGCAGCTCCGCAAAGCCATTGCCCGTATATTTTCCCCCATGCTGCCTTGGCCCAGCCTGTGTCTGCAACAGTAAGATGCAAACCGCCTGGTATTACCTGATGCCAATATTTTGCAGTAACTATGTGCCCCAAAGGATAAACAAAATCATGACGCACCATTTTAGGCATTCCTGTTGTGCCCGATGTAAAATAAAGAAGCATTATGTCACTATTTACGTTTACTGTATCCGGCCTTTTAAAATCGGGCGGGGCGTTTTCCAGAAGAGGGGAAAAATCAATCCATGACACCTGAGGGTCAGATACCGAACTTGCTCTGCTTGTGTCTGTTTTTGCGCCGTATACTGCAGCAGCCCCGTCTGTTACACTGCCGGCAAAATGTTCAGCGCCGCCTGCTTGTTTTGCTCCGGCTGCAAAACGTTCTTTGACAATTTTTGACGGATCAAAATCTTTAGGGCTGTGAACCGAACGAATGAATGCCTTGTATTTTAAATGAACAATCCCGTTTGATTCCGGGCTGCATTCCATAATTATTTCTGCTTCATCAATGCGGTGCATTAGTTCCGGATCGTCTACGCATATAATGCCTTTAATGTCGGCGGCATGGCAGCGGTAAAGAATGTCTTTTGTAGTAAGAAGATGGGTAGCGGGAATTGCAATTGCCCCTAACTTGTGTAAAGCCAAAAGCACAGGCCAGTATTCCCACCGGCGTTTTAGAATTAACATTACAGGATCGCCCTTGCCAATTCCGGCTGCCTGTAAAACATTGGCAGCTTTATCGGAGAGCCTCTTCATATCGGCAAAGGTAAAAGAAGCTTCTGCGCCTTTTTCATCGCACCATTGCATGGCGCGTTCGCTGCCTTTTTCTGCAGCCAGAACATCGACTACATCATATCCAAAATTAAAATTTTCGGGGATATTGATGGTAAAATTTTTATAAAAATCCTCGTAGGATTCAAAATCTATTCTTGGCAAATATTTGTCAAGCAAAAACATAAATAACTCCTCTCTTGTCTATAGAAAGTTAGCGGTGCTTTATAGCTTATAACCGTTAACTTAATATACAAATGCTAAAAATTTGGCTGAAGCTCCTCCCAGAGCTTTCATTCCATGAAGTTCCTGAGAATCGTAATACACACAATCCCCAGGCCCTAATTCCATCTCATGGCCGCCAATAGAAAGCAGCAAACGGCCTTCAAGCACATAATTAAACTCCTGCCCCGGATGGGTATTCAGGCTTATGGGCTTGTCCTCCGTTTCGCTGCTTGCCTCCACAATAAACGGTTCTGCTTTTTTCCGGTGAAAATTGTATGCCAGGTTCCAATATGTGTACATGGGTCTGCGGCTTACTTCCGGGGCTTGACCTGCCTTTGTAAGGCAAAAGGTCTTAAGCTTGGAAGATGCGCCGGTTATGAGCTCTGAAAGATCAATATTAAAGTAAGCTGCAATTTCTACCAATGCTCCTACCGGAAAATCCTTTTCGCATGATTCCCATGCGTTGTATTCAGCCGGATCAAAGCCCAATTCTGCCGCCAGATCTTCGGCGGAGATTGCTTTAATCTCTCTTAATACGCGCACTCTTGCGCTGATTTCTTTTAAATCTTCTTTCATCATAATACTCCTCTCGTTTCAATGCTTCCATTGGAATGAGCGATAAAAACCGCCGGATATTTTCTTGTGAAAAAACCATTTTCTACAATACCGGGGATTTGGTTAATATCGTTTTCCAAAACCGACGGGTCAACCGGCGCAGAAAATCGTATATCAAGTATCAAATTACCATGTTCGGTGATAACCGGACCGGCTTTGCGAACTGCTTCTCTAAGCATAACAGTTACACCAAATTTTTCAAGCGTTTTTACAGTTTGTACTCTGGCTTCGGGGATAACCTCTACAGGGACAGGAAACCTCATGCCCAGATGTTCTGTAATTTTTGATTCGTCTGCAATGATAGCATAAGCTGTAGAATTATATGCTGCCAGTTTCTCAATCAAGAGAGCTCCGCCGCCGCCCTTGGTAAGGCGGTTTTTCGGATCAATTTCATCTGCGCCGTCAATGGTTAAATCCAGCCCGTCTGAAAGTTCCCGCGAATTAAGGGGGTAAAAAGGTATGCCGAGTTTTTCACATTCTATTTCTGTTTGGAGACTTGTTGCAAAGGCGGCTATATCCAGTAGAATTCCCTGAGCCATTAGTTCGCCGATTCTGCGGACTGCATATATTGCTGTAGAGCCGGTGCCAAGCCCGATCTTCATGCCGCTTTTTACAAGCGAGTCGACGGCAGCTTTACCGGCAGCTTCTTTCATTAACTTATTCGCATCTTGTTCCATACATCGGCTCCTGTAGTATTTACCCGTGATAAAAGCTGCTTGGGAATTTCCCTCCCCATGTAACATGCATATTGAAGGCATGCCTGGCGGATTACCATGTCATAACCATTGATTGTTCTACAGCCTGCGGCGGCAGCGCGTTTCAGAAACGGCGTTACTTCTGGCTTGTATATCAAGTCCATTACCGCCTCTCTGCCTGAAAAAGTATAAATTTCCAGAGGATCAGAAATATCGTTTCCTTCCATTCCCACAGAGCTGGTTTGGATTATTATATCAGAATATTCGTTCATGATCTCTATTCCATTGTCATCCAGCCCGCCCCAGCGGAAATTGTACTGTGAGGCAATTTTACGCGCTTTGTGCGGGGTACGGTTCAGAATCAGGGCTTTGCCTTTCAATTGGTAAACTGCGGCTGCTACAGCCCTTGCTACGCCTCCTGCCCCAATAATGGTAACTTTTTGCCGTTTTAAAGTTTTTTTATCCAGAAAACTTAAAAGAGAATCCGAAAATCCGCCATAATCGGTATTTTCTCCAAACCAGCCTTCTTTGATGCGGCTTACAGTATTGCAGGCGCCAATGGATTTTACAGCATCTGATGATTTGACTAGACAGGGAAGGACAGCCTCTTTGTATGGCACTGTGACTGCAAGCCCTTGAACGTTAAAATATTCGGCAAGCTTTAAAAGATCTGTGACAGAATCCGCAGGAAAGGGAACATAAACAGCATCAGAATCTTCCAGCCCAAAAACCGAGTTAAAAAACCACGGGCTTACGCTGGCTTTTAGCGGGAAACCTACTATGCCGTAAACTTTGGTTTTCTTGCTTATTTTCCGAAAACGGTACAATTCGGCAAGCTCCTGTACATCAAACTGCCCTATTGCTGCAGAAGCCTCATTCTCTGATAATGCGCTTGAATAAGTCAAAAATGAACCAAATCGTTCTGCAAGGATTCTTGAATAAATACCGTAATGCCCCATACAGATAAGGATTTTATCCTGGTTCCCGCAATTTTTACCGGCCTGGTAAACCTGCAGAACATCGCTTGTAGATTTTACCTTTACGCCTATTTTGACAATCTCGTCCCCAACACGCTGCATGGATTTTATTTTTGCAGGAATATCGTTAATAATCCCTTCTGTGTTGTGATATGAACGGATAATTCTGGTGCCAAAAGTACGGGCGGCTTCCTCAAGGCTTGGAACATCAAGATCTTCCTCTATGTCCACGTATGCAAAATTCATCCTGCTGTCCGCTTTGGCAAAGGCAAGGCCGCGTGCAAGTAACTTTACCCTTGCGCCTTCCCCCCCGGAATAACGCCCTCCGTCAATTGTCCGCCTTATTGTCAGAATTACAGGCATGCCAGCCAACTCGGGAAAACGGCGAATCTGCAGACGTTCATCGGGATCAAGGCAGTCTACCCTCAATTCAGCCAGGTCGGCGAATTTCCGGTATTTGTCGAGTATTTCCAAATCCCGTCTGATGGTTCTTGCGTTTAAACACAGGCAAATCTTTGACATGTTTTAACTTTAACGGATGAAATACATTATGGGAACCTCTAAAATTTTATTTTTTTAATATATATGCAAAAAATCAGGCGAGATTCATCACATGTTAATGGAAAAACGCCTGCTTTTTCGTAAAAAATGACATCTTTTAGTCTATTGGCGCAACGGCAGGCGGTATTTTGTATTGTTCTAATTCTTTTCCGTGAACTATTGCGCAATTACGGCCGCTTTCTTTTGCGGTGTAGAGCGCTTTGTCCGCCAAATCATACAGGGCTTTTGCATCGCTGGATGAACCGCATCTTTCTACATATACCCCCATGCTTAGCGTTACATATTCTGAAACTTTGGATTTTTCATGCCTGATTTGTAATTTGTTTATTAAATTTGCTGTATGCGAAATAACAGTGTCAATGTGAGAAACATCTTGCTCAAACCAAAGCAGGGCAAATTCCTCGCCGCCGACTCTGGCGGAATAAACCCCAAGGCTGTCCTTTAAACTGTTAAAAACCCTTCCAACGCCGCGCAGGCAGTCATCGCCCATTGGGTGCCCGTAATGGTCGTTGTAATTCTTGAAAAAATCAATATCGCAAATGGCTACGCACAGATAATCATCCGAAGTTCTGTAGTTAGACAGGTATCTTTGAAAAGTATGCATAAAATCACGGCGGTTTCTAAGTTGGGTTAACTCGTCTATGATGCTTTGGTCATGGTATTTGTTACGCTCTTCTTCCAGCATATTTGCGCTTATTTCCAGCCCTAACCGCAGCTTGGAAATATGCCAGTTAAAAAACAGGCTGATAATACCGGCAATCATGGCGTTTATAACATCCAAAATCCAGATTTCCGATGTTTTATGAGCAATGGAAAACGCAATAAAAACAATCATTGCGCCTAATGTAAGGAAAAAGTTAAACAATGGCGGATTTATAAACATTAATAAAGCGCATATTAAAAAACATAAAAAAATTGTCGCTAATTTGTCCGGATTTGCAATTACGCCAAGATATATACCAAATATCATAACATTCAAATAAAAAAAAGCTGTTATTGTATAAATAAACTTGTTATTAACATGTTCTTTTTGCATTTTGTAATTTATGTAAAAAGCAAACAAAGACGCGATAATAGCTGTCGCCAAATAAATTCCAGCTTTAAATGGGGCTTTGTCGATTAATAAAGTAAAGACCGAAAAACAAGCCGCAAAAGCCGCAAATATTGTATTTGCCTGGCGTAAATTTAATAAATTACTGCTGAGAATACTACTCAAACACTCATTGTACTGTTCTTTCCCGAATGAGTAATAGCGCCAAGAGTAAAATATATTCCGCATGCAAACCATCCTTCTCTGTATAAGGTTCTTGCAAAGTTCCGGTTTTGCAAGAGGTGCCTTATATATATTACAACAAAACAAGGAAAAAGTACAACGAAAAGCGCCTCAAAAAGGTATATTCTGAAGTTTTTTTATGATTCACTAAAGCGCTGGCGCATATACGCGCAATATAAGGAGTATGAAAAATTTATTTTTTAAAATGACGGCAGTCATTACACTGATGGTTTCGCTTTCTTGCTGCGGGGGCGTTCTTCAATCGCGGTATGTTCTTGCTTTGCCGAAGCCGCCTGAAAGCTGGATTTCTCTGATGGGCGAACCGCATTGGCGCGTGGAATGGCTGGACCCTGCCGGGCAAAAACGGCAGGCGGATATTTTGCCTGGCGGAAAAATTGAGGTAGAGCTGCCGGCGGAGTGGGCAAATCCTGTTTCTGCATGGCCGTATTGGCCGGCATTTAATCTTGCTCCGGGGCTTTTTAAACCTGCAGGGGCTATATTTCCATTTGACGTTTCGGGGGAATGTCTTTCCCTAAGCTGGAAAGCCGGGCCGGATGCAGTCTTGTAT
>Ga0123356_10008144_pt1 | contig 10436 bp, 7 predicted proteins | sample TergutEmb28metaG_2_FD_92546 | JGI IMG/M metagenome (GOLD analysis project Ga0123356, IMG submission 92546) | Embiratermes neotenicus P3 segment gut microbial communities from Petit-Saut dam, French Guiana - Emb289 P3 | ecosystem: Host-associated > Arthropoda: Insects > Digestive system > Gut ... | reverse complement strand
TGCCGATCGGTGCCGACAGCGCCGAGTTCATCCAGTTGTTGTAGGTGAAGTAGGGGGTCAGCCCCTGGTCGCCCCAGTGGATGGCAGCCTGGAAGTTGCCCTCCTCGAGGTTCTGGCCCCAGACGGTGCCGCCGTTGGCGCCGGGAACGCCGTCAAGCGTGGTGTTGAATCCGGCGGCGTTGAGCTGCTTCACCAGGAGCTGTGCATCGGCGTAGTAGTCGCTGTAGGACACCGGGACCGTGATGCTGAACGAGATCTGCTGACCGTTCTTCGTCCACTTGCCGCCGACCTCCTTGTACCCGTCGGCGGTGAGGATCGAGCCGGCCTTGGCCGTGTCACCGGTCGGCGAGATGTTGTTGGCGAGCGCGGACGGCAAGTAGCTCTGCTGGGCAGGAAGGATCATGCCGGCGGTGCTGCTGGCGGGCGGCTCGCTATTCGACTCACCGCTTGTCGCCAGCGCCTGCCGGTCGATCGCGTAGCTGACCGCCTGGCGGACGGCCGCGTCGTTCAGCGGTGCCTTGGTGGTGTTGAAGAACAGGCCCACCACGTTGTTGCTGGTGAAGTAGGGAGCGTTCGCGGTCCAGACGTGGTTGTCCTTGCTCTTGGCCAGGTAGGACTGCGGGACGCCGAAGATCGACAGGCCGCACCAGTCGATCGTGCCGTTAGCGCAGGGCGGCAGCAGGTTGGTGTTGCTGCCGTAGGCGGGGAAGCTGACTTCCGGCACCTTGATGGAGGCCTTGCCGTAGTAGTCCGGGTTCGGCTTCATCGTGTAGCCGGTCGAGCTGAAGTGGTCCAGCTCGAACGGGCCGTCACTGACGGGGTTGGCGTCGGAGTACTTGGCCGGGTTGCCGGCGCTCGTCCAGATGTGCTCCGGAACAATAGGCGTCTGCAGGATGTAGTACGCGCTCGACAGCTCCGGCTGCGGGAACGTCAGCACGGTCGTGGTGGCGCTGGTGGCCTTCGCGGTCAACGGCGTCGGGACCGACCAGTTGGTGTCCAGTGCCTTGTTGCTGTTGAGCAGGTTGAAGGTGTAGGCGACGTCGCTCGAGGTGAACGGCTTGCCGTCGCTCCACTTCATGCCGGCCCTGGTGGTGATGGTGAGCGTGGTGCCGCCGTTCGACCACGACGCGCTGGTAGCCAGCTCGGGCACCGGCGCCTGCGCGGTGTTCTGCGTGTTGAAGACCATCAGCGGCTCGTTGTACAGGTTGACCGAGTGCGTGATGTAGCCGATCGAGTTCGGGTTGAACGGGTTGAAGTTGTCCGTCATGGACCCCGTCCCCACCGTGACGATGCTCAGTGGCTTGCCCGCGGAGCTCGACGAGCCTCCCGAGCTGCCGCACGCCGCGATCCCCATGCCGAGGACCGCAGCGGCAGCAATGCTGCCTGCGATTTTGCGATTCATTACCTCTAGACTCCAAAGGGTGCCCGGCCGGCCGTGTTGGCCGGCCTGATGTGATGACCGTGTCGGGGTCTTTTGTCTGGTGGCGGCACTGCCGGCCGGGTAGCTGGGCGCCGGGAGATCTCCCGGTAGCCAGCTTCCGATCCGACCGCGCGCCGGTGTTGTCGGTGACCTGGTTGCCGCTAGGCCGTCCCGGTGCTCATCACCTCTCCTCCTCCTCCCAGGTCAGGCTTGCCCTTGCGGGCGGTGGGCGTCCCCCGGTGGAGTGCGGCGGGGGACTGGTGGCCGGGATCGAGCAGCCAGCAGGCGCTGACGTGCCCGTCTCCGGCCGGCAGGGCCGGCGGAGTCCGCTCGGCACAGATGGCCATGGCGTGCGGGCACCGAAGGCGGAACCGGCAGCCGGATGGCGGCGCCACCGCGCTCGGCGGGGCGCCAGCGCCGCGCAGCGTGACCGGCGTGACCCGATCGGGGTCAGGCGCCGCGCTAAGCAGCAGCTGGGTATAGGGGTGGGCAGGCGAGTCGGTGACCTGCACGGCGGGCCCGGATTCCACGACCTGGCCCGCGTACATCACCGTGATCGTGTCGGCCAGGTACCGGGCCGAGGCGATGTCGTGCGTGATGTAGAGGATCGCGAGGTGCTCGCGGTCCCGCAGGTCGGCGAGCAGGTTCAGGACACCGAGCCGGATCGACACGTCGAGCATCGATACCGGCTCGTCGGCCAGCAGCACCCGCGGCTCCACGGCCAGCGCCCGCGCGATGGCGACACGCTGCCGCTGGCCGCCAGACAGCTCGTGCGGGTACTTGTGCACGTACAGGTCGGCGGGCGCGAGCGAGACGCGCTCCAGGACCGATGCGATCTTGGCGTCCAGGTCAGCCCCCGGCCGGGCCAGGTGATGCACCTTGAAAGGCCGGCTCAGGTGGTAGTGGACGTCGTGGATCGGGTTCAGGGACGCGAACGGGTCCTGCAGAACCATCTGCACGGTCTTGGCGTACTCGAGCTGCCGCCGCTGGCTGTGCGGGACCGGGCGGCCGCCGAGCAGCAGCTCGCCGCCGGTGGGGACGGCCAGCCGGGCCAGCATCCTGGCCAGCGTGGACTTGCCCGATCCGCTCTCGCCGACCACGGCCGTGACCTGACCGGGCCGCAACGCGAGCGACACGTCGTCGACGGCGTGCACGACCGGTCCGGGCGCGCCGGGGCGGGCGAGTCGTCGGGCAGCCCCCGTCACCGAGCCGTGCACGGTGAAGTGCTTGGTCAGGCCGCGCGCCTCCAGCACGGCCTCGGTCGTCTCAGTGGCCGCTGGTGCTGGCGCGGTCATGCCGTACTCCCTTGCTGAACGGGCTCCGGGGAAGCGGGTGGCGCCGTCCATTGCGCGCCGTCTGGCTCGGGCACGGCCAGTTCTGGCGGAACCGGCCGGTCGCCATCCTGGAGCCAGCAGGCCGCAAGCCGATCGCTGCGTCCGCCGACCGCGACGAGCGGCGGGTCCTGTGCAGCGCACTGGTCGAAGGCAAACCGGCACCGCGGGTGGAACACGCAGCCCGACGGCAGCATCCTGAGGTCGGGCGGCGAGCCGGGGATGCCCGTCATCGGGGCGCGCGGGCCGTGCAGCGGCGGGAACGAGCTCAGCAGGCCCAGCGTGTACGGATGCCGCGGGGCGCGGAACAGCTCGCTGGCGGGTGCCTGCTCGACCAGCCGGCCCGCGTACATCACCGCGATCGAGTCCGCGATCTCGATGAGCAGGGACAGGTCGTGCGTGATGAACAGGATGGCGAACCCGAGCTTGTCCCGCAGCTGCTTCAGTTCTTCCAGGATCTCGCGCTGGGTCACGACATCCAGCGCCGTGGTGGGCTCGTCCATGATGACCACCTGCGGCTGCAGGGCAAGCGCCATGGCGATCATGACTCGCTGCCGCATGCCGCCCGACAGCTCGTGCGGATGGCTGGTGAGCCGGTCGCCGCTGATGCCGACCATGTCCAGCAGCTCGAGGGCACGGGCAGTGCGCTGCTTGCGAGAGGTGTGCGGCTCGTGCGCGGCGAGCGCGTCGGTGAGCTGCTTGCGGATCGTCATGACCGGGTTGAGCGCGTTCATCGCGCTCTGCATCACCAGCGATACCTGCGACCAGCGCAGCACCCGCAGCTCGGAGTAGTCGGCCGCCAGCATGTCGGCAACGCTGCCGTCTTCCCTGTACAGGCTTACCTTGCCCCCGGTGATGACGGCGGGCGGTCGCAGCAGCCTGGTCGCCGCCATGACGAGGGTGGACTTGCCGCTGCCGCTCTCGCCGGCCAGGCCGAGCACCTCACCCCGGTGCAGCACGAGGTCGGCGCCGGCTACCGCGTGCACGGCACCTGGGCCCTGCCCGTAGTCGACGCACAGGTCGCGGATCTCCAGCAGCAGCTCGCGGTTCACGACTGGCCTTCCTTACCTGAGGTTCCGGGCGCCGCCGCGGGAACGACGGGGGTCAGCGCGAACTGCTGGCTGCGCAGCGCCCGGGGCTGGTGACGGCGCCGGGCGCGCCTCGACAGACCCGCGGCACGCAGGCGCGGGTTGATGAACTCGTCGATGCCGAAGTTCAGCAGCACCAGCGAGGTGCCCAGCAGCGCGATGGCGAGGCCCGGCGGGATGTACCACCACCAGTACCCGGACACTTCCGCGTTGTTGTTCGCGGCCTGGAACAACATGCCGCCCCAGCTCCAGTGCGGGGGAAGGCTGGTCAGCCCGAGGAAGGCCATCGCGGAATAGGTCCCCACCGCATACAGCACGGTGAACAGGAACGAGCTGGCGACAATCGGGGTCAGGTTGGGCAGGATCTCGGCGGAGATGATCCGCCACCTGCGCTCGCCGATGATCCGGGCCGAGTCGACGTAGTCCCGGTTTCGCAGGGTCAGCGTCTGCGCCCGCAGAACGCGGGCGCCCCAGGCCCAGCCCGTTATCGAGATGATGACGCCGACGAGGAACACATCGTTGCTGCCACCGGTCTTGCCGAGGAAGCCGAAGAGGATCACCAGCAGCGGAAGCGCAGGCATCACCAGGAAGATGTTGGCGAGCATCGAGAGCACGTCGTCGGCCAGCCCGCCCAGGTATCCCGCCGTCACCCCGACAATCACCGAGAGCGCGGTGGCGATGACGCCGGCGACGACCGCGACAAGCAGCATGTCGCCGGCGCCGGCGAGCAGCTGGGAGAACACGTCCTGCTGAATGTTCGTCGTGCCGAGCCAGTGCTGCGCCGATGGCGGCAGCGGGATTGGCGCGCTCGGGCCGATCGCGTTCGGGTTGAACGGCGCGACCAGCGGTCCGATGATCGACAAGAGCACGAAGAACGCCAGCATGGCCAGGCCCGTGATGATCTTCGGAGAGCGAGGCAGCCGCAGCGCGCGCTGCCTGCGATGCGGCGTGCCGGTCAGCCCCGTGCTCGGCACGGGCTCGCCGGCTGTGACCTGCTCGGTGCCGATGCCAACCGCCATGGCTCAGGCCTCCTGTCGGGTACGGGGGTCGAGGAAGACGTAGACGAAGTCGGCGAGGAAGTTCGCGGCGAGCACCGTGAAGGTAATGATCAGGAACAGGCCCTGCATGAGCTCGTAGTCGTTGTTCGCCACCGCCTCTAGCAGCAGGGATCCGAGGCCCGGATAGCTGAAGACGATCTCGGTGAGCAGTGACCCGGAGACGATGAACCCCATCGCCAGCGCGAAGCCGGAAATGCTCGGCAGGATGGCGTTGCGGGCGGCGTACCAGATCACCCGGCGCTTCGGCAGGCCCTTGGCGGCAGCGATCAGCACGTAGTCCTCGTCCATCGTGGTGAGCATCACGTTGCGCATGCCGACGATCCAGCCTGCCGCCGAGGCGAGCACGATGGTGATGGCGGGCAGGATCGAGTGATCGAGCAGGTCGCTGATGTAGGTCCCGTTCCAGGCCGGGAAGTCGGTTGACTGGTGCGCGAGCGACGGCGGGAACCAGCCGAGCCTGATGGCGAATACGTCGACAGCCACGAACGCGAGGAAGAAGTACGGCGCCGCCTGGAAGAAGGTGATCACCGGCAGCAGGTTGTCCATCCAGCTGCCGCGCTTCCAGGCGACGAGGGCGCCGATGGCGGTGCCGAGCACGAAGCTGATCAGCGTGGCGAGGCCGACGAGCCCGAGCGTGTACGGGACCGCCTGCCGGATGACCGTGCTGACCGGCGAGAATCCGAACGCCGTTGACTGGCCGAGCTGGCCGTGCACGACGTTGTTCCAGAAGTGGGTGTACTGGGTCCACAGGCTGACGTTTGTGCCGACGCCGAACTGGAGGTCGAGGGCGTGAATGGTGGCCTTCGACACGGACGTGCCCTGCATCTTGGCCAGGATCGCGTCAACCGGGTTGCCCGGGATGAGCCGCGGGATGAAGAAGTCGAGGGTGACGGCGACTGCCGCGGTCACCACATAGAAAAAGAGCCGACGGGAAATAACGCGCATTGAGGCAGCTCCCTCACAGACACCACGGCCATCTATTCCGTCACCTCGTTGCTCATCTGGCTCGCTGACATCTGGTCGCAGCCACAGGACTCGCGCCGGATGACCTTCGTCGGCAGCGCGATGTCCCGCCCGCGGGCGCTGTCGGCACCGTCCGGCACGCGGCCGATCATGGCGTACACGGTCTCGAAGGCAGTCGCGCCCAGGTCCTGGATGGACTGGCGGACGCTGGTGAGCTGCGGGCGCAGATGCCGGGCTACCGGGATGTCGTCGAATCCGGTGACGGCGACGTCGCCCGGAACGGAGATCCCGTGCAAGGCCAGCGCGTGCAGCACGCCGATAGCGGACTGGTCGTTCGCGCAGACGATGGCCCGAGGCAGCTCGGTGCCGGCGGCAATGAGCCGCTCGATGGCCTGCGCCCCGCCGGCCGCCTGGTAGCCGCCGCGCCACGCCTCACCGGTGAGCAGCCACGCGCCGGCTGCCGTGACTTCCTGTGCCAGCGCCTCGCCGCGGCTCAGGCTGTCCGGGCTGCCCTCGTGGCCGGCCAGGTAGGCGATCGTCCGGTAGCCATGATCGAAGATCAGGTGGCGGGCAAGGTTGCGCATGCCGCCCTCGTTGTCGCCATGAATGTTGGCGGTCGTCTCGGTGGGCTCGCCGGCAATCGTGACGACGGGCACCTGACGCGACAGCACATCCATCTGCTCGGGCGACAGAACCCGGTCGTGAATGATGAGCCCGTCGCTCTTGCGGGCCAGCGCGAAAATCTGCCGGCCCGCATCCGGCTCGTCCAGGTCCACTGACCTGATAAGGAGATCGAAGCCGTGCCTCTGGGCCACGATCTCCATGCCCCTGTTGATCATGTCAGGGAACTGGAGGTTCTCGTCCTCGTCGGCGAACATGCTGGCGTCGCGTCCCTGCGGTCGCCGGAGGACGACCCCGATGACCTCCTTGAGACGGGCGCTGAGTGCCCTGGCGGCGCCGTCGGGCACGAATCCGAGTTCTTCGACGGCCTGCAGGACCCGCTGCCTGGTGTCAGCCCTCGGGTTGCCCTGACCGTTGAGCACCCGTGACACCGAGGCGATCGACAGTCCGGCAATCCTGGCAACGTCGTAGATCGTGGGCGGCTGAGCCGACTGGACCGGAACAGCCGACTGCACTGGCACGCTCGCCTGAGCCGACTGCGTCGGCTGGGCTGCGCCAGTAACTGTGTCCACCTGCACCGCCGGTTTCGAAGGGCGGGCGTCGCCGCCCGATGGGAAGCGCTTACGAAAGCGCTTTCGTAAGCGCTTACCTAGCTGGCCTTTGACCCCTCCAGCAGCTTGTGCGTTGGGAGAGGCGTTCGGAAAGCGCTTACTTGACTAACTGCGATGGAGCGTAGAACGCCGGGACAGCCGCGACAAGAGCCGAAGGCAACCGTTACAGGAACGTGACATTGAAGCTACGACCGCGTTTCGGCCCGGCGGCCAGCCCGCCCGGCCCGTGGCGCGCGTCACAAGGCCGCGCCGTCGTGCCCAGACAGGTCCGGCAGCCTCCACCGAGGCTCCCTATCGCCCGCACCATCACATACATATACTATTAAATCACTCATAGTGATTGCGGCAGCCACGGCACCCTGAAACCGGAGCAGGACGGGGGAGCACTCGGTGATTGCGGCGGCCACGGCACCCTGAAACCGGAGCAGGACGGGGGGCACTCATAGTGATTGCGGCGGCCACGGCACCCTGAAACCGGAGCAGGACGGGGGGCACTCATAGCGATTGCGGCGGCCACAGCACCCTGAAACCGGAGGATGACGGGGGAGCCATCGGCCCAGGTCCTCGCCGCTGCTGCTGTTACGCGGCAGCTCGTCAGCTCGCCGAGCCCCCGCCTAGCCCGACGGCGTCACGGGCTTCCGCGGACGCGCAGCTCTGGCACCGACAAATAGCGGCCCAGCTGTAGCGGCGGCAGCGGCCGGCCTGGCCGTACCGTGGAGTCGTGGAGTTCAGCCGTGAGCTGCGCGAGGACGTGATCGCCGGTGACATCACGCTGACGTTCCGGCTGTGGAGCCGGCCGCAAGTGCGCGCCGGCAAGCGGTATGCCGTCGGTCCGGCGTTCATTGAGGTCGAGTCCATCGAGCTGGTGCCGTTCAGCACGGTCACCGAGGCCGACCTGGAGCGCACGGGAGAGCAGGATCTCGAGTCGTTGCGCCGCCGCACCGCGCACGCGGGTCCCGTGCACGACGACACGCTCGTGTACCGGATCGAGTTCCACCTGGTGTAGCGCCCGGCGCTCGGCGGAATGTGCGACCGCTGGCGTGAGCTCCGCGTCGCAGCACACAAGTGCGACCTTTAGCGTGAATGAGATCGCCACATACCGGGCGCACTTTTAACGCTAACGGTCGCAGTTCCTCGGACGCGGACCGCGGCATCGCCTTTTCGCGGCCGCCGCACCGCTGCGCACTGTCGGTGCGTCCCGGGATGCTTCCGCCATGACCGAACCGCCTGAACCTCGTCTCCGCGTGACCACGGCTGCCCGGCTGCAGGCTCAAGGAATGTCGAAGGAACAGATCCGCGCACGAGTCCGCAAGGGCGAGCTGGTGGTGATCGGTCGCGGGGTTTACGTCCCGAGAGCCATCGCCCGGAGCTTTGACGCAGTACCGCATAGCACTCACGTCCTACGTGCGGCCGGGGCGGTCGTGCTGGCGGGGCGGGGCAGCGTCGTCAGTCACCGCTCCGCCGCGCTCGTTCATGACATCGCGATTCTCGGTGATGAGCCCGCGGAGGTGACTATCACCGGTCGCAGCGGCCGCCGCGGATGCAGGCACGGCGTCCACCTCTACTCCACTCCGATGCCGGCTGCGCACGTCACGAGCAGGTCCGGCGTGCCGGTCACAACCGTGGCAAGGACGGTCGTCGACCTAGCCAGGACGCTAACGTTCGCCGAGGGCGTGGTGGCGGCCGACTCGGCGCTGTTCCGGGGACTCGCCGTGCCCGTCGAATTGTGGGCGGCAGCAGGGGAGCGGCGGCACCAGTGGGGTGGCGTCAAGGCCCAACGAGTCGTGAAGTTCGCCGATGCGTCAGCCGAGTCGCCGCTTGAGTCGCTTGCTCGAGTGCTCTTCGACGAGGCCCAGCTGCCGCCGCCCGACCTGCAGGCGCCCATCTACGACGGCGACCTGTTCATCGGCAGGGCGGATTTCCTGTGGCGCAGGCACAAGCTGATCGTCGAGGTCGACGGGTCCGCCAAGTACACCGACCCGCAGCGAGCGAGGGCGCAACTGTGGCGGGATAAGGCGCTTCGTGCCGCCGGCTACGAAGTGATCCACTTCAGCTGGGCGGAGATCGCGACGCACCCCGACCAGGTGGTGGCCGCTATCCGGGCGGCCCTCAGTGCTCGCGGGCCGCGCGCGGCGGATCCGGCGGCATAGTCCCAGCCGGTCACTGCTCCGCGAGGATCGCCTCGAGCTCGGCCAGCGGGTCGCGGACGACCGGCCCGGTCACCCGCACGACGGCACTCCGGATGACGCCGGGGAACGGGAACGGCGCCGCGTAGCCGTCACCGACCGCGGGCCCCCACTCGTAGCCGCACGTCAGGCCCACGCCGGTGCCGGTGAACCCGGACGGCGTGAACCGCGGGATCGCTCCGCGACCGACGTCGGCCCCGTCGCAGCGCAGCACCCCGGTGCCCCCGAGCCCCTCATCCTTGGTGAACTCGTACTCGAGCCGGTGCTCGCCCGGTACCAGCACCGAGCTCGACGAGACGACGTGCCGCTCCTTGCCGTAGAGGTTGTGCACGTATCGCAGCCGGCCGTCGAGGATGTGCAGGGACCAGCCGCCGAGCGCGGAGCCCAGCGCCAGCAGCACCCCGTCGGGCGCATCGCCGACGATGACGTCGACAGCGAGCAGGTGCGGGCGGTTGCGCACATTCACGGCCACTGCTTCCGGGACCGGCGCACCGCCCTGGGTGTACCGGTACTCCGACCGGGGCCGCCGCCGGTCCGGCTTGGGGTGCACCAGGGCCCACAGGGGCCGGTTGTCGAGCGGCAGCACCTGGTTGCGCCGGGCCTCGTGCCACCACAGCTCGACGAGCTCGGCAACCTTCTCAGGGTGCTCCGCGGCCAGGTCCCGGGTCTCGGACAGGTCCGAGTCGACGTGGTACAGCTCCCAGACGTCCTCGTCGAACGGCGCGTTCGGGTTCTGCGCGTCGTAGAGAGGCCCGACCGGGTGAAACGTGACCGCTTTCCAGCCCTGGTGGTAGATCGCGCGCGAGCCGAACATCTCGAAGTACTGCGTCTCGTGCCGCCCGGCGGCTCCCGCGCCGTCCAAACCGAGCAGGTAGCCGAAGGAGACGCCGTCGAACGAGGTCTGCTCGACGCCGTCCAGAACGGCCGGCGCAGTAACCCCGGTGAGCTCCAGCACGGTCGGGAGCACGTCCACGGCGTGGGCGAACTGGTGCCGCATCGCCCCCGGCGCGACGACCCCGCGAGCGACCCCGTCCAGCCAGGCGACGATGCACGGATCGGCGACACCGCCCTCATGGACCTCCCGCTTCCACCGGCGGAACGGCGCGTTGCCCGCCATCGTCCAGCCCCACGGGTAGTTGTTGTGCGTGAGCGGACCGC
>Ga0123356_10008143_pt1 | contig 10437 bp, 9 predicted proteins | sample TergutEmb28metaG_2_FD_92546 | JGI IMG/M metagenome (GOLD analysis project Ga0123356, IMG submission 92546) | Embiratermes neotenicus P3 segment gut microbial communities from Petit-Saut dam, French Guiana - Emb289 P3 | ecosystem: Host-associated > Arthropoda: Insects > Digestive system > Gut ... | reverse complement strand
TCCAACGGCAAGGAAGTGGACTTCGTGCAGATAGACAAGAACGGCTACAAAAACTACTATCAGGTAGCGTGGACCGCAATGGGCGGTGAAACGCTCTCGCGGGAGCTGGCTCCGCTAAACGCAATCAGGGACAGCAACTTAAAATTTCTGCTTACGATGGATGCCTGTTCGGGCGACAGCTATAACGGCATACGCAAGCTGAATGTGATAGATTGGTTGATGGAGGAAAACGATGGCTAAACGCTTGTGCGCCTTCATGGTTGTTTTTGTGGTGGTGTTTGCGGTGACGGAAGCGGGAGCGGCCTTGTGCTGGAACCGGGCGAAGCGTGGATGACGTGCGATATGAGGCCGGGCTTCTGCGACGGCTTCGCGTTCCGGCCAAACGGAGACCTCGTGCAAATCGCGTCGAACAACAACGGCATTACGTGGATGGGGCAAGTCGTCGGAACGTGGTTCGTGAACAGAAACCTGCTGACGCTGAATGTGCGCGAGCAACAGGCGCGGAAGTTTTTTTACAGATATAATGTTCATAAAATATATATCCTGCATCTCGGCAGATATAATTTTTTCTATTGACGTTAATTGTTTTAGTTACCACCCCGTTACGAGCAGCCCACGCGCCCCCCTCAAACCGCACTTCTGATACCGCGCGTACGCGGCGGCCCCTCTCTCGCGGATGCTTTCGTTTGTTTCCCCGTTGACGTATCCGGTGAGGGCATCGTGCAGCGTGTAGGCCTCCGGGGCCATCAGGTGGGTCGTCCAGAGCAGCGGGTTTACGTTTGCCTCTTTCAGGTGTGAGATGAAATAACGCTTGCTGTAACACGCAAGGATAATCACGTCACGCTTTTTATTATCCCGGTTTACGTAAGTGTCCTCCAACTCAAACTCCATCAGCCCGTTGTGGCCGATGTATGCCACGAGGGAGGCGTTGCCGCCGATACCCAGCGTCTTGCCGTCAAGCAGCAGGGAGTCTTTTTGATTTCCGCTGGCGGCGCTCATAAAATCCTTGATGCACTGTTCGATGTACTGTCCGTCGTAGGCGTCGGCTATCAGGTAATAGTTTTTGGAGGCGTGTTTGAAAACAATCCTTTCGAGTATAATGCCCTCCTTTCCCCGCGTGGAGAGTAGTTTCCACTCGTTGCTCTTTCTGAAATAAGTTCGAATGCCGTAAAGCGCGCCCCAGTAGAGGTTGGTGTTGTGGTTCTGCCCGTCGCCGATAGCCTTCGGCACCGGGACTATGCCCTGATACTTGTTGTCGCAGAGGGCGACGAATACGTGAATGGCCTTGGGGCCGCCGGCGCCTGCTTGCCCGAACACGGGTAGCGCGGGAATGATCAGTGCGGCTATCGCCGCCGCGAGGATGATTTTTGCAGTGTTCATGGTGGCCTCCGTTATCTCAGAATATCATTAAATATACATTCCGCTGTTAGGCAGATATTATTTTTTCTGTTGACACTAGTTGTTTCCGCAGAAGACTGAAAGCAGACATTAACACATATTAAGGAGTTTTAAATGGTAAAACGCGTTTTTACGATATTGTTGGCAGTATTGTTAGTTTCCTGCTCCGGCAGCACCAAGCCGGCGGAATCAGATACCTCCGCTTCGTCTGCGCTTGACGCGTCCCCACAGTTTTTGTCGGGCACAGCAGGGGCGGCCCGCGCTCGGTTATCGGACGCGTCAACAGATGCACAGAACGTCCAGCCATCGGAAGCGTTGGCCGATACACGGATGGTGACATATTCAGCGTCGCTGGATTTATCCGTCAGGAGCGCCTTCGCGACAAAGGTCGCGCTTGCCGAGCGGGTAAAAAGCGATAACGGATTTATTGTGGGGGAAACAGAGCGCTCCGTGGTAGCACGCATACCGGTCGAAAACATGGACAGTTTCATAAAATACGCCAAAAATCTCGGCAAGGTGGAGAAAGAGACAAAAACAGGTGCCGACATTACCGATCAGTTTCGTGATAATGTTACCAGATTGAACAGCATGAAGACGGTGCGCGACAGATATTTGGCATTGCTTGAACAGGCAAAGACGGTCAGCGAGGTTTTGAGTGTAGAGCGGGAGCTTGAGCGGATAAATATGGGAATAGAGATGCTGGAAGGTAGAATAAAGTATGCGGAATCGAGTGTAGCGTATTCAAGCGTGACCGTGAAATTCAGAGAACCGGCCACCCCGGGGCCTGTCGGGTGGGTATTTGTTGGGTTATATCGTGCGATTAAGTGGCTTTTTATCTGGGAGTGATTTCTCCCCAAACAACTTTACCGCCGGTTCCGTCAGCACTTGTATGAAATTATCCGGCCTGTTGTAATTTTTTTTGAGAGGGGTATGGCTATTACATACCGACCGATAATTACCGTCTTGCCGTCCGCAATCCTTGTCGCAGCGTTTTTGCTGGGTGTATGGGCGTGCGGCGGGAAAACGTCGCCGAAAGAGAGTGCAAGTTTTTGGAGCGGTGAGGCGGATACCTCGTGGTACAGCGGTGAGAGAGATGAGTTTATCATAAATACTGCCGACGGGCTGGCGGGGCTTGCGGAGCTGGTAAATAAGGCGGGCGTGCATTTTAAGGGCAAGAGTGTCAAACTTGGGCGGAGCATAGTCATAAACGATACGGCGAATTGGCGAAGCTGGGCGGACAATCCGCCCGCCCGTCAGTGGACAGGCATAGGAACGCACCGGCACAGATTCCGCGGGACTTTTGACGGTAACGGCCATACCATCAGCGGCGTTTACATCAATGACGCAAAAAGTTATGCCGTCGGCGGTTTGTTCAACACTGTGGCTGCCGACGCAACAATAATGAATCTCGGCTTAACCGCTTCGTACATCAGGGGCAGAAAAACGGTTGGCGGCCTTGTGAGGATAAACGAAGGCACGATAGTCAATAGTTACTCCGCGGCCGTAGTGGTTGCGGAAGAGAAGGAGGCCGGCGGGCTTGTGGGCGTCAACCGCCGGGGCAGGATAATCGGATGCTACGCAACCGGCGCGGTGTCAGGCAAGGAGTACGTCGGCGGCCTCGTGGGAAGTTCCGGGGAGAGGGGCGGCGTGATAAGCAACAGTTACTCAACGGGCGCGGTAAGGGGGGATAGTTATGTTGGCGGATTAGTGGGGTACAGCGTCGATAATACTGTTAACGCCTGTTATACAATCAGCACGGTAACGGCAACAGGCAGGGGCGACAGGCAGGTTGAGCCGTTAGCCTTCCCCGGGCGGATGGCTGCCAACAGTTTCTTTGACTGCGAAACGGGCGGCTTAAAAATCGGCCGCCTCAGTGGCTTCTGCGGAACCACAGCACAGATGAAACAAAAGGGTACTTTTAACGGTTGGGATTTTAACAGAATAGTAAGAGAGAAACGAGTATTTATCAACTGGGATTTTAACACAATTTGGGGCATGGACAGCGCGATAAACAACGGTTACCCGCACCTGCGTGGAACGCTTGGCGGCTCCGCTGTCGGCGCTGCCGAGGTGCTTGAAGCGGTCAGGGAGAATACGGAGCACGCGGAGTGGACAATCTCTACTGCGGCCGAACTGGCGGCGTTGGCGGAAATCGTCAACAGAACCTGGGGCGGAATCCCTGAGGCGTATAACTTCGCCGGTAAAACCATCAGGCTTACCAAAAATATCGACCTCTCCGAATACGATAACTGGGTGCCGATAGGGGGATTCAGAAAATTTGAAGGCCTGCACTGCCCCGATGTCTACGCGTTCTCCGGTACGTTTGACGGTGGCGGGTTTGTTATAAGCAATCTTACTGTCAATCGTCCCGATATATCGTATCAGGGCCTGTTCGGCTATATCGTAAACGCTACCATTAAAAATGTCAGGCTCGAAGGCGTAAACATTCGCGGCCGGACAAGTGCGGGCGGTGTGGCGGGATATGTTTGCGACAGCAGCGCCGTAATCGACTGCCGCTCTTCCGCTGATACCGCAGGCTTAACGCCCGGCGCTGCTGCTGACAGGCCTTTACCGGTGCCATGCAGGGGAATAGCCGCCGGGTTGGGCCACAGCAAGGAGCGATTGCTGCTTGCCATTGAGGTATTATTAAAATACGAGTTTCGGGATTTTTTTGTTGGTAGAGGCCGTTACTACTGCGAAACCAGTGGGGTGAGGATGAAAGAAATCATCGACAGAGAACCGGGTGTCGTCGATTCACTCCTGTGTGTTGTGAAGAGGATGGACGGCGGGGACGCGATGTTAAAACGGATTGTGCGTTGGTGCGATGCGGATAAGATAATTAAGGCAATGGCTGATAAATGCGATGACGCAGGTATATACGGGGAAGAGTTCCTTGAGTTGCTCTCCAAAGTACCAATGACACGCCCGGTGTGGGCATCCATCATTGACACGACGATGCAGGACGTGTACAGCCTCTCTTCCTCGCAGATGGGTGAGGTTGTTAATAAAACCGGCACGTATCTGTCGGGGTTGCGGGCCGGCGACATGGCGGCTTTTGAGAGAACGCTGTCCGCAATCATAAACAGGAGGATAAGGGAGGGCTTGCCGCGGGAGGAGTGACGGTTTTCGTACCGTACGGGAGTCAAGCGGTGTCGCTATTTTTTGATATGCCGATTGTGCGGGATGTATCTTTATCAAGCGGGAGGGGTGAGGCGTATTATGATTTTTTCGACACATATGAAAATCGCTATCATGGCGGCCTTGCTGCTGGCAGTTGGGGTATTGTGGTGCGGCGGATATTGGGACGTGCGCCCGTACGGGCTTTCAACAGCGCGCCCGGACGAAAGCCGGGGCGGCACGCGCCTTGACACGCAAATAGAGTTGGAAGAGAGGAGCGCGCAATTGGAAGAGGAGAACAGGCGATTGCGAGAAAAGGCGGAGGAAGCGCTGGCGTTTTGCGAGTCAAACGGTTACAATACCGATTTCGCCATCTTGATAGACATGAAGATTCACTCCGGGCGGCACCGCCTGTTCGTTTACGATTTTAACAGCCGGGAGGTTGAGCGAAAGTCCCTGTGCGCTCACGGGTCCGGAAAGGACGACAGGCAGAGTACCGGCGACCAACCCCTTTTCGGCAACGTAGAGGGGAGCTGGCTGACATCGCTTGGAAAGTACAGGATAGGCGACCGTTCGTACAGCCGGTGGGGTATCAACGTGCATTACAAAATGCACGGTTTGGACACGAGCAACAGCAACGCCTTTAAGCGTATTATAGTGCTTCATTCGTATACGCCTGTCCCTGCCGACGAGATGTACCCTTTTCATATGCCGATGGGTTGGAGCCAGGGCTGTCCGGTTGTAGACGACGAGACGATGAGATATTTGGATATTAAGCTGAAAGAGAGCGAAAAGCCGGTACTTATGTGGATTTATTACTGATTGTCGGATGGGTAATTAGCGGCCGGTTACCGTGGCACCCCTCTCGCAGCTTTCAAACCACAAATGTATTTGCCGCGCTTTCCGCGCTAGCTCATACGCAGGCTTTTCATCTCCTTGTTCGCCAGCCGCACGCCGCCGGCCTTTATCCCTTTGACGAGATACTCCTTGACGTTGAAGCTCTCTTCCAATACCTTGAGCCGCGGTTTGGGCTTGTACTCGACCGTGACTACCGCTTCGGGGTCGGTTGTCAGCCTTAGCAGTGTGCAGTTGTCGGGCACCAGTGTGTACCCTTTGTTGAGGATAAACTGCTCGATCTTGAATCGCTTGACGTACGGAAATCGCGTCGCCTCGTCCCTGTATATCGCGCTGAATACCAGGTCTTTGTCAACAAAGCCGCAGTACAGCATCCCCTTGTCTACGAACAGCTTGCCGGGGACGTCCATCACCGAGTAGGCGCCCGTTTTTCTTATGACCAAAACGCGGTCGTACGGGGAGACGTCGAACAGTGTGTTGCCGTTTACTTCGTGGCCGAGGTATCCGGTCTCCTTGTCGTAGCGCAGTTTCAGGTTGCGCTGCGCGGCTTCGCGCACGTCGACCTTTTGAAAAGATATCAGTTCCGTTTTGCGCGGGTACAGGGGGCGGTATTTGTCTATGATTTTTTCCAAGTAGCCGATTGAGTATTCAATGATCGCGCCCAAGGATGCCTTGATCTCTTTTAGCCTCTCCTGAATCTCCTTCATCTCTTTCTTCGCGCGGTCGATATCGTACTGCGATATGCGCCTGATGGGGATTTTCAGCAGTGTGTCTACGTCGTCTTTCGTCACCTCGCGTTTGATTTGCGACTGGAACTTCGCTAATCCGTCGAGTACCGCCTGTACGACGGCTTCGGCGGATTTTTTGTCCTCGATGTTTTTGTAGATGCGGTTTTCGATGAATATCTGTTCCAGCGTTTTCGCGTGTAACTTGTCTCTCAGTTTTCGCTCTTCCAATTTTAACTCTGCTGTCAGTATCTCTACTAATCCGTCTGAGTTATGCTTGATGACCTGTGTTACCGTCATCACCACCGGTTTGTCGTTGCTGATGACTACCATATTGACAGTCGCCGACGATTCGCAGTCGGTGAAGGCGTACAGGGCGTCTACGGTGTCCTGCGTGTGTATTCCCCGTGCGAGGCGTACTTCTATCTCTACGTTTTCGGCGGTGTAGTCGCTTATGCCGGCGATTTTCAGTTTGCCCTTTCGGGTTGCGGCTTCCATTGACGCGATGAGCGATTCGGTTGTTGAGCCGAACGGTAGTTCGCGGATGACGATGCGCTTGTCGTCGCTCGTGTCTAACTTGGCGCGTAAGAGGACCTTGCCGTTGCCGTCGTCGTAGTCGGAGACGTCGGCGTATCCGCCGGTCGGGAAATCGGGGTAGACGCGGATCTCTTCGCCTCGCAGGTAAGCGACCTGCGCTTCCAGTAGCTCGATCAGGTTGTGCGGCAGGATTTTTGTTGACATGCCTACCGCGATGCCTTCGGCGCCGAGCGCTAAAAGCACCGGCAGTTTTGCCGGCAGCGTTACCGGTTCGCGGTTGCGGCCGTCGTAGGAATCGACGTATTCGGTGATTTCAGGGTTGAACAGCGCTTCGCGCGCCAGCGGCGACAGGCGGCACTCTATGTAACGCACCGCCGACGCGGGGTCGCCGGTAAAGATGTTGCCGAAATTCCCCTGCTTGTCGATGAACAGCTCTTTGTTTGATATCGTGACCAGGGCGTCGCCTATCGACGCGTCGCCGTGCGGGTGGTATTTCATGCACTGGCCGACGATATTCGCGACCTTGTGGAACTTGCCGTCGTCCACCTCGAAGAGAGTGTGCAGGATGCGCCGCTGTACGGGTTTCAGGCCGTCGTTGACGTGCGGTATCGCCCGGTCCTTAATTACGTAGGAGGCGTATTCTAAAAAGTTTGTGTTGTACAGATTGTTTATGAATGCCATTATATCAGGTTCTCCATAATAAAGTCGCGCCGTTCAGGTGTGTTTTTACCCATGTAAAACTCAAGCGTCTCGCCGATGCTCTTCGCCGATTTTACGTTGACCTCTATCAGCCGCATGTTGTTGCCGATGAACTGCCCGAACTCCTTGGGCGATATCTCACCCAAGCCTTTGAAGCGCGTTATTTCTGGGTCGCGGATCTCTTTGACGGCCGCGTCCCGCTCCTTTTCGTTGTAGCAGTAACGCGTCTCCTTTTTGTTACGCACGCGAAAGAGCGGCGTTTCGAGGATGTAGATGTGCCCGGCTATCGCCAACTCCTCGAAGTAGGTCAAAAAGAAGGTCAGCAGCAGGTTTCTGATGTGGAACCCGTCTACGTCGGCGTCTGTCGCGAGGACTATTCTGTTATAACGCAGGTTCTCGGTGGTTTCTTCGATCCCCAGCGCCATCATCAAGTCGTGCAGTTCGTCGTTCTGGTAGATCGCCGCCTTGGTTTTGCCGAAGACGTTTTGCGGTTTGCCCCTAAGCGTGTAGATTGCCTGCGTGTAGACGTCGCGCGCGGAGATGATTGAGCCGCCTGCAGATTGCCCTTCTGTCAAGAATATGGTCGACATGCCCTTTTCCTTGTCGTCGCCGAAGTGGTATTTGCAGTCTTTCAGATTCGGAATCTTTATTTCTACGCGCTTGGCGGCTTCTTTTGCCTCTTTTTTGACTTTGTTGAGTTCGGTGCGCAGTTTCTCGTTTTGGACGATTTTGTTCTCGAGCAGGCGCGCGGCTTCCGCGTTTTTGTGCAGGAAGTCAACCACGCCGGATTTTACCTCGGTGATGATCCAGCCGCGGATATCCGTATTGCCCAATTTGTTTTTCGTCTGCGACTCAAAGACCGGGTTTTTGAGTTTGATTGCGACAGCGCCGGCGATACCGTCGCGCACGTCGACGCCCGAGTAGTTCTTTTTGTAAAACTCGTTGACGCCCTTGAGCAGCCCTTCGCGAAACGCGCTCAGGTGCGTCCCGCCGTCGGAGGTGTACTGGCCGTTGACGAAGGAGTGGTGGGTCTCCCCGTAAGACTGCGTGTGCGTGAACGCGAACTCTAACTGCTTGCCGCGGTAGTAGCCTATATTGTAAACGGCCGAGTCGCCGACATCGTTTTGCAGCAGGTCGAACAGCCCGTTCTTAGACTCGAACTTCTCTTTGCCGAGAAAGAGTTTTAACCCGGTGTTGAGGTAAGCGTAGTTCCAGAGGCGCTGTTCGATGTATTCGAAGTTGAAGGTGTAGTCCCCGAAGATTTCGGGGTCGGGCAGAAACTCGACGTAGGTTCCGTCGGCCTGACTTGCGGCCTTCCCGCTCTTCTTTGATATCAGCGCTCCCCGCTCAAACTCCGCCTGAAAATAGTCGCCGTCTCTGTATGAGACGACCTTGAAGCGGCTCGACAGCGCGTTGACGGCTTTTGTGCCAACCCCGTTTAGCCCCACGCTGAACTGGAAGACGTCGTCGTTGTACTTGGCGCCGGTGTTTATGGTAGAGACGCAGTCGATCACCTTGCCAAGCGGTATCCCGCGGCCGAAGTCCCGCACCGAGGCCACGCCGCCGTCAATGTTGACCTCGATCTTTTTACCATAGCCCATGATAAATTCGTCGATAGCGTTGTCGACGACCTCTTTGAGCAGCACGTAAATGCCGTCGTCGGGGTTAGACCCGTCCCCCAGCCGCCCGATGTACATTCCGCTGCGCAGGCGGATGTGTTCGAGGGAGCTCAGGGTTTTGATTTTACTCTCGTCGTAGACCGGAGTTGTATTTTTATTCATGCCTGCTTGCACCTGATACGGTATAAAATGTTAAATATAAATCTCGCCTGTTCAAATATCAACCCCCTGGCCTCTCAATATTTAATTTTTTCGCCGGCGGCGCCGGTGCCGTCCCAATCCCGTATCAGTTTCCCGATCCTGTCGAACCGGACCATCTTGTGGAACGGCGCGGAGCCGTCGAATGAGAAGTACAGGATGAACGCCTTGGCCTTGACGAAATTCTTGTTGAGGTACCCCCAGTACCGCGAATCAAGCGAGTTGTCGCGGTTGTCGCCTATCATGAAATAGTTGTCGAACTCTACCGTGTAGCCCTCTACGCGGCTGTCGCCGATGAAGAGTTTCTTGGAAATCTCCACGTCGCTCCCCGGGAAGCTCCTGCGTATGGTTTCAAGGAAGTATTCGAGTATGGTCCAGTCGTCTAACTTGTTGAAGTCGAACGTTTCGGTGCGGCGCGTCATTTCGTTTCTGAACGTCAGCTTGCCGTCTTGCAGGTCCTGCAGCGATACGCGCGAGCCGTTGATGTTCAGGGGCGCGTCGTTTGCCAACCGGCCGTCTATGTAGAGGTCGAAGTGCATGAAGACGTTTTTGGTGGGGTTCTCCTGATGCACAAGGTTTTTGAAGAACATGAACTCCCTTATCGGCATGGTGTCGGGCGACAAAACGTCTCCCTTTGCCGGTATGCGCAGCGGGGCGAAGTTTATTATGCGCGGGTCGGGCCTGTTGCCACCGGTGTACTTGCCCTTGGGCGGCAGCAACGCCTCGCTCCCGTTGACAATCAGCGTCCGGTTGCCGACAATCTGGATAATGTCGCCGGGGCCCGCGACCATGCGCTTGATGTAATCTTTTTTATCCGCGCCGGGATACCTGAAAATCACCACGTCGCCGGGCTTCGGCTTGGTGACGGCGGGGAACCTGTGCTTGATGCCGAGCTCCTGCGAAAACGGGACGAGCGGCGCGCCGTAGACAAACTTCAGGCCGAGAAGGAAGTCGCCAACCAGCAGGCTCTCTTCCATGGAACCAGTGGGAATCTGGAACGCCTGGATGATGTAGACGATAGCGACAAGCGCCATGGCAAGCGCGGAGCCCATCTCGCGGAAGAAGCGTAAAATCCCTGACTTCTCCGACCGGCGGATAGACGCGGGGGCGGCCGGCTGTGATGATTGCGGCGGCTGCGGTTGATCCAAGTTAGGTTGTTCCTGTGACAACTGTACTCCTCCAAGATAAATTTGTATTTATCGGTGTCATTGTCTGAATCAGGATTTACAGGATTTAATGATTTTCAGGATTAAAAACCAAAATCAACGTCAATAAATGATGTTTTTTCT
>Ga0123356_10008142_pt1 | contig 10438 bp, 4 predicted proteins | sample TergutEmb28metaG_2_FD_92546 | JGI IMG/M metagenome (GOLD analysis project Ga0123356, IMG submission 92546) | Embiratermes neotenicus P3 segment gut microbial communities from Petit-Saut dam, French Guiana - Emb289 P3 | ecosystem: Host-associated > Arthropoda: Insects > Digestive system > Gut ... | reverse complement strand
CAAATCATAGTACGTGACTGACGGCATAGATTCGGCGTCGTTATAGATAATGCGTTTAGCCAGGCTGTCAACCGTGGCTACATGGATTTTTGCTTCGCTGTCCGGCTCATCATCCCCGAAAGCTTTAGCGCCGTAAATTTGTTCAAGGGTCATGTTTCCTTTTATACGGACTTCGCTGAAGGCATTGAGCGCCTGCTCGCCAGTGTCTGCGCTGTCAACAAGGAATAGAATCCTGTTGAAACGCCCGGTCTTCAGGAAGCGATGCACCATTCCCAGCACAGTGCGGGTTTTGCCCGTACCGGACGCCATAGTTAGCAGCGCGGTTTGACCGCCTTCCAAAACAGAGCCCTCCGCCTTTTCAATGGCTTCTATCTGATATGGGCGCAAATCGAGCCCATCTTTGTCCCGCAACTGGTCGTACGGCAATTCAGCAAGCTCATTGTTTGCTGTTTCAATATCATATTCCAGCATATCCAGCAAGCCCTGTGGATCAATCCAGCCTTGTAGGACTTTTGGTATATTGGTCTCACTCCGGGCGTCGCGGAACCATACGCCCGTTCTCTCCTCGAACTCATTATTGTATGCCTTTCCATTAGTCGCAAAGAGGAACGGTACTTTATACTCGCCCCAAACACCGGTTAAATATCCCGTATGCTCTTCTTTGACGCCCATGCTGTATTCGCGGCACTGGTTATCGATGGATGACGGTATGTCTTTGCGGTCGGCATTTGCTTCCACGACGCCGACAAGTTTATTTCCCGCAAAAAGCGCATAATCCACAAACCCCCATTTGCAGACAGTCAAGTCGGTAGGCCACTCGGCGATAGCGATGTTCCTGCCTTCCTCCGGGCGCGTACCTTTGGAATACCGCAAATTATAAGTATCCGCTTCCCAGCCTGTTTTCTGGAGCTGTTCCTCAATAATATACCGTATCTCCCGTTCCGACAGCCTTATATCGCGTGTCGCCTTTTCCGCGCGCTGCCTGCGTTCGGAAGCGTGGACGTGCGTATGCGCCTTCCTGTGCAGCGCGTCTTTCAGAGCTTTTTCCAGGCTAGCGGTCAGTCTTTCGTTTTCTTCCAGCAGCGTTTGATAATCAGCCCGATTACGGATATCGTACGGCATTACAAATGGGTCCGGCGTATATTCTCTGTCGCCATATATTCTTATAAACCAAACTGAAATCGTATAGGCTCCCGTAATCATCAATACGCAATCATCAAATGAATCATGTCCCGCATGGACCGCTTCGTTGCGGTTTTTTCTGATCATGTCGAAGATTTTGAAGATACTCTGATCAATGAATTTTTTACTCAGAAGGATATTGACTTTGTTGTACTGCGTATTGTTACCCCCGGATGGTTCCGTGAGGCTTTCCTCCATATCAAATATGTAATTGACCATGGTTTCAGCCAGGGAACCTAGTTTGTAAATGCAGGCATTGGGGTCGGTATACATATAAATCTCCGCAAGGCTGCCCATCTTTTCAAGCGCTGAGAATTGTTCCGCCAGAAATACAAAGTTACCAGTCACCGCGTCCATCTCCTTTTATGATTAATAACGAGCCGGAATATATTCAGGGGGCCTCCAGATGTACCCATCCAATGATAAATTCCGGAGCTGTTCAGGTGAATTATACACAAATAATACCCGGAAAGCAAAACTTTTTTCCGTTTATAAAAATATGAACCGTTACAGTACAGACCCATGCCCATTTTGTCATTCTGAGGGAGCTTGTGACCGAAGAATCTTTCCTGAATCGTACAAAAAGATTCTTCGCTGCGCTCAGAATGACATGCGAGGGGGAATTGTGGGCTAACCAGTGTACTGTAACTATGAACCGTCTTCTTACACAAGCCGGAGAAAGAAAGTTGCTATTGACAGTTTTGGACTATATATGCTAGACTACTTCTAAAGGGGGGGTTACTATGGGAAAAGCGATAAACCTTACCGATGCGGAGGAGAAACTTGCGGTTATAATATGGCGTGAAGCGCCGCTGACCTCTCCGGAATTGGTTGCTATTGCGGATAAAGAAATGGGCTGGAAGAAGTCCACAACTTACACGGTGTTGAAAAAGCTTTGTGATAAAGGTGTTTTCAGGAATGCTAACGCCAATATATCGATAACTCTCACACACGACGAATTAGTCGCGTATCAGAGCCGCCATTTCGTCGACGACACCTTTGGCGGTTCTCTGCCGGGGTTTATCACATCGTTTATCGGCAGCAGAAAACTGACCCCGGAACAAACAGCGGAGCTAAAGCGCTTAATAGAAGAAAACGAAGACGCCGACTGAATTATTTGCCGATGCCCTGGCAGCCTTCGCAAACGTATACATTTCCGCCCATATATGCCATGCGCCGGATCAGCCCGCCGCAGGTTGGGCATGGCATCCCTTCGTTCTTTTTGCTCATTGTCGTTATATACCCGCCCGGTTTTCCGAATAAATCCTTTTCAGTATCGCGCCCGCCTTTTGCGGTCATCTCAGCAAGCAGGCTTTTTACCATGAACAATAGCGTCTCGAACTCTCCGTCCGACAGGGCGGACATCTTTTGTTTAGGGTGTATTTTTGCGTTCCATAAAATGTCCTGCGCCACGCCGTTGCCAAGCCCCGGAATGCGCTGCTGGGTAGCGAGGAACGCTTTAGCGGACAGTTTCCCGGCGTCGTCCGCCATAAGCGATTCGAAATACGCAGCGTTAAATTCATCTGTCAGGGGTGATATTTTTTCTTTGGCAGCTTTATAATAATAGTCGTCGTTCATGCCGTCCGGAAACGCAAACAAGCCGCCGTACATCTGTACGGTGCAACATATCGCTCCGCCGTCATCCAGCTCAATTAGGAGCTGATGTTTTACGGGGAGCTTCGCGCCGGCGCTAAAGTATCGAACATTGACGCCGTCACCGAATGATATGCGCATGTCTTCAGCCCATATTTCCGGCCGACCTCCATAAGCCACCGCGCCTGTTACCTTCTTTCCGCCCAGCATTTCGCCGTAGAGCGAGGGGTCGCCAAAATACCACGCGAAGCCGTGGGGCGACGCTGCCGCTGTCGCATTTATTATTGTCTTTCCGGTTATGGTTTCACTTAATTGCCGTGCTATTGTCTGAGCTTCCGGTATTTCAAGCATTTTTCATATCCTCCTTTTTACCATAATTACTCCTTTTTTTATGTAGTCAAGTCAAATGTGAAAATATTCACACTTATAGACTCTATTATAGCATATTCTTTATCGTTTTGTCTATCGCATAATTCACGATAACGCACGTGCCTATAGCAATAGTTACAGTACAGAGGTTAGCCCACAAATCATCCTCGCATGTCATTCTGAGCGTAGCGAAGAATCTTTTTGCACGATTCAGGAAAGATTCTTCGGTCGCAAGCTCCCTCAGAATGACAAAATGGGCATGGGCCTGTACTGTAACTAGCAATAAAACAAAATACAGTGAAAATAATGCTATATTATTTTTATATAACAAACGTTCATTTTAACAAACGTAATACTTGATTACAATTATCCAGTATGATATAATATATGAGTAAATTAGTCGAATATTATGATAGGCTTATGATACGGCAAACCCTTGAAAACACATAATAAGCTATTTTGCAATGGGCAAAGTCAAACTAAAATACATTATAATAACTTTTGGGAGAAATCATTATGAAAACTATCAAAAGACCTATATCGGTTATTCTATCATTACTACTGGTTTTAGCAGCAATCTTAACAGTTCTCATAGGAGCCTATGCGGCGCAATATGAAACAGTGTTCATTCAAACTCCATTTGATGAATATGCGCTTTCTCAGGGCGAGACCAAAGAATGGGACGTCCCTTTCAGCAACATCCCCATAAAACCGAAAATGGACGTCATGTATGTCATAGACACGACAGGCTCGATGGTCACAATACGGGCAGTAGTGGCAAACACGTTAATCCAATTTACTGACGACCTCATGAAAGCCGGCGCTACAGATATCCATTTTGGAGTGGCATATTATGGGGACATTGCTGCAGACAACCCCTGGTTCGAAATACCGCTTCCTCTTGGGGGGCATGATCTGACTACCGTACAAAACACCTTGAGGACTCTTCCAATGTTGGATGGAGGAGATATTCCCGAAGACACAGTTATGGCTTACATGCGGGCGATAAATGATACAACGTGGAGAGAGGATTCCCAGCATGTTGTCATAGTTGTTACAGACGCCGAAACACATGTGCGCCCGGAAATCCTAGTTGGTGGGTTTCCGGTAACCGACGCAGGCGCGCGTTTGCTTGCTGACGCAAAGTCTATCAAGACCGCGCTTATGACATATAAAAGCACACCACAGCTTATCACTTTTGCCGCAGCATTGGGCACTGCCGAGCATTTGTGGTTAACACAGGCAGGGCTCCAGGAAAGACTTGCGGCTGCGGTTATTCCTCCGGTGGAACTGCTGGACGACTATCTTTGCCAGGCGCGTATTGAATCGGTCACCTATGAAAGTGATAATACACCGTCAACCGATGTAAGCGTTAGTTTTACCCCTGCAAGCTTTGTTATCAGCGGTGGCGAAAGTAATAAATTTCACTTTACCGCTGTAGGTAAAATGTGGCCTACGCGTTATGATGATACAACTATAGTTAAAATTGGCTTTTATGTTAACGGCTTCAAGGTAAATGAAGCGGATCAATATGTCAAGTATAAGGTTGACCACACCGACGGCACATTTACCTATACTGTGGAGTATTACAAGGACGGCGTGAAGTTTGAAACCAGTAGCCCGATCGCCGCGCTTTACGGTACTGCTATCAACTCATTTGCCACTCCGCAGGGCGACCTTACAGGCTACAAGCTCGACACAAGCAACCAGCCGAACGTACCGCTTGTAATCACGGAGGTACCGGCTAATAACGTCATCAAGGTTTATTATGTCAAGGACACGTTCACCTACACGGTAGAGTATTACAAAGACGGCATAAAATTCGAGACAAGCGCGCCAATCGCCGCGCTTTACAATGCGCAAATCAACACATACCCCGCGCCGCAAGGCGACCTTACAGGCTACAAGCTCGACACAAGCAACCAGCCGAACGTACCGCTTGTAATCACGGAGATATCGGCAAATAACGTCATCAGGGTTTACTATGTCAAAGACACATTCACCTACATGGTGATGTACTACAAAGACGGCGTGAAATTCGAAACCAGTGCGCTGATTGCCGCGCCTTTCATGGCTACAATCAGCACATATCCCGCACCGCAGGGCGACCTTACGGGCTACAAGCTTGACACGAATAACCCGCCGAATGTACCGCTTGTAATCACGGATGTACCGGCAAGTAACGTCATCAGGGTTTACTATGTCAAAGACGCATTCACTTATACGGTGGAGTATTACAAGGACGGTCTTATGTTTGAAACCAGCGCCCCAATCGCTGCGCTCTATATGTCTCAAATCAGCACATATCCCGATCCGCAAGATGACCTTACGGGTTATAAGCCCGACACGAATAACCCGCCGAATATCCCGCTTGTAATCACGGAAGTACCGGCTAACAACGTCATAAAGGTTTATTATGTCAGAGAAATTTTCACGGTAACATATTATGCAAACGGCGGTACAGGCGGCGACATCGTGATTGACGTAGTGTACGGTCAGGAATATATAATAGCGAGTAACACATTCACAGCGCAGGCTGGATACACGTTCAGCAGATGGAATACATCGAATAATGGCACAGGCACACCATTTACAGCAGGCGCTCAGATAAAAATAACGGGCAATGTCGAACTCTACGCACAATGGACACGGAGGAGCGGAGGCGGCGGAGAAAAAGAAATAGAAATCAAAGACCCGGAAATCCCGTCAGCTTTCATAACCGACCATGTCGCGTATATAATCGGATACCCCATAGGCGACGTGCGTCCCGTGAACAACATTACCCGCGCCGAAGTGGCGACTGTATTTTTCAGATTGCTTGATGAAAAAGTGCGCGAGGATAACTGGACGCAGGGGAATAAATTCCCGGATGTCAACGCGGGCAACTGGTTCAATAACGCCGTGTCGGTAATGAGCAATATGGGTATAGTGAACGGATATGAGGACGGGACATTCAGGCCAAACGGCGCAATAACCAGGGCGGAACTGGCTGCAATCGCGGCGCGGTTTGCGAGGATGCTGAACATGGGTGGAAACAACGACGCCAACTTTTCCGACATCTCCGGGCACTGGGCACAGGGCGATATAATATTTGTGACGTCGACCGGATGGATGAACGGGTACCCCGACGAGACGTTCAAACCGAATCAGCCAATAACAAGGGTGGAGTTTATGACTCTTGTGAACAGGATGACGGAACGCATTCCGCAAACTCAGGACGACCTGCTGACCGATTTGATGATTGTATGGTCGGATAATATGGATACAACTGCATGGTTCTACCTGGCGGTCCAGGAGGCGACAAACTCGCATATTCCAAAGTACAAGGATATAATCGTACCCGGTTTGGATTTCGGGTATGAGTTCTGGGTCGAGATGATGGATAACCCCGATTGGGCCAGCCTTGAAAGAGAATGGGCGAACGGCTACACGTCGGAGGAATAATGAGCTGCGGCAGCACACGAATTATATCCCAAATCCGGGCGAGAAAAGCCACAAATCCACGCATTATTACCATTGTACCCCATGCCCCCTTCGCACACGAAGGGGGTGGCCCCGCAGGGCCGGGGGTTGTTCCAGCGGGATGGAACACAGGGAGGAGCAATAACTCCCATGCCAGATAGGCTATATAACAGGAATTGGGGGTATTTAAGGCTGTTGCATGTCAGATTGACGCCCTTTTGGACAACCCCCGCCGTCTGCGGACGGCACCCCCTTCGTGCGCGAAGGAGGCTCAAGAAGGGCATAGATCAACCGCACAGCTAGGAAAATTTTAGTTATCGTATTCTGAATTCTGGCACCGTACTTTGGGTTGTGGGTAAAGCCCGCTTTAGGCTTCTCCCCAGAAGTTGATCTGCAGTACGCGCCCGCTTGGCTCGGTCAGGCATAGGCTGGGGCTGTTATAGCCTATCCATGCGTCGGTTATCACTGATCCGGCGGCGGGTATATAACCATCCGGCATATTTTCCTGATTTGGGTATCCCCAGTCGCTGAGTTTAGTGAAATCCATTGCAGTGTAAATTGACGCGTGCGCATAGTCTAAATCATCGGGCAATTCGTTTGCAAGGTTCACCACGTCACCTGTGTTTATGTTAAAACATATTGTGTTGAGCATAGGCATATTAGTTGACGGACCGTCATATGTTGCAAGCATATAGGTAACGGCCAGGTATTCCCGCCACATTCCCACAGACGGCTGCAGATTGTAAGCCCAGTCCGTTGGTCCCTGGTCGTCGGATGGCGGGCCCATATGCCAATCAACGAAATTATTGAGCATATGCACGGACTCCCTGCCTCCGGGCAGTGTCCTGACCCATTTTTTCAGCCTTTCGTTTATTCGCTCGGAAACTTCCGGTTTGTCACGCAGTTCCACACTCAACGTAAAGAGGTCAACCCTCGGCGTTAAGCGCCGCGCGTAATCATATGTTATAGTATATGGGGAAATACCCTGCCCGTACGGGCTGATATCCTCGGTCAGGTTTATATAAAAATTGATGCCCCGGTCGAAAAACGGGTTGCCTTCAGCGAAGTTTATTATCAGATAACTCATATTGTTTATCTCGTAGTTCGGGTAATCGTTCGGTATTCCCGTGAATGGGCGCATTTGGTATTGCTCGCTTAGTGTGAGCGGGCGCCAGTCTTCGAGGTCCAGCCTGTCAAATTCTCTGATTATCTCATAGTTTATATATTGAATGTAGTTGAACCCATTAAAAAACATATCGGACAGGGGCGGCCTGACGCCGTTTCGCGGTTGGGCGTCGTCTACGCTATCTTTTATGGCAGTACCGCCGGTACCGGATGAATTTTCCGTATCCCCAATGTATATTGGGTCCATTTCGTCAATCGGCCATAAGTTTGTCATCATTTTCAGCGGAATGTACCCCGCGCGGACCGCAATCGTCTGACCGTCGTCGGTTAGTATCCAGTTTATCAGTTTCCTCGCCTGATGGCTCTCGGGCGTATCTTTCCGGATCACGGCGTAGTAGCAGTCACCCAGCGGGTATTCACCGTTCATTATAGAATAGCGCGTGGGCTTGACCCCGTCAATGCCGAGCAGTTTAAACCGGCTGTTGCCGTACATGTTGTTGACGTAATAAAACATGGAGTAGCCGATTGCATCCCGCGCGTTATCATAGCTGGATACGACTTCGACCAGCGAACCCATGGATTCGGCTATCCAACTGGTGGGGGCTGTCATAGGCTGCCTGCCGTCCATAACCAGCTTTATCAGCAACGTCTGGCTACCGGAATTTTGCGTACGTTGGTATGGTATAATACTTTCTTCAAGGCCGTCCAGCTCCATCCAGTTTTTTATCCTGCCGGAGTATATTTGCCGGAGTTGCTCAAGGGTGATGTTTTCGACCGGGTTTTCGGCATTGATTAAAAATACGAGGGCGTCCTTGACTATGGGGATGACTTCGAGTTCAACCCCTTGCTCAGCCGCCAGTTCGAGCTCTTCTTCGGACGGGTGGGTTACAAAAATCAGGTCGGTGTTATCTTTGTTTATAAGCCTGTAATAAGCTGTTGACGTAGTATTGTGTTCCGGAGGGCCGCCGCCGTTGCCGAGCAAGTCGTATAGCGCGGCGGTGAGCGGTATCGTGGCGGTCGAGCCGTCGATGCGTCCCCAAAACCCTGCCAGATCTTCTATGAGGTCAAGCGGCGGCATAATATCCGGCATTTCCGGCGTCGGTTCCACCGGTTTGACCGGAGGTTTCGGCGGAGGCGCAGGCGGCGTGGGAGTCAGGAGCGGCGGGCTCAGGTCTGTCGGCACGGCTGGCAGTTCATCTTTGTCTTTACACGATGCCAGCATAAGCACCAGGATTACGGCGGTTATTATAACATATATATACTTGCGCATATTAATCAACTCCCCTTATCAGGCTATGCGTCAGCATAGTCACATGCGATAATTCCGTCGGCTGCTGTATAGAGCTTTGTGATATCTGTCATGTAATCCAAAATAGCACAGAATGGTTCGATCCGCAAGATGTAGAAAAAACTTTCAAGCTGTGCAATTGGTGTGAACCACCCCGCCGCCTGCGGGCGGCACCCCCTCCACAGGAGGGGAATTGGGCTGAAGCGCATCTGTAAATTCCCCTCCCGTGGAGGGGTGGCGCGGAGCGACGGGGTGGTTTATCGTGTGCAATTGCAAAATTTCCAATAATACAACCTAATTGCACAGGTCGAAAACTTTTGGTCGTATATCTTTTTCCATGTCAAGTATGTATCATGGGATATGTTCCATGGGCCTGAAATACTCGTCAGAAACGTCCCGCCACTCGTCTGTGGAAAATACGCAGGTTACTATGCAGAAGTAATCGTACTGGCTTATTATTTCGGGATTGTCGATATATTGTTCCGGCGTATGTATTGCTGAACTGTTGGCATCGGACGCGTATACGTAGAGCGGAATTTCTTTATTATCCTCGATTTCGGCGGTTTTTGCCATCCCAAACGAGTCTGACCATGATATGCCATTATCGCTCTGGTCTGGCATATTTTCCAATTCAACCCATAATCCGCTGCCCATTGTACCCGCTAAAATTCTTATTCCCATTGTCTTATCTTGATGCATTATCGCTATCATTCCCCAGGTACCGTCAGAATCGGTGAGCTTAAACTTCCTTTCTCCGAATGTGCGCAGCAACTCTCCGTTTCTGTACTCATCGCACCTGAGACTGAGCGTCTTATACTCTTTTGATGCATTGAAGTTGAAAATGTGAGATGTTGTTCCCCATGTAAGAATGCGGGCAAGCCAGTATTCGCCGTCGCGGAGTATGTAAGGTGCAATGGTGTCCCGTTCTGTGTCCGTTATTTGTTTCTGTGAGCTGATAACATCCGGGCTTTCTTTTAGTGGTCGCGGGTAATAAAACAAGTATACACACGCCAGTATTGCCGAAATAATCAAGGCGGCGATGATTATTATATTTGGGAGCGATTTGTCTTTTTCCCGGACTTCCTGAGTTGCTTGGGCAGGTTTTGGTTCATCAAAATTGTAAACCGGACGCACCAGTTCGTCAGATATTGCCTGCAGCGCTTCCTCACAGATTTGGCACTCTTTTATATGCTCTTCGACCAGTGCCCGGCTCTCCGGGGCGCACACATTATCGCTGTACAGCGGTAGCAAGTCTTTGATTATTCCACAAGGTGTTTTCATGATAATCTCCATATATATACTCGTGTACGAAAACATTTTCCGTTTTCTGACGGTCTTTTTGCCGCCATGCGACGTGAAAAACCCTTGAAATACAGCAAGTATTCCTGCGGCTTTTTCACGCCGCCTGACAACAAAAAT
>Ga0123356_10008141_pt1 | contig 10439 bp, 6 predicted proteins | sample TergutEmb28metaG_2_FD_92546 | JGI IMG/M metagenome (GOLD analysis project Ga0123356, IMG submission 92546) | Embiratermes neotenicus P3 segment gut microbial communities from Petit-Saut dam, French Guiana - Emb289 P3 | ecosystem: Host-associated > Arthropoda: Insects > Digestive system > Gut ... | reverse complement strand
GAGTTTGGTCAAGAATAGTTATTCACGAGGGATTTTGACAATCAACGGATGTCCCGATTCATCATTGATCCATTCAATATTGGGTTGTTCTTTGATGGCACGTTTTATCTCCGAACCCAAACGGGTGCAAAGGAAGAGTGTCGCAGCAAAGCTGTTCCCTGCCCCGTTGCGGGTCGCACAAAGCTGTTCCCTACCCCGTTGCGGATCGCACAAAGCTGTTCCCTACCCTGTTGCGGGTCTCAGTAAAGCCGCTCCCAGTATTGCGGGTCGCACAAAGCTGCTCCCTTTGGGAAAACAAACTCCCGCAAAACGATGCCACTGGCGCAACCAGAGTTGCCGGCCTGCGTACCGGCGATGCCGCCGGCGCAACCACAATTGTGCAGGGTTTTTCAACCGACAGCGGTATGCAATTCACAGTCTGGTTATATCTTGCGTTGGATCAAGCGGTTCCGGTCCAAGTGTGGCAAGCGTAAACGGTCGTTCGGGCGAACGGGCAAGGAAATCGTCAATGGCCGTTTTGTCGAGTGCGTCGATTTTTTCCTTGATTTCCGACATGGAGCGAATTCGTTCAAGGTGAAACCAATCGCGTGCGATGCTTGACGCACGCGAGCCGGTTGATTCCTGCTGCATGACGAGTTGGCTTTTCGCCCGGATTTTGAGCAGTTCCACCTCTTTTTCCGTAACACCCTGACGGATGCGCCGCAACTCGGTCAACAAAACGTCGAGCGATTCCTGCGCACGTTCGGCGCTCGTGCCGCAATAGCAGATCACGCCGCCGCGTTCGCGCAGCGAATAATACGACGCGCCGACCGAATAGCACAGCCCGCGTTTTTCACGTACTTCGGTAAACAATCTGCTGCTCGTGCCGCCGCTGAGAATGCCGATCGCGCTCCAAGCGGGCAGGTAATCCGGTTCGCGAAAGGCTACTTCGTCGAATGCGATGCCGATGTGCGTCTGTGCCGAGTCGTAAGGAATGTGCAAGGTCCGCGTCGCGGTCGGCGTTTCAATGACGGCGGGACGCTCTTTCGGCTGCCAGTCGCCGAACAGTTCGTCGATGAGGTCAACAAGTCGCGGCCAGTCGATTTTGCCCGCGACGCTGACGATCATGCCGTCGGGCTGATAACGCCGCGCGTGATGTTCGCGGATTTCGTCGATGGTCATGGCCGCGAGCGACTCGAGCGTGCCGTGACAGGGAAGTCCCCACGGCGCGGGCAGGTGAATACGGGTCAGTTCCTGCATGACTTTGCCCGCCGGATCATCCTCGACAGAGATGATCTCCTGCTCGATCACCAGCTTGCCCGCGTCGAGTTGGTCGGCGGGAAAGTGCGGACGTCGCAGAATGTCGGCCATGACGGGCAAAATCAACGGTAGGTTTTCCGAAAGCGTCGCAACGGAATAGGTCGTGTGCGAATTGCCCAATGTTTCCCCGCGGTCAACGCCAAGATTCTCAAACGCTTCGATCAACAGGCGGCTGCCGTATTGTCCGGCTCCGCGAAGAGCCGTTTCGCAGGTCAAGTTCGACAACCCCAAACGTCCGGGCGGATCGTCGTTGCTTCCGCAGGGAACGAGTAGCGAACACGCCACCGACTCGCACCAGGGCATCGCCTCGGAGATAAGCGTCAGACCGTTCGGGTAATGATGCACCTGATTGCGCGAATGTGTCCCGGGTGTCATAGGGAAGTTTGGCGTGTGAAGTGTGGGGGTATTATGAGCTGAAAACGCAGCGTAAAGGCGTCACGGGGTCTTTTTCGTTTTCCGACGCTTGCCGGTCTGTTGCGATGTCGTGACCGCACCGGCTTGCCGGCTGCTATTGCGTTGGGTTACCGGTTGCTATTGCACTGGGCGTCCTCTTTTCCTCGTCTTCCGCATGTCTGCTTCCGAACCAGATGCGGATGTCGCGTTGCAACGGTTGGCTTTGCCGGACGAGCATGTAACCGCTCACCGCGTCGATGACAATGGCACCGCCCGGGATACCCGTTTCCGGGTGCCAACTTGCGTCACCGCCGAAGGCCAGACGCATGGTCTCGGCACACGACTCGGGAGTTTCATCGTCGGTTAATGGGACATATTTTTGAATTTCAATCGTCATCTTTTCGCGTGCGGCGCGCGGGGTGGTGATTTCGACGGCGTTGGCCTCCATGATGCGGTAGGTCAAATCCGGCGATGCGAGCATTCCGCGCAACACGGTATCGATCGTCCCGTGACTGACGCGCGATGTGACCGGCGTTTCTTGCGAAAGCCCTTCGGCGCGCAGTGCGGCGTGATCGATCAGCACGCGCAGTTTGGTGTGCTCTTCGATGAGTCGGGCGGCTTTTTTCAGCGGGATCGGTTCGACGAGGTTAAACGACAGCGGAGCATTGACGCGGTCCCAGCCGAACACCTCGGGCGCGAGTCGTTCAGGCGGCATCCCGTTGTCCGGTTCCAAATGACGCAAGTAGAAGAGAGAAAACAGCAATCGTCGCGCCTGATCTTGCTGCCAAATCGTGCCGACCACGACGATTTCATTCCCGTCGGCACCGGCTGCGACGGCTGTGACACCGGCTGCGACGGCGGCGGTACCGTCGGTGACAAGGTTTTGCGGTCCGCCGAGCCGCGAACTTACGAGAGAGGGTTGCCGATCGATGAGCAATTCCGTGAGCCATGACGCCGCCTGTTCCGCGGAAATCGGGTCATGGGCAAGCGACGCAAGTTTTGTCATGTCATAGCGCATTGTACGAAGCGCGGCCGTCTGTTCGTCGGAGTAACCCAACACGAGAACGCCGTTATCCTCGTGTCGCGTTAAGCGGGTTTTTTCCAACACGGCATCGATGATTTCCGCAACGGTTGTTCCCTTGAATTCCAGGCTGATCGGGGCTTCGATACCGATCCCCCTGGCTCGCAATTCGTCGATGTCAAGCTGCATCGGAACGCCGGAAATGTCCGACAAGGCGCGCACGACGTCAACAATCGGCGCTTTCTCGCAGTGAATGGATGCCACCGTCGCGGCCAAACGTTCGTTGATGTCCATTTTGACGAATTCGGCGGATTCGGCGGATTCGATGATGTCCGGTTCGATGTCCGTCACGGATTCTGGTGCCGTACTTTCCGTGCCGTCATCGTGCTCCGTGCCGTCATCATATTCCGTGCCGTCCGGTTCGTTTTGGCCGATCGATGACATCGCGTCCGGTCCAAAAAAAGCGTCAAAGCCGCCTGTCCCCTCTGCGGTAGCGTCGATTGTATCGTTGGGATAGCCGCCGTCCGACCCCTGTTCGTCTTCCAAGGCTTGGATATCCGGGGAGTTCTGAATGATGACCCTGTTGTCGATATCGTCGAACGGGTCATCGGACGACTCGACCAGAGGTCCGGTCACACGGATCGCCGCCCCGAATTGACCGGGAATGGTGCGAGGCGGCCGAGGCGGACCGGACAAAGCCGGCTCGATCACAAACTCAATGTCGAGACCTTGATGATCCGCAGTGTCCTTGGACGGGTCGGGCCGGCCTTCGACCTGGATTTCGTCCGCCGGCGTCAGGGACGTCACGATGTTTTGTCCGTTGTCGTCGGGCGACGTGGGATCGTCTTGCAGGACATCCGGGTGTTCCGCCGGCAGACCGCCGATTTGCGACGCCCCGATTCCAACAGGAACCGGCGGCTTTGCGGAAGAGATTTCCGACTTCGGGTTTTGCGTTTCCGAGAGAGTCGCGGACTCCTGAAACCTGAGTCCAAGAAACACGACAAAGGTTGTCAGCAGACAAACCGTCCCGACGGCAACAAGGATCAGCCTGCGTTTTTGCCAAAGGTCCAAAACCACGCCGTCCAGAAATTCCGCTTGCAGTTCCGCGGCCACCGGACCGAGTTGATCATCGGTACGGGAATCGACACGGGAAGAGGAAGAAGGGAAGGGGAAAGGGTTTTCCGATTCACCCTCTTCCCTGATCTCTTGCACCTCATGACCATCTGTCGTCTGAAAGCCGGTCGCCTGCGACGGTAGCGGCGTTTGCCCCGGTGTTTGACCCGATGCCGGGAGTGACTGACGTGTTTGATCCGGTGTTTGAGTTGATGTCGGGCGTGACTGGCTTGTCATTTCGATCAACACCATGCCACCGCATTTGGGGCAAGCAACGATCTGCCCGATCAGTTCGGCGTTCCGAACTTCGATGATCGACTCGCACGATGTGCAAACCACGATAAACGGCAATGGGATCATACGAAACTACTATACCACATTTCCTCGAGAGTGTGGAGCCGCCCTGAAAGGGCAAGGCAATGGCATCAGGCTGTAGGCGGGAGGCTTGAGGCTGGAACCCTCTCTATATAATATTGTCCCGCAGGGACATGATTTCGGCCTGAAAGGCTTTTTCTAAACGGCCTCTGGATTTTCAACGCGAACCACGCGAACTCCTCCGCGAAAAACGCAAAACGCAAAATGCAGAGCGCAAGATGAAAGAAAACATCTTTGCGCTTTGCCTCCCGCCTGATGCCATTGCCTTGCCCTTTCAGGGCGGCTGGGTTACAAGGGTTGCCGTTACCCAGGGCGGCGGCTGCGCCTTGCACAGCGTTGTTACGCTGGCGGCACTGGCTGATCTGCGTAGCCCTTTCAGGCCGAAGACTGCCATCTCTTCCTCCCTATCCCCTCAAGCCGTTTGAAAAAGCCTTTCAGGCCGAAGCCTGCTCCCTGACCCCTGTTCACTGTTCCCTGACCTTCCTATGCGTCGAAAATTCATCTTGACATATCTCATGTTTTTCTGCTATACTCCGCCGGGGCGGGAGATGGGGTTCGGAGTGCCTCTTTGATCTTTTTGCCGTTTCTTCTGCAATATCAAGGGTTTGTAACATCGGAAGTCGTTTGAAAACTATCTGGCGCACCATCAAATGGAGTGCATTGATTGCCGTCACTTTGGCGGCCATTGCAGCCGTTTATCTGTACAGAAACATTGATTCTCAATTAAAGGTTTTTGTGCAGAATAAATTATCGCAACAGTTACCCGGCTTTGTGACGGAAATCGATTCTGCGCAGTTCATTCCGTCAAAAGGAATCATCTTGCGGGGTATCGGATTTTCCGTACCGGGGAAGTATGGCAAAGCGGAACAAATTCTCACCGTCCAGGAAGCCTTCATCACTTGCGATGTCGATTTACAGACCATTTTGAGCGGAAACGCCAAACCGACGGCCATCAAGCTGCAAAAGCTTATCTTGCACCTGACCCAATGTGAAAACGGACAGTTTTTAGGCTGGGAGCAACTGCAAACCCTGAATATCCCATCCGATGATTCGTGTCCCATCGAAATTTGCGAAAGCGAAATCATTTTTAGGGACTTGCAGAAGCCGAATGCCAAGCCGATCTGGCTGACCGGGCTGAATATCCGTTTGACGCCAAGTGTGAGAAAGAATGCAAATTGGGAAATATCGGGAAAAATGACGAATCCCAACATGGGAAGTGTTGAGTGTGCGGCAAAATACTCGCCACAAACCCGAAATTTGACACTTTCCGGGACTGCCAGGAAAATCATTGTCGATCAGGAATACATTCCTTATCTTCCCAAACTGCCCATTGAGAACAAAACATTGGAATCGTTTCAGGCCAAATTGGATTTTCAATTCGAAGCGGAATATGATCCCCGAAAAAATGAACACTTGCCTTTCGCAACCCTGTTTCACGTTCAAGGATCACTGTATGACGGCAAGGTTCTCTTTCCGCCGATCGTTAAATATCCCATTTTGAACTTGGGGTTCGGGTTCGACGTCACACACGATGCATTGCAAATCAACAGCCTGTCGGCCGCCAGCGGCGTGTCCCACCTGAAACTCAACTGGCAACAAACCGGCCTTTTTCCCGTCCGTCGGGGGAAACTGGAGTATCATGTCGGGCAATTTGTTTTCGATACGCTGCTTCTTCCCTCCCTGGCCCCGTTTTTGCCGCAACGGCTGAACGATCAACTGGAACATTTTCAGGCCGAAGGTCAAGCCGGGCTTTCCGGCGTCATTCATTACGACGGCCGGAATTGGGGTATCGAATCGACCGATATCGAACTTGAGAACTTTGCCGTCACCTGCGCAAAATTCCCCTATCGTCTCGATTATCTGCACGGCACGATTTCCATCGCACCTTGTGAAATGCAAACGCAAGACGGCCGGCGCTTTTCCGAAGAGGCCATGACGTTAAAGCTCCAATCACAAGACATGAAAACGGTCATTGACGGCACCATGTATCAAATCATGAGCGGCCGTTCCTTCGGACAATTCGTCATTACGGCAAAAAACGTCGTCATCGGCGACAGACTCATGCAGGCCGTCCCTTCCTCGCAACAAGCCGTCGTAAAATCTCTGCATGCGGAAGGGAATTTCGACGGCAAACTCGAAGTCACGCTGCCCGGCAGCGTCAAGCACGACGGAGAAGCATCGCCCGACCTGTTGCTTCACCTTATGCCGCAAAATTGCTCGGTGAACTACGAAAAATTTCGCTTGCCGCTTCGAAACGTGTGTGGAATCATCCAAATGCGGAACGGTCATTGGACTTTCGGCAATCTGAAAGCGGAGAATGGTTCATCGGTCATTTTGGGAAACGGCCATCTGCTGCCGACCGCGACCGACGGCATTGATTTCCAATTGAACCTGACATCGCAAGGACTGAAATTGAACGACGAACTGATTGGGGCATTTGAGAAAAGTCATCGACAATTGCTGACCGATCTCAGGCTTTCCGGGCGCGCCGACGTCAACCTGACGCTCAAGTACCTGTCGGACACGCAGGATTTTCATGTCGCATTTGATGCCGTGACCGATCCGGACGTCACAACGATCAAGCCGAAAGATTTTCCGTTGCAGCTTGACAAAGTCACCTGCCGCATTCGTTATGCCGATGGCATGGTCCGGGTGAATGATTTTCGCGGTTGCAAGGGCGATGCGTTCCTTTCGACCAACTTGTCCTGCGTTTTTCACAAGGACGGCGCCTGGGTCATGAGCCTCGACAACTTGCTGGCGGAAAGCTTCGAACACAATACCGATCTGAGCCGTGCCATGCCCTCCGACTTGCAAAACTTTATTACGAAACTGCAACTCAAGGAACCGGTCACGCTTCGTGGAACGTTGTGCTTTCAAAAAGACGCCGCGGTTGATTCACCGCTCCGTTCTTATTGGAACGTGGGGATTATTTGCCACCAAAACAGTGCAACAATGGGCGTGCCGCTGACGAATATTTGCGGAAAGGTCGATGTTCTCGGCAAGAATGATGAAAACGGCATTCTGGTGTTCGGCAAGCTGGGTCTCGATTCGGTCAACTACGGCGATTACCAGTTGACGAACGTGCGCGGACCGTTTTCATTTCGGGATAATGAGATCATCCTTGGTCGCAGGTCGCTTTTGCCCGACTTTGTCGAACCGACCGGCATCGTACGACAAACCGGCATGAACACATCAACGGAATTTGATCCGATGGTCTCGCAACCGGTCGTGCGGAACGATGCGCAAGTCGCTATGTCCATGCAACCGGCGTTCCATCGTCACGATCCAAGCCGGCTGCCGTTGCTCTCGCTGACCTTCTCGCCGAACCATGTTGAACAGGAGATGCCGATTGTCGCCTCTGCGTACGACGGGACGCTTTGGCTCGACGGCCAAGTGTTTCAACTTCAGTCCATGTCCTATCGATATCTTCTGACAACAGGCTTGCGCGACGTTGATCTCGAACGGGTCACTCGCGAAACATTGGCCGAGCAACCCTTCAAAGGCAAACTGTCCGGAAACATCGAACTCGAAGGAGGCACAATCCGCGAATCCATGAAAGGCGGCGGCGAACTGGCCCTGCGAGACGCCGACATTTACAAACTGCCGACCATGCAACGGATTATGCAGATGTTCGGCGTGCGAAGCCGCGACGACGATCAAAGCGCAATCTGTTCGAGCGACATCGCGTTTTCACTGCAAGGCAATCACGTCACGCTTTCGGATGTCAAATTGGAAGGAAATGTTCTGAGTCTCAGCGGGGAGGGCAAAATGGATATGGAAGACCTGTCGATCAGCCTGAAACTTGGGACGCAACTCACGCGGGAAGAATCGCGATTGCCCTTGATCGGCACCGCCATCGATGTGGCCAGCAAGCAGATCACCGAGATACACGTCGGAGGGACTCTCAAAAGCGGCGAATTGTCCGTTCGCACCCAGGCGCTGCCGCGCATCAGAGATGCCTTGCAAACTCAGCAAGACGGTCAACAAGGTCGCAGCCGTCCCGTCATGGATTACTTTCGCAATACGTTCAAACCGTGATATGGCGTGAGAATTACCTGCGAACTTCCCGGAGATAAACGTCGAGCGACACTTCGCGGAACCGTTCGCGGTAACGGTTGGCCTGCTCCACTCTTGCCTTGTCGGGCGTTTGCAACCTGCGGACGAAGGTGTGCGTCGATTCGGCACGAACGGCAACGCCGGAAATAATCACTTTCCCTCGCGGGTAAAGCGTCATACTGACTTTTCCGGGAAATCGCCGATTGTGTTCGAGTATCGGGTTGAGTTCGTGACGGAGGATCGGCGTCGGAGAACCGCTAGTCCGAATGTTCAGCAGGGTGAACTGCCGGCAATAGTCGTAATACGCTTCGGACACGACCGGATCGTTCAGCGAGACCGTTTCAAACCGATATTCCACCCACGGCGAACGAAAGAACATCAGGCCGGACTCCCCTTCGTAGGCGTTTTCTTCAAAATACGGTTCTGCCAGGTAATTTTGAAACGGACTGCCGCTTTCGCGAAACGCCTCTCTGCGCCGCTCGAAATCTTCGGCAAGGCTTTCCGACGTCACAATGGTTTTCAAACGGCAGGATGGATCAAGCAGAGTCAAGGTTCCGGCGGCTTTGTCATAGATCGTGACCTGTCCGTAATCGCCGATACAATCGTAAACCATGCCGTCGGTAAAGATGGTGACGGACTTGATCACGCTGTCTCCTGCCACCAAACGGTTGTCGATGCGGAATCGGCTGATGGTACCGCCGGTTGACAAATCGTCCGCAGCCGACAACGCGAGTAAGGAAACCCACGCCGCCAGCGAACATAACATGACGAGAACAAACTTGGTCATCCTTGACCTCGGAATGATCGGAAATACGGAGAAAAAAATCCGGTTATTTGGGTGCCAGCGTACACATCACGCGTTTGTTTTCCATTCGCTTGGGCGGCGTTTCGATTTTGGCCACATCTTCCAGTTGCTGGATCATGTACTCGATCAGCTTTTGGCCTTCTTCAATGTGGGCCAGTTCGCGTCCGCGATACACGACGAAAATCTGCACCTTGTCCTTATGGACGAGAAACTCGCGTGCCTGCTTCAATCGCACCTGGACATCGTGGTCGCCGGTTTTGGGACGCAGACGCAATTGCTTGATCCTGGTCCTGTTGACCTGCTGTTTGGTCTGTCGCTTTTTCTGCTGGTATTTGAATTTACCGTAATCCATGATGCGACATACCGGCGGTTTGGCGTCCGGAGCCACTTCGACCAGATCAAGGCCTGCCGACTTTGCTGCAAAAATGGCTTCGGATGTACTCATAACACCCAATTGCTCACCTTCCGCCGAAACGACACGAACCGGCGATATGCGAATCATCTCATTGATTCGATGTTGACTCTTGATATCGTGGCTTCGGCTGTCTGTCCTCCTCTGCGTCATACTTTCTCCGTGTGGTACTTTTCTTTCTAGGCAATAACTACGATCAAATGAGAATGACCATCTTCATATCTTATGAAAATTGATCTTTCATCTTTCATTTACGGTTTATGTAATCTCTCCATGAAAATCGGGTCTTCCGGCAGGTTCGGATGGATCACCAACTGCGGCGTTGAGAGGTACGTTTCGGCGTATTCGGCCAATTCTTTCGGGTCGGACGGCAAACCTTGCACCAGTTCGAACTTGAACTCGAACACGCCGTGCTGGTCACAGACGAAATTCGTCATCCACGTATTGTCGAATACCATCGCGTAAACCTTATTGACATTTTCCGGAGCGGCTTTCAGGTATTTCAGCGTCTGCGGACCGCCGAAACTCGTAAGCGGGACGTCACGCGAAATCCAGGTCCAACTGGTGTCCTCGTTACGATAATTCACCCAGGAATCGATGGCGAAATAGTCCATGCAGGTATTCGGGAGCTGGTCCGTAAACGGCGTAAACGCCATCCCGCCTGCGCTTGTCGTCGGCAAGGTGTCACCGCTCGGGAACGAACAGCCGATGTAAAACCACTCCGGCAATTCCGAGGAGATCCGGTGAAACCGAACCGTAAGCGTCGCCCTGTTGGTGCCATCGTACACTTCAAGCTGCCGCGTCAGCCATTTTAAGCGGGGATGCTTCATCGATTGCGTATAAATCGTCGAATAAGTGGTATTTTCAACCTTGGTTTGACCGGCGGCTTCCGCCCGGGTTTCCTTCAATGAGGCGTCACGAAGTTCCGGGTTGTTCGAATGGAGAATCGGATTATACTGCCAACG
>Ga0123356_10008140_pt1 | contig 10440 bp, 11 predicted proteins | sample TergutEmb28metaG_2_FD_92546 | JGI IMG/M metagenome (GOLD analysis project Ga0123356, IMG submission 92546) | Embiratermes neotenicus P3 segment gut microbial communities from Petit-Saut dam, French Guiana - Emb289 P3 | ecosystem: Host-associated > Arthropoda: Insects > Digestive system > Gut ... | reverse complement strand
TTTGAAGGTGGGGTCTACGAGAGGGGTCAGGTCTTTTGTCATTGTGCCGGATTTTAGGGTGTCGAGGCTGGCTTTTTCGAGGTTTTGTGCGAAGGTTATGAGTTCGGGGAGGTTGTCGAGTTCGGCGCGTTTTTTTAGGGCGCCTGTCCAGGCGAAGATCGTGGCGATGGGGTTTGTTGATGTGCGTTCGCCTTTTAGGTATCTGTAGTAGTGGCGTGTGACTGTGCCGTGGGCTGCTTCGAATTCGTATTTGCCATCTGGGGAGACGAGGACGCTTGTCATCATGGCGAGGGAGCCGAAGGCGGAGCTGATCATGTCGCTCATGACGTCGCCGTCGTAGTTTTTGCATGCCCAGATGAAGCCGCCTTTTGAGCGTACGACTCGTGCGACGGCGTCGTCGATCAATGTGTAAAAATATTCGATTCCGAGGCTGTCGAATTTTTCTTTATAGTTTTCAAACTCTTCGTCAAAGACTTCTTTGAAGTGTCCGTCGTAGGTTTTGGAAATCGTGTCTTTTGTTGAAAACCAGAGGTCTTGCTTTAAATCGATCGCGTATGCAAAACATGAGCGTGCAAAGCTGCGGATGCTTGCATCTGTGTTATGTTGTCCCAGCCATATGGTTGGGCTTTTTGTCTTATGTATGGATATCTGTTGTTCCTTGCCGCTTTCGCCTTTGAATATCATGACACACTCACCGGGTTCATCTGTGACCATTTCGGCGGCTTTATAGACGTCGCCGTAGGCGTGGCGGGCGATCGTGATGGGTTCTTCCCATGTTCTGACTGTGGGTTTGATACAGTCGATGGTGATCGGTGTTCTGAAAACTGTACCGTCAAGGATCGAACGAAAAGTAGCGTTTGGCGACTTCCACATTTCCGTAAGCTCAGGATACTCCTCCATGCGCTGCTTATTTGGCGTTATCGTTGCACATTTGACAGCAACGCCGTATTTTTGAGTCGCATGTGCCGAGTCAATGGTGACCTGGTCTTTTGTCTCATTGCGGTGGAGGAGTCCGAGGTCGTAGTACTCGGTTTTTAGGTCGACGAATGGCATGATGAGTTTTTCTTTGATAAGCTGCCATAATACGCGAGTCATCTCGTCGCCGTCGATTTCGACGAGAGGTGTTGTCATTTGGATTTTTTGCATCAGGTACTCCTTAATACTCGCGGAGGAGCATGAATTTTATGTTTTTGTCTGTGTATTCTATTTCTGCTTCGTCGCAGGACATGCCGACGAGCATTAGTTCGGAGTAGTCTTCGGATTCTCCTATCAGTTCCCAGAATTCGTGTTCTACGTCTCTTTGTCTTGGGGCTTTGAGTCTTTTTCTGATGTCTTTAAGTTCTTCCGGCGTGATTTCTACCGGATATGCTTGTATCACATACGCTATTGCTTCATCGCCTTCGGTGATTTTTGTGTCGTATTGAGTTGCACCGTGGTGATGGCAATATGTTATCAAGTCGCTTGAGATTTTTAGTGCCAGTTCGAGGTTATTCTTCATGACCTTTTCGCATCCTTTCAGATACCGTTATAACGGGTACGAGGAACATTGCTACGATCCCCGCTGCAAAGCCGTTATTATATAGATTGAGTCCACCATTTATTTGTCCGACAAACATTGCAACGCTAACGTGCAGGAAGCCGGCTATTAATCCCCATACTTTCCCGAATTGCCCGGCTATCGGTGCAAGAGCGGATGAGAAGAGTATTGCTGCTGCATTTGACGGAGATGTGAATGCCCAGATATTTAAGTATGCTGAGAGCATGGCTCCGCAAATTACGGGTGCTATATTGAGTATGTGCTTGCCGAAGCACGCAAACCCTACTACTGTAAATATCGCTGCCATTACGATGCCGCCAAGCTGTGCGCCGATCACTAGTATGATAGTTGTGGCGACTGCACAGAGAAATCCCATGTTGATGTAAATGCTGTATCTGTACAGGAAAAAGAAGTCGGTGATCAGTCGTCCTGAGTGTTTGTGGAATTTTAAGAATTCTTTGAAGTTGTTTTTTATGTTTTCTTTGGGTGTGTCTTCGTCGCCTGCGAAAAGTCCGCATAAGATCATCACCAGTGAGAATGAATACAGCATAAGTGAGAGTGGGAGATTGTTTCCGCTGCTTTCGGTCGTTGCCGGTACGACTACGTGACCCATGCTTTGTGCCGATGTTGCGATTATCGTTGCGATAAGTCCTCCTGCGAAGCCCATGCTGTAGAGGTCGTAGCCGCTGTGTGCTCTGACCATGTGGGAGGATATCGAGGGGAATATGAATCCGACCGCAAAGCCTATTATGATTCCGAGCAGTAATTCTACGGGGAAGCTCATTGCTCCCAGAAAGCTCATTTCACTGACAACCGGGGAGAGTGTGGCTACGAGGAGCGATGCCAATGTGTAGTTGGAAAAAGGCTCTTTTTTATATTTTGCATACATCCAGACGCCGATTGTGAGCGGTATCATGTTGAATACGTTTTTACCGAAGAATGAAAATCCCGCTGTGAGCCACAGTGCCATTATTATTGCTCCGCTGGGTTTTATTCTTGAACCGATAAGCATGCTCAGGCTGGATATGCCGACGATCGCGACGTTGACGAGTGCTGCGCCGACTCCGCCGATCGCGATGTAGTCAGTGACCAGGATCGATCGGGATGAGATTATTTGTAAAAATCCATTCAGGATGGTCGCTGGGTCGTTTAGTATAAAAGCAATTGCGATGAATGACAGGTTAAATGTAAGCATCAAGGCATATGGAAGCGGCAACAATGTGCGCAAACCGGACTTTTTTTCCATAACCCACCCCCGAAATCAATCTTTTAGCAGCCATTTGTAGTCCATTGGTAGTATATATTTTTGATTATGACAAGTCAAGTTGACTAATTAAGGTTGATGGAGTTATAATGACTTCATACAGATTTTTAATATTGTTTGTTGACGGTAGGAGAGACTATGCCATTTAGAAAGCCAAGAGGTGTTTCACCGCCCTATAACAAAAATACGGAATGCAGCGTGGTGAGGAGACTTCCCACGCCTACTGAGGTTCGTATTCCGATGAGGATGCATTCGGGCAAGCCTGCGGTTCCGGTCGTTAAGGTTGGCGAGGATGTTAAGATCGGTCAGCTCATCGGAGAGATGGGTGGATATGTGTCGTCACCTATACATGCGAGTATTTCGGGCTGTGTTATGAGTATTGATAAACATGACCCTATCACAGGTGAAAGAACTACTTCTATAACGATCGCCTCAGACGGGCTTAATACGATGTATCCGAATCTTGAGCCGCCGACGGTCACAAATCTGCAGGAGTTTTATGATGCTGTCAGGGATTCGGGAGCTGTTGGTCTTGGCGGAGCGGGGTATCCTGCTGCGCCTAAGCTGGCGATAAAAAACCTTGATGAGCTTGACTACATTCTAATTAATGGCGCAGAGTGCGAGCCGTATGTCACCGCAGACACGAATACAATGGTTGCGGATGCAAGTAATGTTTATTATGGTGTTATGCTCTTGCAGGAGTTTATGAGACCTCGCAAGAAAATAGTCATTTGCATTGAGGATAATAAGCGTGAAGCTATCGGTGTCATGCAAAAAACATTTGCTAATGAAAAGCTTGTGGAAGTCGTTGCCCTGCCTACTAAATATCCGCAGGGAGAGAGAAAAGTTCTTGTTAAAAACATCACGGGGAGGATCGTACCTGAGGGTGCGCGTCTTGCCGATGTTGGTGTTATCGTAACAAATGTGACTACGATCGCGGTCTTTGCAAGGTATGTAGAAAACGGGATGCCGCTTGTGAAAAAAGTTATTACTGTTGACGGGCCTTCGGTGATGTCTCCGGCTAATGTTCTTGCTCCGATAGGTACTCCGATCAGAGAGCTTTTTGAGTTTTGCGGCGGTTTTAAAGGCGAGGGACCTAAGAAGATACTTTTGGGCGGTCCAATGATGGGGATCGCGCTGCCAAGTATCGATTTTCCTGTTGTAAAGACTACAAACTGTTTGATTGCCTGCTCTGAGGAGACTGCGCGCAGTATGCGAGAAACCGCTTGTATCAAGTGTGGCAGATGTCTTTCGGTATGTCCTATGATTCTTAATCCGCCTCAAATAGAAAGAGCATATAACTTGAATAATCTTGAGCATCTCAAGCACTATAAGGTCAACATGTGTGTTGAATGTGGCTGCTGTGCATATACGTGTCCTGCGAAGAGAAAACTTGTTCAGGTTTTCCAACTTGCCAAGGAGAAGCTGTGGCTGCAGGAGCAAGAGGAAAAGGTTGCTGCTGAAGCTGCTGCTGCTGATTCGGCGGGTGTTACTGATGAGGCTGCTGAGGAAGTTTCAGTGGATGCGGGTGCTGTTGGTGCGGCGGGCGGTGCGGCGGATGCTAGCGCTGCGGCGGGTGCGGCTTCGGATGCGGCGAGTTCTGCGGAAGGGGGGGGCGAGCTGACGTGGAATCAAATAGATTGACAGTTTCTGTTTCGCCTCATATCCATAACAGGATCACAACCAGCCGTATAATGTTTGATGTTCTCATAGCTCTTGTTCCGGCTTTTGTAGCGTCAATTTTGATTTTTGGTGCAAGAGCTGCTCTTGTCACTTGTGTTTGTGTTACTTCTTGCGTGTTTTTTGAATGGTTTTTTGAGAAAGTCACTAAAAGGCCTAATAATATTGGTGATTTTTCTGCTTGTATCACGGGTGTGCTTTTGGCGTTTAATCTGCCTGTTACGATTCCGGTTTGGCAGGCTGTGTTTGGAAGTGCAGTCGCAATCATTCTTGTTAAGCAACTTTTCGGTGGTTTGGGCAAGAATTTTGCAAATCCTGCGATCACGGCTCGTATCGTGATGTTTCTTGCGTTTTCGGTTTCGATGACGAACTGGGCTTCTCCTTATGAGGGAACGTCTTTTTGGGTCTATCCGATCGATGGTGTGGCGGGAGCTACGCCGCTTGCGCTTATGAAAAACGAAAATGTTGACGCTTTACCGAGTATTTTTAATATGTTTGTCGGCATCAGGGGTGGTTCACTGGGTGAAACAAGTAATCTGGCACTTCTCATCGGCGGGATATATTTAATGCTTCGAAGGGTAATTACATGGCATGCTCCTGTATCTTTTATTGTGGTAGTGTTTGGGCTTTCTTTCCTAATTGGGCAAGATCCTGTGTATCATTTGTTTGCCGGCGGGTTGTTCTTAGGTGCTATTTTCATGGCGACAGATTATGTGACCACTCCGCAGACTAACCTTGGAAGGCTTGTGTTTGGAATTGGAGCGGGCGCATTAACGGTGCTGTTTCGTATTTACAGCAGTTATCCGGAGGGAGTTTCGTTTGCGATCCTTCTGATGAATATTTTGACTCCGCATATAAACAGGTTTACGGAGACGAAGCCGCTTGGTGGTATTAAGATCACAAAGGATAAATGACAGATGACAGATAACAATGGACAGGTGCAAATGGGTGGTTATGGTTTTAAGCGAACATATGTCATGCCGCTTTTGGTTTTGACTTTGATTTGCCTGGTTGTGTCGAGTGCGCTTGCACTGATGCATACCGTGACAAATCCCATTATCGTGTCTGCGGCTGCCGAACGTGCGCAAGTGGCTATGAGTCACACTATTCCTAATGCGACCGGTTTTGATGCGGTCGATGTAAGTGGTCTCGAGGGGATTCCTTCTTCTATCAGGGAGGTATATAAGTCGTCGAATAATGTCGGATACATTTTTATTGCTGCGGTAAATGGATTCAGCGGTGATATAACGGTTATCTGCGGTGTGGATAATGATGGCAAGATTATTGCAACTTCTACTTTATCGCACACTGAAACAAGGGGTATCGGCACTATTATCGAGCAGGGATCGTTTTTGGATCCTTTTTCAGGGCTGGATAGCAGGCTCGATGGCATAGACACGGTCACGGGTGCGACGATAACAACACGTGCGTTTATACGTGCGATAGATGATGTATTGACGGCGGATGCGATAGTTCGGGGATAGGAGACGGGGGATAGGGACTGGCGATGATACGGGAGAGTAATTTATGAAGAAGTTGAGTAAGAGAGATATTTTTACAAGGGGGATCATTAAGGAAAATCCTGTTCTTGTTTTGGTTCTTGGGCTTTGTCCTGCTCTGGCTGTTTCGACGCAGGCTGAGAATGCTATCGGGATGGGGCTTGCTACGACTTTTGTTTTGCTCGGGTCTAATATCGTTATATCTCTTTTACGAAAGATCATACCCGGCAGGACTCGTATTCCTTGCTACATAGTGCTTATTGCCAGCTTTACAGTGCTTGCCAAGATGGCTATTGAAGCTTATGCGTATCCGCTTTATCAATCGCTTGGAATTTTTTTACCGCTTATTGCGGTCAACTGTATTATCTTTGCACGTGCCGAAATGTTTGCGAATAGGAACACAGCAGTCGATTCTATCTTGGATGCTTTGGGATCCGGTATCGGGTTTACTCTTGCGCTTCTGGCGATCGCGTCGGTACGTGAGATACTCGGTAACGGTACATGGTTCGGGATCGAACTGCCGTGGCTTGTTGATAATAATGCTATGATTTTCTCGCTTGCACCGGGAGGATTTATTGTCTTTGCGTGTCTGCTTGCGGCTGTTAATAAGATTTCAAAGACTCATAATGCGAGAAAAGAACTCAGTTGTATGGGTTGTCCCGCTGCTCTGACATGTAGTTCTTACAAGGGTGACAGGGATACGGGATATAGATAGGGTTTGTGGGGGTGGACTAGCGGAGATGGAGATTAGGATTTTGGAGGCATCATGGAAATTAGAACTTTAGTGATAATAATGATGAGCGCGGCTCTTGTTAATAACTATGTTCTGCGTCAGTTTCTCGGGGTATGCCCGTTTTTAGGTGTTTCAAAAGAATTAAAAAGTTCTATTGGCATGGGGATCGCGGTAATGTTTGTTATGGTCATGGCGGCGTCCGTTACATGGCCGATCCAGGTGTTTCTTCTTGATGTCAGCGGATTGGATTTTATGCAGACTGTGGTGTTTATTCTGGTAATTGCTACACTGGTGCAGTTGGTTGAAGTTGTGCTTAAAAGATATGTGCCTGCTCTGTTTGCATCGCTTGGTGTGTACTTACCGCTTATGACCACGAATTGCGCGGTTTTAGCGGTCACTATTTCGAATATCAATAATGGGTTTTCATACATTGAAGCTTTAGTGAGTGCGTTGGGAGCCGGTTTGGGTTTCTTCCTGGCGATGGTGATTTTCACAGGTGTTAGAGTGCACAATGAATCCGCAGACCCGCCGGATGCTTTTAAGGGTGTGCCGATCACATTTGTATCGGCTGCGATCCTTTCTATGGCTTTTTTCGGGTTTGAGGGTGTAATCGAGAATTTGTTTAGATAGGGATTACTTATGAATATGATTGCAATTGCCATAATTTCATTATCGACGATCGGGCTTATTTGCGCTGCGGTGATCACTATTGCGTCTAAGCTCATGTTTGTTAAGGTTGATGTTCGTGTGGAGAAGATCCGCAATTGCTTGCCCGGAGCAAATTGCGGTGCATGCGGGTATAGCGGTTGTGATGCGTATGCTGATGCGCTTATTGGAGATGGTGCTGCTACGAACCTCTGTCCTCCGGGTGGGGATGAAGTTTTTATGCATCTAAATGAGATTCTCGGAGTGAGTGGCGCTGAGGGTCTTGTGAAAAAGATAGCAATAGTGCATTGCCTGGGCGACTCAAAAACACTGACAATGAAAATGGACTATGCAGGCATCAAGACATGCGCTGCAGCAAAGAGGCATTATGGCGGGCAGGGTACTTGTACGTTTGGCTGTATCGGGTTTGGGGATTGTATCAGTGTATGTCCGAGTGATGCGATTTGTGTTGCTAACGGTCTTGCAAGGATAAATACAAGAAAATGCAGCGGCTGCGCTGTGTGCCTGAAGGTTTGTCCGACGGGTGTAATTTCGATTCATAACGAACCGGTCCCTGTTGCGGTCATGTGTAAAAATACTGAAAAAGGTGCAATGGTCAAGAAAAAGTGTTCGAAGGGTTGCATAGGCTGCATGATTTGCGTCAGGGAGTGTCCTGTTAAGGTGATAAAGGTCAACGAATCGTTAGCGAGCATTGACTATACTTTGTGTGATGGTTGCAGAAGATGTGCAGAGGTATGTATAGCAAAATGTATCGTTTAGTATACATATTTATTGTTTTAGTAATATTACTTACAGGATGTAATACTGAGCAGCCGAGTGAGCAGGTAAGCGAAACCCGGCTGCTTCTTGATACCTTTTGTACTATAACGATCCATGGTGCGGTCGACCGGGAGTTGCTTTACGAGGCGTTTGAGTTATGCGCTGAATATGAGGCGCTTTTCAGTATTACTGCTCCGGGTAGTGATGTTTGGCGTATCAATCATGCCGGTGGAGAGCCGGTGGTCGTTGATTCGCGAACTATTGAGGTGATCCGGGCAGGGCTGGAGTTTGGTGAGCTGACCGATGGCATGTTTGATATCACGATCGGGCGTTTGAGCCGGTTGTGGGACTTCAGTGATGCACAGGACGGTTCTTTGTCTCATGAGATCGGGTGCTGTGATATAGATGATACAGGGGATGGTTCTTTGTCTTTTGTGCGGCATATTCCTACTGACGAAGAGATAATGCAGGCACGTGCGACAGTTGATTACAGGCAGGTTATTATTTCCGGTGATACAGTGCAGCTTTTAAATCCTGATGCGTGGATCGATTTGGGTGCTGTTGCAAAGGGTTATATCGGTGATAGACTTGCTGAATTTCTTGTGGAGCGCGGGGTTACCGGTGCTCTTATAAGCTTGGGCGGAGATATTATTGCTGCTGGGAACAGGCGTGATGGTGAGCCTTGGCGCATTGCGTTGAGAGACCCGTTTGGCGGTTTGGGTGAGAGACTGAATGTTTTTGAAATAACAGGGGCATCTGTTATCAGCTCCGGGACGTATGAGCGCAGGTTTGAAGTCGATGGTGTTATTTATCATCACATATTGGATCCGAATACAGGAATGCCTGTAAACACGGATGTTGTAAGTGCAACAGTTGTTGTTGAAAACGCATTGTTCGGAGAGGGTTTATCCACGGCTGCAGTGCTTCTTGGGAGCGAGAGGGCATTGGAGTTGTTTGGTCGCGTTGAAGCGCAGGGGCTGATAAGAGCGGTTCTGGTGCTGGAGAATGGGGAAGTAATAACATTTGAAAACTAATAAGTTTTGGATTTTAATACTTGGCAGTGTGGTGGTTGTTTCGGCGATCGTTGCGCTGCTTGTTGGTCGGGTGGGGGTCAGTTATGCCCGGATTTATTTGGAGGGGGAATTGACCGAAACGGTTAATTTGCTTGCGGTTGCAGAGAGTTACACTATAGATGTTATTGGTAGTGGTGGGTTTAATGTGATAGAGATCGAGTATGGGCGGATACGTGTAGCGCAAGCGGACTGTCCTGATGGGTCTTGTGTGAGGCAAGGTTGGGTAAGCAGCGGGGTAGTGCCGATAGTGTGCTTGCCGAACCGGTTGGTTGTGGCGTTTGAAGGTGGCAGGGAGTCAGATGTTGACGCTGTTGTGGGGTAGGAAATGACTGCGAAGAAACTGGCGTTGATGGCGATATTTGTGGCTTTGGCGTTGATGATTTTTATTGTTGAGGCTCAGATTCCTATGCCTATTCCGGTGCCGGGTGTTAAGCTGGGTCTGGCTAATGCTGTTACGCTGTTTGCTTTATTTTGGCAGGACAAGGGGACGGTTCCTCTGTCTTCGCGAGACAGAGGAACCGTCCCCTTGTCCCATGGAAATGTGTTTGCTGTTCTTTTGTGTCGTATTTTACTTGGGGCTTTATTTACAGGGAGATTTGTAGCTTTTGTTTATAGCCTGACGGGTGGGGTGCTTGGGTTTGTGGCACAGGTTGTGATGAAGAGGTTTGTGTCAAGGAAGCAGATTTGGGTGTGTGGGGCTGTTGGTGCTGTGGCACATAATATCGGGCAAATCGTTGCTGCAATGGTAATAACAGGAACACCGGCGATAATTGCTTATCTGCCGGTGCTCATAATCGCCGGTGTCTTTACCGGTATATTAACTGGTTTTATTGCTCAGTTTACTGTTGAGCGCTTGTCGAAGGGTAGTAACTGAGGTTTTATTAGCCGTTGTTATGGTCGGGGTGATTTCTTAGGATGTCGAATCTGTAGCCTTGTTCACGCAGGCCGTTGATGATATAGGGGAGTGCTTCGAGGGTCGTCTCGCGCCATCTGTGGTCATGCATAAGGATCACTACGTGCTCTTTGCCGCCTGTTCCGTTTAGAACGTTTGCGGTGAGGGCGCGTGCGCTTTTATCCAGTTGTTCGCCGTATGCATCGCCGGAGTCTATGTCCCAATCGAACCATACGTAGCCGAGTTCTTCGATGAATTCAATGCGTTCGGGACGTCTGCCGGGACCGCAGCTTCCTATCCCGCCGGGGAAGCGGAAGCTTGTCATTGTATAGCCGAA
>Ga0123356_10008139_pt1 | contig 10440 bp, 8 predicted proteins | sample TergutEmb28metaG_2_FD_92546 | JGI IMG/M metagenome (GOLD analysis project Ga0123356, IMG submission 92546) | Embiratermes neotenicus P3 segment gut microbial communities from Petit-Saut dam, French Guiana - Emb289 P3 | ecosystem: Host-associated > Arthropoda: Insects > Digestive system > Gut ... | reverse complement strand
TGTGCCGCGGCGCGCCACGGAGCCGGCTGGCGATGCTCCTCTCGCGAATGAGTTGGTCAGCGAATTTCGGCTGCGGTCTTCGGCGACGCCATCGGGCTTGCGATTGCCGGCACGAATAAGCCCGAGAGCCCTTCGCGATGCCGGCGGATCACGGCATCAGGTTGACGATCTTCGGAGCGTCGTGAACGCCGGGTGTCCAGCCCGCAACGCGCGATCGTCAACCGCCGTCACCGGTGACCGGCTGAATTGGGTTCTGACATTACACACCGTCCCGAAACCTGTGGCGCTGATGTTGCTGCGCGTCCATCCTCGTCCCGATTCTTCGGGCCTCGGCATTGCAGAGCTGGCAAGCCGGAGCCTTGACGAGGAAGACATCCTGAACCAGAATTTCTATTAACTCGTCGAAAGAAAAGTGATCACAGTTCCCGCGAGTCTTGATCGTATCTGATAGAGGATTGGGAAGGGGCTGTCCGATGGGACGTAAACTTGCGATCACATTCGCCGTTGCTCTCGCCATTTTTGCCGCCTCGGTCGACACCGGCTCTGCTCAGTTCCACCGCGGCGGCTGGCATGGCGGCGGCTGGCGAGGCGGGCGCGTTTGGGGACGAGGATGGGGTTGGGGACGTGGATGGGGTTGGGGTTGGGGGCGCGGCTGGGGTTGGGGGCCCGGGTGGGGCTGGCCTGTTGGCTGGGGAGGCTGGGGTCCGGGCTGGTGGGGCTGGGGTCCCGGGTGGGGCTGGGGTCCGGGTTGGGGCTGGCGTAGGGGTTGGGTTTGGGCCCCCGGATGGGGCTGGGTCTGGCGCTAGTTGCGCCCGTATCGCCTTAAGACCGCACGCCATCGGCGTTCAGCAGCCTCGCCCGGAAATGTTCCTTCAGCTGCGGGCAACTCGGCCGCTCGAGTTGAGTTCGAGCCCGTGCGGGCGGCGACGCGTTGGGGTGCACTGTTGACGGGAGGCTCGCGTCAACCAGGATCAACGATAACTTTCGCCCTGCACCGCCGCGAGCGCCGCGGTGATGGTGTCGACGGCGCGGTACCTCCGTCGTGGCAAAAACGAGGATGTTCGCATCCGGGACGAGAAATCCACTGCCGACAGTTGCAGTAGAACCCCGGCGCCCGGTTTCAGCGCCAGCCGTTGGCCTATCATCGGATCCGAGCGAATTGTGGCGCGTTGATTAAGTCGGAAAGAAGAGCTTCACGCTGGTGTTTCTTTGCCAGGAGTAATCTGCTAGAAATTTTGAGCAATTTGCATTGAGGGCCATAAACAGCGGGGCGCCCGGTCCAGAGATCGAGGCGGCGGGCAAAGATGCGAAGAGTTAACAAAGTCATTGCATGAACCAAGTTCCCGCGGCGCCGATTGAGCACGTCGAGGATACCGAATACGTCGAGGACACTGGCGCAGCACCGTTCCCGTCGATAGACCTCTTTGCGCTGCTCACAGGCGTGCTTAGGCGTTGGAAGCTGATTGCCGCCATAACGCTGGCTTCATTACTGGCGACCTACGGCGTGACGCGGCTGCTGCCATCACGCTATTCGTCCACGGTCGGGATACTTGTCTTCGATCCCCAAGGCCAGATTGATCCCGCGGTGCTCCAGAAACCGGTCTCGCCCTTCGTCGACGCTCTGAGCAGCGACGCGATGTACACCGAAATCAACATCATCAAATCGAAATCCGTCGCGTTGCGCGTCGCCAAGGAACTGAACCTCGACCAGGACCCGGAGTTCCAGCACAACCAACTCGCCGATTTGGCGGCGCGGCTTGGTTTTCCCGGCCTGAGCCGAGCCCTCGATGACGGCACCCCAACCGGCGGCAGCCCGGAAGCGGCGAAGGCGGAAAAGCTGGACCAGGCCGCGGATGCATTGCTTAAGAAACTGCAGGTCTCAGCAGATTCCTACATAATCAATCTCTCTGCTACCGCGCAGGATCCCGTCAGTGCGCGGCGACTGGCAGCTGCAATCGCCGACGATTATTTGGGTAGCCAGCGGGAGGCGCGGCAAGAGGCGCTCCAGCGCGTCGCTGCCTGGCTGAAGAGCCGCGTCGATGACCTGCAATCCCGGGTGTTGGAGACTGAGACCGCGATCGAGAATCTCAAGGCGGAAAAGGGCATTCGGGACGGCGAATTCGGCAACATCAGAGAACAGCAGGTCACCGCGCTCAACAACCAGCTCGCGTCCGCCCGCGCCGACGTCGACCAGAAACGGGGCCGCCTCGAGCAGGCGCGTCACATGGTCGACAACAACGGCGATTTCCAAGGTCTGACGTCGCCACCATTTGATGGCTCGTTGCTCTCCAGGCTTCGCCAGAGACAGGTCGAATTGAGTTGGCGCGCGACGGACCTGCAAAATCGGTTGGGTGCGCATCACGTCGGGGTCGTGGCGATCCAGTCAGAGCTGGCCGGCCTCAACAAGGAGATCGCCGCCGAGGTACAGCATATCCTCAGCAATATTCAGAATGCCTACGATGTCGCTCTACGACAGCAGCAGGCGCTGGAGGCGGATCTGCAGAAGCTGACCGGTGGGAACGATTGGGAATCCTACCAAAAGTTGCAACAGCTTCAGCGCCTCGTTACTGCCGATCGGAATCTCTACCAGAGCTATCTCTCGCAGTACAACGACATTTCCCAGCGACGCACGCTGCAAGACGCAACCGCGCGGATCATTTCACCGGCGTCGCTTCCAAGAGCACCCGACACGTCACGCCGCAAGCTGTACGCGCTTGGCGGTATGTTGGGTCTTGGCAGCGGTCTCCTGCTCGCCCTCCTGCTTGAGTACAGGCCGGGCGTCAGGACTGGCACAGAATTGGAGCAATCCTTCGGCCGACGGGTCTTGGGGATTATTCCTTTGGTGCGACAACGGAACGTCCGCACCCTGCCTTATGACCGACTGTTGCGGCGAATGGTCGACGAGCCGCTTTCGCAATTCAGCGAGGCGGTGAACGCAGTGCGGATCAGCCTGGATCTTTCGAATGCCAAGCCAAAGGTCATCTTGGTGACCTCGGCGCTGCACGCCGAGGGCAAATCGACCGCCGCGATGCTGCTCGCGGCTTCCAGCGCCAGCACAGGCAAGAAAACGCTGTTGGTCGACTGCGACTTGCGCCAGCAGTCGACCTCGGAAGCACTCCAACGAAAGCGCGGGCCGGGCCTCTCGGAATTGCTTCGCGGCAGAGCCGACCTTATGGATGTCATCACCAGGGATCCGGTGACCCTGGCTTATTTGATCCCTGCCGGAACGATGGTGCCGAATGCGGCCGACCTGCTGATGTCTCCGCGGATGCGGGATCTCGTCACCGACCTGCGGCGCGAGTTCGACTTTATCGTGATGGACACGACACCCTTGTTGCCGGTCATCGATGCGCTGGTGCTCGCCTCGGTCGCTGACCGGGTTCTGGTGGTCGTCGAATGGAGCCATACGCCGCGCGCCGCCATCTCCGAGGCTTTCAAGGTTTTGCGGCCGGAGGCGCATCGTATCGCCGGCATTGTCCTGAACAAGGTCGATCTGGCGCAGATGCATCGGTACGGTTATCGCGACAGCTATTACTACCCGCATGCCGGGGAACCGGAAATCGACAACGAAGGCGAAGACGAACGGCCACCCGACGAACCGGAACCGCCACGCCGCAGTGCGGATCGCTGGATCTGAGCGCGCCGGCCTTTCCGGGCAGGCATGCCCCAACGGCCGCGCCTTACTGCGCCAAAACTGTTACAGAGAAAAAACGCATCTATTAAAGATTGCCGTCGCATCTGTTGCGATTACCTGCGGAGCCCCCGGCTTGATAAACCAAATTCGCTAATTGGTTTTTTTGCCGTTACACAAAACAAGCTGTTGGTGCACGACGGATCCCGGGCGAGCGCCAATGATCCGGATTGTGCTCATCGTCGCGGTGCCGAAGCGCGGGAAACGCACCGTGTTGGGTGCACAACGGCGCGCCCTCCGCCAATAAAAAGCTGCGGGGACCCACGATGTGTGGTACCCTTACACAACTTGATGTTCAGGCGGTTGTTGAAGCAACGATACTTAACCGCTTGAAAAGCACGCTAGTTCGCCGTTTGTCGGCGGCAGCCAGACGGCGAGGTTAGTGCCGCCTGCAAAAAGCAAAACCGCAGAGCAATGACACTTTGCGGCCTAAAAGAAGAAACTCGCGATAACCCAAATAACACGCGGCGCCATCGAAGCAGCCGCTGCTCTTCAGCCGTTATCGTTTGCCGTTGTTGGACATTGTGTAAAAAAATCCGTGGCGTGGATTAGGGGCGTCTCCGCTGTGTCACACCGATCGCGCTCTGTCTCCTATCGCGACATCGTCGAGTGGGCCCGCCTTTGGCACGCCAGCCACCCGGCTTTCGAATCGTGATGAGGCGTCCGTCGATGGAACACACCGAAAAGCCCGAGCTGCTCGGCCTCTCATTCGATCCAGTGACCATCGAGACCGCGGTAGCTCGGTGCCTCGAGTTCTGCAACGCCCCGCGAGTCGCGCATACGGTTATCACTGCCAACGCCTCTCATCTCTGCATGATGCGCCATGATCGGGAATTGGCGTCGGCCTGCCGGGCGGCCCACCTTACGCTGGCCGATGGCATGTCGGTGGTCTGGGCCTTGCGGGCATCGGGCCAACCGGTGCCGCAGCGGGTTGCCGGGGTCGACCTCATGGCGCGGCTCCTGGCGGCAGCCGGAGAGCACCGTCTGCGAGTCTATTTCCTCGGTGCCAGGCGCGAGGTGGTCATGGCTCTGGTCAAGACCAGCCGCGGCCAGCACCCCGGTATCGAGATCGCCGGCTTCCGCGACGGCTATTTCGGCGAGAACGACCATCAGGCCATCGTCGAAGAGATCCGTGCGAGTGCTGCGCATATCCTGTTCGTAGGGATGCCCTCCTCCTTCAAGGAGACCTGGTGCGAGCGCTACCGGCACCGCCTCGAAGTACCGGTGATCGTGGGGGTGGGCGGCAGTTTCGACGTGCTCGCCGGCTTCATCAAGCGGGCGCCCCGATGGATGCAATCGGCGGGCCTGGAATGGTGCTGGCGGCTTCTCATGGAGCCGCGCAAATTGTGGAAGCGCTATCTCACGACCAACAGCGAATTCATCTGGCTCGCGGGCCGGGAGGTCGCCGCGCGGCGGCTGGGGAGGCCACCAGCCGAGCAGAGCCAAACGTGACGCGAGCGGAAGCGTCGTTCCCGGACGGATTGTGCCTTTTTGAGCTCTTCGACGCCCTGTGCTGAGCCAGCCGGAGAGCCGCGATGGTTCGAACCCAACAACTTTGCCCGAAGGATTTCGCCGCGGAATAAGGGTGAAAGCCTGTTTTGCCCAGCCCGATCTTGGTATGATCATCAGCACCAACTCGGATCCGCAGGCGGCGGCCTGCACTCACGACGAATGTGCTGAAATGTGTGACATGCTCGGGGGCAGTCATTGCAATCCTCTTCGCCCATTCACCGTCCTGCCGGATCTCTCCCGTTAAGTTTGCGCGGCGTCTCAACGCAGACGTTGACCCGCTGACCCACCGCTCGAGGCCGGCCATCACATGAAGTTGCTGTTCGTGCTTGGCACCCGCCCCGAGGCGATCAAGCTCGCGCCGGTAATCCGGGAGCTGCGGAGCCGGCCGGAATTCGAGTGCAAAATCTGCGCTACCGGTCAACATCGCGATATCCTGGCGCAGTTCCTCGAGCTCTTCGAACTAAGTCCGGATTGGAATCTGGATGTCATGCGCCCCGGCCAGGACCTTCACTACTTGACGGGGGCGGTTCTGTCGGGAATGAGCAGCGTCCTCAATGATTGGCGTCCCGATCGGGTGATTGTGCAGGGCGACACGACTTCGACATTTGCCGGAGCACTCGCCGCGTTTTACCACCAGATCCCGGTCGCGCATGTCGAGGCGGGCCTGCGCACAGGTAACATTTATTCGCCATGGCCCGAAGAGGTGAACCGGTTGTTGGTCGGCCGCCTTGCGGATCTGCATTTCGCGCCAACTGCCCGGGCAAGCGAGGCGCTGCGCCGCGAAGGGGTGCCAAAGGAGAACATTCTGGTCACCGGCAATACCGGAATCGATGCCCTGTTGTGGGTTGCGGGCCAGCTCGATACCCAGCCGAAAATGAGGGCTCGAGCCGAAGCAATACTGGGTCATCGGTCCACCGGCCTGAACGGTCAGCGGCTGATTCTTCTGACCGGACATCGTCGCGAGAGCTTTGATGGCGGGCTGGCACGGGTCGCCGGCGCGATTGGACGGATCGCAATGCGCCCGGACGTCGCCGTTGTGTTTCCGGTCCATCCGAACCCCAACGTGCGCCAGGCGTTCGCACCGTTGCTGGGGCTTGAGAACATCCATTTGATCGAGCCGATCGATTACCCGGAAATTGTCTATTTATTAAGGCGCAGTTACTTTGTCGTAACCGATTCGGGCGGAATCCAGGAGGAGGCGCCTTCCTTCGGCAAGCCTGTTCTGGTAACCCGCGAGACGACCGAAAGACCGGAGGCGATGGAGATGGGGTTGGCGAAGCTCGTGGGGACCGACGAAAAGCTCTTATATGAGGCGATGTGCGCCTTGCTGGACGACCCGGCGATGTATCAAAAAATGGGTCGTGTCGCCAACCCGTTTGGTGACGGCAAAGCGAGCGTGCGAATCGGCCAGCGACTAAGTGTGGAAGCGCAACGTGCCGTCTCTCGGTGACGTCGCGCCCTCCCCGGGCTTGCATTCGACATCGTTCCGTTCGCGGCGGTAAGATCCGCCCAAGGAACCAAAGAACAAACCTTGATGTTGTGATCCTCCCCCGCAGCATTCGCGTTCGGGTCGACGCGTCGGGGCGGGAGCGGCGTAGGTGCTGCCCGCCACGATCAACGGTCATGTCGGACCCGTTGCGAAGCCGGCTCTCATGCGACCTGCTCGCAGGCGAGCTTCGATTGCCGTAGGGATTGATGGGACGCTGCGGCGCATTCTCCGCGATGTTGCACAAGAGCTTGAGAACGCGATCGTATGTGTGCCATGCCGCAGCATCGCCTCAAGAACACTCACAGCCCCGCGACAGGAGAATTGGCTGGCCGCACTGGAGCGCGCCCAGTGGCCACGCGGGCCGGTGTGCCGGGCCTGCGGCGTGGTCGATAACGCTTCGCGGATCACCACGCGGCCTCACGGACGGTCTGCGGGATTGGACGCGACGCCTTCTCAATCGTATTTCGCGGCTTGGGCGAACGTGACGAGAAATGCGCTTGCGGCGCAAAATCGAGTGTCTTCTGCTCAAAAGCAATCCCACATCCACGACGAACGAGTGCCCGTGCCGAGTCGGCATCACCACTCGGCCTTTTGTGTATTATCTTCGACGCAGCCATCACGATTCGGGGGCCGGGTGGCTGGCGTGCCAAAGGCGGGCCCGCTCGGCGTTCACTCGTTCCGTGGCGGCCCGCTTTCCCATGCGCAGGCATGCGTACTGGTAGGATTGGAGGAAACGCCGGAACTCCACGTCGTCATATCGGGGCAGGCCCTTGAGCCAGCTCCTGAGATATCCCCAGAGCATCGCGGCGCTGCCGATCGCTACCGGGTGCGCCGGCACACGATAGGCGGCAACCGCCGCGTAATAGAGCGGAGAGGTACCCATAAAGTACTGTCCGAACCCGGCCCGAAGCCGACCGGTCCAGATGCCGCTCTGGCTGGCGCCCTGCGGGCGCAGGTGGACGAAGCGGAGGGGCTCGAGATCGACGCTCTCGGCGATCCAGCCGAGCATGCGGGCCCGGTGGCAGTCGATACCGTCCCACATCACCTGGCGTACGAAGCCGCCGATCTCCTTAAAGCATGAGACGCGATAGAACTTGGTCATGCCGACCGACATCTCGTCACCGCAGATCTCTGGCACCAGCGCGCCGCTCTGCGGATGCACGAACCACGGCTTGCCGGAGGTGGTGCCGATGCGCGGATTGCACTCCATCCGCTGCATCAGCAACTCGAAGTAACCGGCCGGAAGGTCCAGATCCATGTCCAGCTTGCACACATAATCGAAGTCGTCGAGGCGCACCGTCCCCAGGCCGACATAGAACGCCTCGATGACGCCTGGCCCTACTTCCCTTCGCCCGCGATCGGTGCGCCGGACCACCCGCAAGTAGGGCAGTCGGCGCGCATACTCCTCGAGAATTGCAGGTGTTCCGTCAGTCGATCCGTCGTCCACGACCACCCAGAGCGCCGGCTTCACTGTCTGCTCTGCCACGCTGTCGAGAGTGCGGCGAAGGTACCGGGCCTCGTCCCGGCATGGCGAGATCAGAACGTAGCGCCGCGAAGGGTTCACCTGGGGATGCCCATTTGGAAGCGCGATCAAGAGAAGCAATGCCTGCCGAGCGCAGTTGCCTCTCTACTTCAGACGATTAATTCTCGTCAAAGCCTAGTGCAACCCCCTTAACTGACGAGGGCCGTAAAGACCGGAAGGCACGGGGCGCGCACCTGGACTGCCTCCAAGCAACGTTCGCGCCCATTCCTCGGCCGCAACGGTCTCAGCCGTCAGGTATGAGCGGATGCATCCGGCTCGTCACCGTCCGCTAAGGGGCACCCGGTCTTGCTATGAGCACCCCGGTGATCACGGGTGCGCTTGCCGCCGCGACCAGGTTCAGGAATTTCTGCCAGTCGGTTGCCTCGGCATTCGCCACGTAGATTATATCGCCCTCCTCCATTGGAAAGCGCTTAGCCAGGAAATAGCCTTGCGGGTCTCTCAGATCGAGGTGGTAAAGAACCGGATGTATGGGACTCGATCTCGGGACGAGTATCGGGGCTCCCAGTTTCCTAACCATCGATGTCGATTCGAAGCGAAAGAGAAATACCCCGGACGGATCGGCGCGAGCGTCGATCAACCCCGCCGCTTTCGCCATCGCTTGCGCCAAGTCCAGTCGCTCGGAGCCGAAGGGCAGTTGGTTGTTGACGGCGGTAACACCGCCGGTGGCTACTCCGACGGGACCGATAGCCCCAAACACCAGGAACGTCTTGGGTTCGTGTACCAGGGTGATTATATCGCCAGGCCACGCATAGATGTCTTCTTGCGGGTTGGTGAGAAGCCTGTCCATCGGCACCGCAACAGTCTCCCCGTTCCGGGTCAGGTGGATGACCGTTTCGTGAGGCGGTGCCTTCACGCCGCCGGCGGCGGCGGCCACCTCGAGCAACCTTTGACCGCGAGTTGAGAGGGGAATCTGAACGCCGTTGGCGATGTCGCCCAACACCGTCACCGTGTCGGAAGCGCTTTTCGTAATGGTTACGATTGCTTGTGGCTCGATAGCCCGCGACGCGAGAGCGTCCTGGATTTCGCGCTGAACCTGAAACGGCGTGCGGCCTGCCGCACGAATTCGGCCAGCATAGGGAACGCTGATGCCACCATCCTGCGCCACTACCTGCACGGGAAGTGTCACACTCCTTCCGCCGGCAGCCGTCGCAGCGCCGGCTCCGGGCGCGGCTTCTGTCCCGAACAGGCCGCCGCTTTGGGCCTCCCAGATCGTCACCGAGAGCGTATCGCCGACACCAATTCTTTGACCTGGCGGGCGACCGTGATCGTCAAACCGTGTCCGCAGGCTACGGGGCGCGGCCCGTGCCGACATGGCCGAGACCACGCTGTCGTCGATTTGGATGAGGTCGTACAGGCGCTGCTCGTCCGCGGCTCGATTGAAGACCTGCTTCGTGGTAGGCCCAGCGGTCGGCAAGGTGGAACAACCGCCCAAGCCGATTGCGACCAGAGCGACAAGCAGGCCTCCGCTCGTCAAGTTGTTGAACATCAAGTTCCCCCATCAATCAGTTTGCGTTTCTGCACGATTGCAGCCCCAACCGAGTGCAGGCCTCGCGGCCGGCCTCGAACTCAGGAGCCGCAGATGCCCCGGCTTTGGGGTGTCGCTTCGCTCTCGCCACCGAGGCCGGCACCCGACCGAGACGCGTTCAACGCCATTGGGTAGAAACTGAAGGTGCCCTCTTTTCCTTTGCGCTCTTTTCCCTTGCCACAGAGATCGGTGCTGGCTCGATTTGCCCCGCGCACAGATGCTTTAACTTTCAGGCGCAACTCGGACGGATCGCCCGCATGCTCTACCAGCCGCATGCTGGTTCAATGTATCGCACCTGCGCAATTTCTCACATACATACTTATCACAAGATTAAAGCTGACTCTTCGGCGCTTCAATAGTACCGCCGGGTAGAGGTGGCAAACAAATCAGTCCGAGTCGCCGAAAGCTGAGAGAATCATTTATTCAAAAGCCGGCCCGTCGGTCGACTTCTCATGTTCCTTTTGCTTGTCGCTGATGCGTTCGTGCGGAGCAATTGGTCGATCCGCAAACCGCTCGGTTGACCGCTGGTCGCCACAACTTTGGCAATCAAATCAAAGGGCGGCGGCGCCGGTCCGGCGTGCGAGCCGCTGGTTTCCTCAAGCCATGGCAAAAGATCCTGACTGGTCACGGGATTGGTCGATCCAATTGCACGAAAGCCGTGAAAGAATAAGTCTATTTTA
>Ga0123356_10008138_pt1 | contig 10441 bp, 6 predicted proteins | sample TergutEmb28metaG_2_FD_92546 | JGI IMG/M metagenome (GOLD analysis project Ga0123356, IMG submission 92546) | Embiratermes neotenicus P3 segment gut microbial communities from Petit-Saut dam, French Guiana - Emb289 P3 | ecosystem: Host-associated > Arthropoda: Insects > Digestive system > Gut ... | reverse complement strand
GGTATAGCCGCAGGATTCTTCTTCTACATAATCGCCAAGGTCATGAGAGGCAAAGCAAAAGAAGTCCATCCGATCATCTACGCAGCAACAATACTGTTCATACTAAACTTTATTGTCCTCGCAATAGGAGTCATATAGGGAACACCTAAGAAGGAAGCAAGGGAAGCAAGGGGACGGTTCTCCTGCTTCACTTACTCTTCAAATGACATCTCCCACACGTCAGCATAAGTTGCCAAAGGGCAATCAGATAAAATACACATAAGAAGAAAGCACTCATACGGATTTGTTACATATAGCTCGCCCATCATGCATTCATTTAATATATCGTTGGTACTATCAACAAAAGCGATGTATCGATTCTTATTATCTTCAAGATATCTCTCATCCTGCGAAAATAAAAAGAAGTTTAACGTTATCAGATCAAACCTATCGATCGCAACAGATTTTGAAATAATCTCCGCGATATGTTGACGGGATAACCGCTTATTGCAAAAATACTTTGTAAGCTTTGATGCAGAAAGCTTTTCGAGGTTACCATTGCGATTGACCGGTGTCCCGCAGCATAAGACTTTTTCCACATCACCCTCAGTAATATCGTCAACAGTCCATTTTTTGTTTGATTTTTGCTCCTGCTCGTCCGCATTATAAAAGCCTGCGATCAACTCTTTGCATTTAAAGTAAAGGGAAGAAAACCAATTGTTGGCAGTAATGCTGTGAACATAAGCCGTATTATCATTCTTCATTTTTGCAAGATATTCAAGGAGTGATTCGTCATCTGTGATCCCCTTGATAGTGTTTCTCACCCCGACCGTACCTTCTGCATAAAAAGCAAACTCGGAAGTTGAATCCAACTCATCAAATTTCTGTTTGAGATCAAGCATCTCAGGGAATTTGTATTTATTTTTGTAGCAATGCCAATAAATTATTTCTACAGGATCTTTGAAGTTGTAATCCCGCTCACGCAATGCCTTGGTTAAGAAGCCCGATACATCATCCACACTCATGTTCAGCCCGAATCCAAGCAAAAAAACTACAGACCGGTTCACTGATGCCTGAGTCAGCCAGTTTTTGGCAAGAGCGCTTAACTTCGCTGTGCTTTCGGAAAACGATTTTGGGGTGTAGTTTTCTGAAAATGATTCAGCAATGATCGACTGATACTCCCTTGTATCGATTTCACTATAATCCCCCGTCATACCTGCTTTTAAATATATGTAACGCTTCAGATAATCCCCGAATGGTACAAGCCGGATCTCTCTTTTAAGACAACGGAAAATCGTCTCGGCGTCCTTGTCTTTAAACTCTGCGAGGTCAACCGCATCATAAAAAGCATCCTCAGACTTTCTTGTAAAATCAAGTGAGTCTATTACTGTTTGGTTGAAATCATCGATTGCTTTAAAATCCAACTTCTGTTTCATATGCAACACCTCTGTAGCATCTCATATTGAAAAGTAGAATAGCACATTTAATTCACTGAATCAATGGAGCACAAAACATTAAACAACAACCACAGCGAATCAGTCCGCAGAAATAGCAAGCACACTCCATGACAATGAATCCCAGTCCCCTGAAGCAACGATCGCCAATCCGTCGGAAAATTCTCCTGCGCATAAGTATCTGAAAGACACGATAGTGTTGCCTGCTTTGTCGATATATCCCCATTTTCCTGTGGCACTGTTCCTGACAGCTGATAATCCATCGGAAAACTCTCTTGCATCATCATATGAATTAAATGCGAGAACAGTTCTTCCGGTTTTGTCTACATATCTGACGCTGCGATTTCCCCATTCCCCTTCAACGAGTGCCACCAAACCTTCCGAGAAACGTGGCGCCTCAAACAAATTGTCCGAAAACGAGTTGGGTGCGTAATCGAGAGTAAGCGGTATCGCGACATTGCCTTTATTATCCACGTAGCCAAAGTCCCAGTCATCCCAATCCACGCCGAGAGTTACAGCAGCCAGTCCGTCAGAAAAGGCATTGACTGCACCGTATCTGAATGGCACAACAACTTTATCGGTCTTATCTATAAAGCCCCAAGATGCGGTACACCAGTCGCCGTTAAGTACTGCAGCCAAACCCTCGGAGAAACTCTCGGCATACGTATACTTCGGTGATATCACTACATTTCCGTTAACATCTATATAGCCATATTTTTCCGAATCAGCATTTCTGACACTGATTACAGCAAGCCCCTCGGAGAACTCACCGACCCAATCATAATCAGTCGTAATAACGATTTTGCCTGTCTTATCGATATAGCACCATTTTCCTGTTTCCGAAAACCAATCGCCGTCATAAACCGGAGCCAGACCATCTTTAAAATTACCGGCGTAGCCAAATTTATGCGGGATAACAAGGTTGCCGGATGTGTCATAATAGCCCCATTTATCATCCTTAGATGCTCTTACCAATCCTTCGGAAAACTCCGGCAAGCCTTCACCTCCGCATTCAATACAACCGGGCTCGTCTGCCTGCTCCACAGACATTATTTCATGTCCGTTTTTATCGATATATGTAATGGTACCAAAGTAGTTATTAGAATCTTCGCTGTAGCTGTATACAGCAGCAAACCCCTCCCGGAAACCGCTGCCCCATAAGTCATAATCCGTTGGCAATGTGGTCTGCACATTGACTACGATCGCGGTGTTTCGGGATGCATCCTTAACTTGCTTCGGTGATGAAGCAACCGCTGCACACGGGGCAGCATCCGTCGATTTAGTGTCGGGAGCCGCACTGCAGTATGCGAGAGGATTAATAACTATCGTCGCTCCAACAACAACGGTGACTCCGATTGAGACTAATCTTTTCATTTTACCTTTATACATTTTCGTTTCCTCAACTTTCTTGTTAGTGTACTTGTTGTACTGAATCCGCCCTCAAACGGTTTAAATCGTGTATAGCTGGAGTATACATTACAGGTAGCTACTCCCTGTAATCTCGATTTTACCGATTGCACCGTAAAGCCCCCCGGCACCGCAATGAACAAAAAGCAAAAAACCGCAAAACAAAAAACCGTCGACAACCTTCACAGTAAAAGTTATCGACGGAAAAAATCTGATTCACTTATCAAACACTCAAAGCCTAGCCAAAGATTATTTCACCCGGAAGAGCTCTGAAAAACTCCATGGACTCGCTTAAATCCACCGCTTCATCTCTGAACCTGTCGAATGTTGATCCTGTAACACCAAGTGAAAAATACATACCCCCGTATGCTGCGCGCGCGTCATTTGCTAAAGTGTACTCAATTTGATAATCCCATATTCTTCGGAAAAGTATCCTAAAACGATCGTCAGGTTTATCGGTGTTTTCATTGTAGAAGAAAACACTCGAGTAATCACTGTCTGCAAAACCACATACAGTAAAAATCTCCTCGACCAAACTCATAAATCGCTGCGGCAGATCGTCATCTGCTTCTAAGTCAAAAAGCATATTAAGATGCCCGCTTGATCCGTATGGCCTTAAAACAGTAACACCATCAAACTGCTCGGCAATAATACTTCTTATACGAACATCATCGGCAGAATCACAGTTGACGCCCCACTCGCGATTGCCGGGATCACCACCGAGATCCCAAATCGCATCAACAAAATCTATACGCAGGAACATTCTATATTCGCTTCTGGAGTTCTCGGTTTCTGTGATCGAAGTGTATCTGATATCGTCTCCGTTGACGATTTCATATATCAGATCGAGAATGAACTTACTGTTCTCGGTCATTTCCTCATGACTCACGAAGTTCAATCGGTCAAAGCGAATCGATCCGTCGTCGCTTATCTCGGCTGCGCTATTGCTGCTTACTCTAACACCACTTATAGTAAAGTGGATAGTATTGTTGATTATTTTTTCCGCTTTCTCATCATTTTCCAACGCATCATCATTTAGCAACACGCGTATACTGTAGCTGATGTCTGATTCCCTGTCTACGGTTATTGCTTTGATATCTCTGCTGGTGAAAACATTTTCATCATTGACTCTAATGTTGTCCTCATCACCGGGAGTGCTGATCAGGCTGATAAAATCGTTGCCAAGTCTTTCAGGCGATGTTTTTATTGCTATCATAACAACATTACGGTCAGGGTAGCCTATTGCATAAGGATTGCCTAAAGCATCCATTCGATTTCTAAAGACAGATACAGCACTTTCAAAGTCCTCATCAGTTAAAAAATCAACGTAATAGTCACTAACTGAGTAGAGTAAGGTCACACTGTCGCCTTCTATATCATCAACTTGGTGAAGACCGCCATCGACTTCATCCGTCTTCTCCCATATTAAATTCTCTATGATTTTGCATGAAACCATTCCCGGTAATGTAAAATGTGTTAAAGCAGCAGCAACCAAATTATTCAAGCCGGTATTGCCAAATTCATGTAAAATAAGATAAAACTCGCTGTCTGTGCCCGGAACAGGTGATAACACACCGATCCGGCTTCCTCCTATTGTGCCACCGGTCACTCGGACTTCATTTGTACTGACATATAAACCATCAGTGCCGGTCTCGATCAGATCAGCAATCTTCTCAGCTCCGCTGTTGGTGACCTCAACGTGTATATAAAGCATGTCGCTTCTGTCGGCTTCCCTCATCTCTTCCCAAAAATCATTATCCGGAGTCACAAAATCAGCAGGTTCTGTTCTTACATCGGCACTAAGGATATAGTTCTTGTCAAGCTCGACCGATCCCCATGGCTCACCGGACTGGTAGACAGTAAAAGTTCCTGAACCGGTAATGATCCCGAGTGTTTGATTGACCAAAGCCGAGGTTACTCCCATATCGGATTCAAGCATGGTAACAACGACAGAATCATCATCTCGTTCTATCGTGTATGTATCTGTCAAAGCTTGAAATCTCTCTGTTATTATCGCTAATGATCTTGTGAAATCCGCATTTGACATGTTCTCGTTCTTTGATATTGCAAATGATATTGTTACATCATCTTCAAGCTTCGAAGCGTTGGAAATATCTCCTGCGGTATTATCTTTTGAGGTTTCTTCCGGAGAATGAGTTTCTTCCGCCGGATTTGAGACGGTCAGCCCATCGCCGTTTACACCATCCCTTTGCACATTGTCGTTTCTGCTTAAAACCGCGATGACGACGATTGCAGCAAGAACAACGCATGCAATCAGTGTTGCAGGGATCCATCGCTTAACACTGCTATTAAGAAACCCGGTTTTTTTTGAGTCTCCGCTTTTATCCGAAGCTCCTTCTTCACCAAGAGATTGCATCTCATAAGTACCGTTTTTAACAGCTTCAAGTGCACTTTTCATTTCTGAAGCCGACTTAAACCGCTTCGCTGGATCAAACATACAAGCCCTTATTACTAGGTTCGCCATCTCCGGACTCGCTTCTGCAGGTTCGGACAATTGCTCACCATCAAGACGGCGGCGAACAGCTTTATCCCGATCTTGTTTGGTTATAAGTTGTGCATTTGGGTCAAGAAAAGGAAGCCGGTTGTTGTTTAAAAGCCTGAACAGCACAAGTCCGAGCGAGTATGTATCAACAGATGCATCATATCTCTTTGATTTCTCGATCTCCGGTGCAATGTAGTTATAAGTACCCACAGTTGTCATCGAAACTGAACCGCTGCTTTTCTCCAACTCACGGGCGATCCCGAAGTCACCTACCTTGAAATCTCCAAAGGAGGATATAAAAATGTTTTCCGGCTTAATATCGCGGTGGATGATGTTTTTCCTGGCACATAACTCCAATGCGGAGCAAACATCCTGCCCAAGTTTTATAACCTCTTCTTCAGACAATTTCTTACCGACCGTGTAATCTATGAAACTGGTAAGAAGTTCCATTCGGATAAAAATATCCCATCCAACCTCTTCGGTCTTTTCAACGACTTTGTAATCCTCAACACTTACTATATTTGTTGTGGCCTTCATAGACACCATCATCTTTATCTCATTGACAAAGTCTGTAACGATGTTTTCAAAATATGAACGTGATGAAGTTTCATCATATCCCTCGGCACGAAGTGAGTTGAGCTCTGAGCTGCTTTGAGGTATGGAAATCACCTTGACTGCCGCATAGTCAGTCACACCATACTCTTCACGCACTACTTTGTAGACCCTCCCGAATGAACCTTCGCCGATCTGCTCGACTACACTCCACTCAGACCATACTGTGCTCAGTTGCTCAATGCCCACAAGACTGCTCCCCTTTGTTGGTAACAAGATGTTTTTCAGGTAGTCAGCATAGCACAAAAAGCATACTTATTCAAGCAACGCATTCAATAAAACAACACCGTATTTACGCCTTTTTTCAGCTTTTCTTTTTTGAAAAATGCACGCATATGAGACTAACACCAATGAGCAGACAAAAAACACCAAAACTTACAAGTTGACTCGGCCTCCAACTTATGCCCCAATTTCTTAGCTCATATCCGTAATTGTTTAACCCGGCTAAAAATGCAATCAAGCCAATTGCGCAGACAGATAATCCGTTTGTCAAATAAGTGCCAAATAGAATCTTACTGCCCGTGCTTCTTTCAGCTTTATTCATTTGCGCAGAGTCGTATGACATTTGTCGTGTAGAGGTTGGCACCCCTTTTGCTTTTGTACCGCAGAAACTACAAAATAGTGCTCCTTCTTGCTGCTTCTTTCCGCAGTTGTTACAGAATTTACTCATGAAATCATACCTCCATATATATCTTTTTTACTTAATTTTCTTGTATACGTGTTTATTATTGATCTACTTCCGGTCCACGCCCGCCGGATATCTCTGTCACCCGTAAAACGTCTGGACCCAGAGAAGTTTTCCGGTACTGTCCAAAGCAACACCAACTCCGAGATGTGTAAATCTTGGATTTAGAATATTCGCTCTATGACCGGAGGAGTTCATCCAGGCGGTCATGACCGTTGCCGGAGATGTATAACTTGAGGCTATGTTTTCCCCTGTACCGGTGAAAACCCCGGTAAACCTTCCACCTAAATCAGTGTATGCTGTACTTTGCCCTCTTCCATCCGGACGTGTGTGAGAAAAGCTTGTTGTTATTTCTCTAGCCCTGACCATAGCTGCAGCATTTAATATGGAGTTATTATTCGATAATCGGGAAAGACCATTTCCGGATCTTTCAAGGTTGACCAGTCTAAACACCTCGGCAGCAAGCGCATTTAAATCTACGACTGTTATAGTAATATCACGCCTGACACCATTTGAAGCAGTAGCAGTAATTATCGCCGTGCCGGGTGCTCTGCACGTAAATCGTCCGTCCTGTGAAATACTTAATACATTCGAATTGTTTACTGTCAGCCGATAACTTTTATCATTGGCATCATTTGGTGAGACAGTAACATTAACGGAGCCGGACTCGCCAATGCTGTAGGTAGCTCTCGATCTGTTTGCGCTCATGCTCACACTGGTGACAGGGATCGTGACCACAACAGTACAAGTCGCGCTTACATTACCGACAGTGCATGTGATAACAGCAGTTCCGCTTCCTACAGCCACAACAACACCATTGTTTGTCACTGTTGCCACAGATGTGTTGCTTGATGAAAATCTCATTCCTTGAGTTGAAGCGCCTGCAGGAGACACGGTTGCAGTCAGAGTGAACATGTTATTGCGTAATAAATCGACCCTTGAATGGCTTAAAGTCACCCTTTCCACAGAAGACACAGGAGGCGCCGGAGTCGAAGAACCCGGGAATGTAGCCGCAACTGTGTACCTTGCAGCCCTTCCAAAGTACTCGCCGGCATATATCGTCATGGTCTGTCCTGCGGGTATGGTATATAGCCAGTTAAAATCACCTGCCTGATCGTCCGCTATCAAGCGCCCGTTTACATCGTATAATGCAGGATCCATACCTGCTCTGTTCGAACTCCTGACCGAGACGCTTCCGCTTGCAGGAGCAGTGATCGTTATCGGTACTCGACCGCTTGAGCCTACTCCGACATTAATAGTCGCCGATGGATTGCTTTGAGTCAGTGTGATCGCGCCGGTAGGTGGCTGTCCCGGTGCTGGCGGCTGCACCGGCGCAGGAGCAGGCGTTGGTACCGGATTGGGCGCCGGATTGGGTGCCGGAATCAAAACAGGGGGGAGCGGAGGTGGATTGAACACACCACGGGTTATGCCGTATTGCCTGCATATTTCATTAAACTCGGGAGAGTTTACAAACCCCGCAAACACATTGACGCGAGGTACACCCTCATTTAATTGACCAACCCAGAAGTTTCTTCCGGAAGTGTCGGAGTTACGACCCATCAATGTTCTGTACAACACTTCAATAAAGTTCGTATTCGACAAATTACGATTTGTCATCTCATTGCTGAACACGAATCCGTGAGCAACAGAAGACCCGGTAACACCGCTGAGGAGCCTGCCTGTCCAATAGTCCAGTCCACCCTGATCGGGGCCTCTGCCAAGTGTTTCCCGGTACAGACGTGTTACAAAAACACGGATCATCCCGCCGGGCGGAGGAGTGAAGGAACCGCGCACTATACCAAATCGTCTGCATAAGCTGTCAAACTCGGGAGAACCGGCAAATCCTGCGAAAACGTCAACCCGCGGTAAACCGGAAGCCAGTTGACCGACCCAGAAGTTCCTTCCGCCCGAATCCGCCTCTCGATTGAGTAAAGTTCTGTAAAGGATATCTACAAATGTGCCGTTATCAACGTTACGATTCCTAAATTCGATGCTGAAGAAAAAATCGTGAGCAACACTGATACCTGTTACAGAGCCGCTTCGAAGTTGGCTGCTCCAGAAACTCAGCCCCGACGAATCAGGATTACGTTCGAGCACATTGATATACAGACGGCTCACAAACTGCTCGATCGGGTCATTGCTTGCCAACGCTGCAGGTAGTGCCACGTTGAGCATGATGATCACTATCAGAAGTAGTGATGTGATCTTTGTTATTTTTGATTTCATTGTTTAAGCCCTCCCGTTATTTAGTTTTAGATGTTCATCGTATTTAGCGGTTTAATATCGCACCTGCAGTATACAGTGAGCTCATCAACTTCCTGTAATCTTGATTTTACACATAAAAAAGTGAAGCAAGGGGACGGTTCTCCTGCTTCATTTTTCTAAAAAATGACAGCAGAAGAACCGTCCCCCTGCTTCACAGTGAAAAACTGTTTGCTCTTTTGACTTCGCAAACAATGATAGTTATATTATCGACCCCGCCGCGCTCCAGAGCCTTTTTGATCAGCTCACTCGTCGCGTCAGAAACATTATCACATGTACAAATCAGTGAATATATCTCTTTATCAGACAGCATATCTGTAAGCCCGTCTGAACAAAGCAAATACCGGTCACCACACTTTGTTTTGATACTATTGATATAAGGTTCAATTTCGAATTCAGTTTCGGGAATACCCAAATTCTGTGTCAGCGGCGGGTTGGTACTTGAAACACTTTTATCAATATGATCGAGAGACAATTGGACAATACCACTGTCGCAACATCGATATATCCGGCTGTCTCCTATATTGCAAAAAAATAATTTGCTTCTTTTAAATAAGAGAGTCGCACAGGTCGTCCCCATCTGCCTTATATTGTTTTTTACCATGTGATCGCATATTTTCTTATTGATCTCATAGCAGGCATTTGATAAAAATAATTTTGCGTTGCGTTTGCTTTTTATGTTGTTCAACTCATCAAAATGTTCAGATGCGATAAATGATGCAACCTCTCCTTGCTGTTCTCCGCCCATACCATCAAAAACAGCAAAAGCCGGATACTCCCGAGAGTTGACAAAGCCGGTCAGCATGATCGGTAAACCTTCGTTATCACACTCAAGAAAAGTTCCTGCACACCAGAGATTGTCTTGATTCATACTGCGAACATATCCTTTATGGCAAGTAGCCGCATATTCAATAGAAAATTTCATCAACTATCTCCCGTAAGCTTAAAAATCAATCACATTATACACTCCGCAAAAGGAAATCTGTAAAGTAAGTTTTCCGCCGAAGCAGGGGGAGAAGCAGGGGGACGGTTCTCCTGCTTCACTTTCGTGATAGCAGAAGAACCGTCCCCTCGCTTCACCGTCCCCCCGCTTCCCAACAAACTGCAGCGCATACAGCACCCCATGCACAAAAAAAGGAGCCGTTAGCACATACCGGCTCCTTTTTCGATTCAGAAACACACAGAATGCTCAAATCTTTATCGCAACATCCGCCGCTTCCTCAGTGGCTTTAAGAACCATTCCTGCCGATTTAGCATCACCTATGACGAAAACATTCTTTGCCAAAGTCTTAATTTTATCTTCCAAAGGATTGTAAGCATCTGTACCGAGAGCAAGGACCACCGTATCAAAACCGCGAAGTTTTATGGCCATACCGTCCTGTGTGATCTTCACACCGTCTGCGAAAAACTCTTCAATAGTCGAATCCGTCATCATTGTTACACCGTATTCCTTCATCCTTTGCATTAGTGAAATCCTTGCAAGAGTTTCGATATCAGAGGCAACCGTATCCTTCATTTCTACGATAGTGATCTCATGTC
>Ga0123356_10008137_pt1 | contig 10441 bp, 10 predicted proteins | sample TergutEmb28metaG_2_FD_92546 | JGI IMG/M metagenome (GOLD analysis project Ga0123356, IMG submission 92546) | Embiratermes neotenicus P3 segment gut microbial communities from Petit-Saut dam, French Guiana - Emb289 P3 | ecosystem: Host-associated > Arthropoda: Insects > Digestive system > Gut ... | reverse complement strand
GTTTGACCTGTTCCATGAGGGTCATTATAACCTCCTCAAGCGTGCAAAAGCGCTTGGGGATATGCTTATTGTCGGAGTCACCACAGAGCAGTACGACGTCTCCAGAGGCAAAATGAACGTTGTCGACTCACTGATGCGCCGTGTTGATAACGTTCGCCAAACAGGCTTTGCTGATGAGATAATCATCGAAGACCACGAAGGGCAAAAGATAGAAGACTTGCAAAAATATAACGTAGACACAATAGTCTTCGGCTCCGATTGGATAGGAAAGTTCGACTACCTGCGTGCTTACTGCGAGGTAGTCTACCTCGACCGTACCAAAGACGTATCAAGCACCATACTCAGACACGAACGCCTCGGCAGCGTAAGGCTTGGAATGGTGGGAACAGGATATATAGCTAAGCGGTTTATCGAAGAAATCGCATTCGTCAGCGGAGTTGAAGCCGTCGGAGTTTATAATCCGCGAGCAAAAAGTGCCAGAGATTTCGGTGAAAGATATGCACTGCCATACCATTTTAACAATTACGAGGATTTCCTTGAAAACATCGATGCCGTGTATATAGCAACACCGCATGACACACATTATGATTATACACAAAAGGCACTTACAGCAGGAAAACATGTCCTTTGTGAAAGGCCGATGGTGCTTACCGAACATGAAGCAAAAGATCTTTACAACACTGCCGATAAGAACAAACTTGTTCTTATGGAAGCTGTCAAAACAGCGTATACTCCGGGGTTTATTAATTTGCTGTCAATAGCCCGCGGAGGTAGAATAGGCACAATATATGACGTGGAAGCAGCCTTTACAAAGCTTGTGCCATACTCAAGCAGAGCCAGAGAGTATGACCAAAATGTGGGAGGAAGTTTTACTGAGCTAGCCAGCAACTCCTTGCTTCCTATAGTAAAACTATTAGGTCATAATTATGAAACGCTGGAATTTGAAAGCTTTCCGGCAAAAAACGGCACAGACATCTACACAAAAGCGATGTTTAAGTACAAAAACGCAATAGCAACAGCAAAAACAGGTCTCGGAGTAAAAAGTGAAGGACAACTGGTAGTATCAGGTACCAAAGGATACATACTGGTCAACTCTCCCTGGTGGATACTAAAATCCTTTAAAGTATGTTATGAAAACCCCGAAGATAATGAAACATTCTCTGCACCATTCCCGGGTTACGGTCTGAGATATGAAATAGCTGACTTTATAAGAAACATAGCAGACCCGACGCATCAAAACTTTAAGTTTACTCATGAGGACTCAATTTTTATGAGCCGTGTAATGGAGAAATTCTTAAAAGCTACAAGAACACAAAACGGAGCAGTATTATGAAATACGCACTTGTAACAGGCGCTACAACAGGTATGGGTCTTGCTATAGCTAAGGAACTTATATCAAGAGGTTACTTTGTGTATATGCATTATCTTGAAGAGCTTTCTATAATGGACACCGTGACATTGGCACCTGATATATACAAGATGATAGAAGCAGACTTTTCTGTTCCCGAGGGAGCAAGCGCATTGACAGAGCAAATAAAGAATGACGGAGTAAAGCTTGACTGTGTCATACTTAATGCCGGTACAACCAGCCGCAAAGATTTCGGTGAAATAGACTATAACGACTGGAATGCCGTCATGAACGTCAACGTAAACTCACCGTTTCTTATCTGCCAAAATCTGGCACCGATTATAAAAGATTCCGGTTCTATTGTGTTCATCGGCTCAAGCATGGGAATACACCCACATGCAAGTGCAAGTGTATATAGCGTTTCAAAAGCCGCCACTCACATGCTGGCACAATCACTTGTAAAGCACTTTGCAGAGCAAAAAATAAGAATTAACGCCATAGCACCCGGATTTATCGACACCGAGTGGCAGAAAGAAAAACCACAGTGGCTCCGGGAAAAGATAGAGAGCAAGATAGCACTCGGACGCTTTGGCACTCCACAAGAAGTAGCCGATGCCTGCATGTTTTTGCTTGAGAACACTTACATGAACGGCTCGATCCTTCAAATCGACGGTGGGTATAATTACGAATAAAAATATACATCTTATGACTTTAAAGGAAAAGTAATGAAAAAAATATCAATAATAATACCTATATATAATGTCGAAGACTATCTTAAAAAATGCCTCGACAGTATCGTTAACCAGACATACAAAAATCTTGAAATCCTATGTATAAACGATGGTTCTACAGACAAAAGCGGAAAAATTTGTGATGATTACGCAAAAAAAGACAATCGTGTCAGAGCGATTCACCAAACAAACGCAGGAGTGACAGCAGCTAGAAATGCCGGCATGGCAGCATCTACCGGTGAATATCTTACATTTATTGACAGTGATGACTGGATTGAGCCGGATATGTACCAAAGCTTAACAGACGCTATTACAAAAACAGGAGCAGATGTAGCAGTTTGTGATTATAATCTTATATATGATGACCGTATTGATTATAACTATTCAAATATGAAAGAAGAAACTATCGATCTTACCGATGGAATCACAGACTATTTTTATAAATACTGCGCTTGTTATAAACCAAATAATTATTTATGGACAAGGCTCTATAAGACTGAGCTTATAAAGAGCTACGGTGTAAAGTTTGGTAACTATAAAATTGCTGATGATACACTTTTTAACTTTATGCTGCTCCCTTATATAAAAAAGGTCACAAATATATCCGGAGCATATTACAATTATCTCCAAAGAACAAACTCAAATGTTTATACTTCTGCACGAAAAAGCAATCTTGCAAAGTCTTATGCCGAAACTTTTTCTGCTTTGCTTAATTATATAAGAGACAAAGGCTTTGAAGAGTACCAAACGGTTATGCCGATTCACGCATACACACGCCTACGCAGCACACTTTTCTATTCAAAACTTGCAGGATTGTCAAGCAAGGAAATAATTGAATGTATTGAGACAGGCTTTAAAGGGGAAGAAATACTGGAATTCCTTAAAGACACATCACCTGTTGATAAATATGCCGAGATAAACAATCTCTCAATAGAAGAAACAGAAAAGATAAAGAGAATCATGACGCTTGCATGGCAAAATCCCAGAGCACTCGTAGAAACGGAGGTGAAATAGTTAATGTATGACTGGCTTATTGTCGGAGCAGGATTATTTGGCTCTGTTTTTGCTTATGAAGCATCAAAGCGTGGCTTAAAATGCCTGGTAATAGACAAACGTGAACACATTGGCGGAGGAGCTTATACCGAAGAGATTGAAGGAATACAGATTCATAAATATGGACCGCATATTTTTCACACAAATGATAGAAATATTTGGGAGTACGTAAGTAAATTTGCCGAGTTTAACAGATTTACCAATTCGCCAATTGCGAATTACAAAGGCAAATTATATAACCTTCCTTTTAATATGAATACATTTTACAGTCTTTGGGGAATATATAAGCCAGATGATGTAAAAGAAAAAATAAAGAGTCAACGGAGAAATATAACAGAGCCAAAGAATCTGGAAGAGCAGGCGATTTCTCTTGTAGGCACAGAAATTTATGAAATATTAATAAAAGAATACACCGAAAAGCAATGGGGGAGAAAACCTGTAGATTTACCTGCTGATATAATACGTCGTCTACCTGTACGTTTAACTTTTGATAACAACTACTTTAATGATAGATATCAGGGTATACCTATCGGCGGTTATACTCAGATAATTGAAAAAATGCTTGATAAGTGCGATGTCAGGTTAAATGCCGACTACATAGAAGAGAGAAACAAGTACAGCGATATAGCAGCGAAAACACTATTTACAGGTATGATAGACGAGTATTATGATTATAAGCACGGATACTTGGAATATAGAAGCTTAAGATTTGAAACAGAAATACTCGACACAGATAATTACCAAGGTAATGCAGTTGTCAACTACACTTCGCTGGAAGTTCCATGCACAAGGATTATCGAACATAAACACTTTGATTTTGGAACACAAGAGAAAACTGTTATAACAAAAGAATACTCTGCAGAGTGGAAACCGGGAAGTGACCCATATTATCCGATAAGCAATGAAAAAAACATACAAGCATATAATGAATATAAGAAATTAGCAGAAAAAGAAAAAAATACTTACTTTGGCGGACGTCTTGGAACATACCAATACTTAGACATGCATGTGGTTATAGACCTGGCGCTTAAAATGGTGAGTGAGTTATTAAACTGAAAGATATGCTTTATACAGTAAATTGAACAAAAGAGGGACATTAATGATAAATAAAATCATGCCGACAGATAGCAATTTTACAAAAAGTCCTGTATTTCTTTACGGAGCAGGGAGAATATGTAAAGACTTTGTGAATATATGTTATTTTCTGGGAATCTATCCGGATTATATCTGTGATCATAATTCTAATCTGTGGGGAAAGTATATTGAGGATTTACAAATTATTTCACCTGATGAAATGAAAACATATGGTCTTGACAATCCTGTTATAGTAACAAACTGTTGGAAACATTCATCAATATGTACTTTAGAAAAACACGGCTTTACAAATATATGGGTTTTCCCGCATATCGGTACAGGTGGGAAGACAGAAGCAATAATCAATGAAAATAAATCTACTATAAAGTATGTTTTAGATAACCTGCATGACGAGAGGTCGCGTTTTGTTTTAAATGAAATCCTCCGGTTTAGAGTTGATGACAACTTGGAAATCGTGGAGAATATTTATGAAGATGAACAATACTTCCCGGCTGATATTGTAAGCCTATCAGATAATGAAGTATTTATTGATGGTGGTGCTTATAATGGAAGTGATACTGTTAAGTTTATTGATAATGTAAGAAACTGCTTTAACCATATATATGTTTTTGAACCTCAACCTAAAATGGTAGAGCATCTAAGAACAATACTGCATGAACACATTGAAAAAAATAGGGTCTCGATAATAGAAAGAGCTATCAGCGACAAAGAGGAAGACGTTTTCTTTTCTGTTCATTTATATTCATCGACAATTAATGACTTAGGCCAAGGTGTTGAAAGAATTAAAGTAAAAACGCAGTCTCTTGACGATCATTTCGCATCTGCTGCCCACAAGCCTACATTTATTAAGTTTGACATTGAATATTCTGAGATGGCAGGACTTATAGGTGCAGAGAAAACAATAGACAAATATAAACCAAAACTTGCTATCAGTATTTATCATAATCTTGAAGATTTATGGGAAATACCACATTATTTAATGAAAAAATATCCGTTTTTTGATTTCTACATACGCCATCATCAGATTTCAACAGTTGAAACCATACTATATGCAATACCAAAGTAACAGGAGGTAGTCTAATGAACAAACTGGCTGTGGTAATATGCACTTTTAATAAACGGGATTTTGTGCTCGATTGTATTGAATCCGTTCTTAACTCCGATCGTACCGATTTTGATATCATAGTTGTAGACAATGCGTCAACTGACGGCTCGGTTGATGCTATTAAAGTAAAATATGGCGAGAAACTTACGCTGATAGCAAAAACTGAAAATACAGGTGGTTCCGGTGGCTTCAATAGTGGCATGCAAGAAGTGTTAGACAGAGGTTTTTATAAGTATTTTATCCTGATGGACAATGATATTACAGTTAAAAATGACACAATAAGCGAGCTTCGTGATTACATGGATAAACACGATGATGTCGGTATTTGCGGCTCTGCCATATTTCAAATGGAAAACCCTGAAATAACTCAGGAAATGGGAGCAGTAATACGATTTGATGAACTAACAAATAAACCCCTCTACCACCAAGTTAAAGCAGATGGACTCCCGCATTTTGTGGACTGTGATTATGTACCGTTTTGCTCTGCTATGATAAGAACTGACATTTTAAATGAAGTAGGTTTGATAGACACAGGAAATTTCATATATTGGGATGATATGGAATTTTGCTGGAGAGTTCGAAAAGCCGGTTATAAAGTCCATGCTATTTCATCTTCTGTCGTGTATCACTGTATGAGTTCAAAGCAGTATGATACAACATTTGGAACTTATTACTTCTTTAGAAATAAGTTAAAATGTTTTACCCGGCATACGAGCGAGTCGGAATTTGAACTGCTGCCGGAGATAATTACAAAAAGGCTTTACAGAAGTATTATATGTAATATAGATAACTCTCCGGTAATAACGACCTATATGCATGCTTTGAATGATGCATTAAATGAAGTTACAGGAAAAGCAGACGTTTATAAGATTCAACCATTACCTACTGACAGAAACTGGCATGAGCTTGTTAGAGTAAAATCAAACATACTAATTAACTACGACCCTAAATGTGTTAGAATTGCCACACTTTTAAATGAAATTGAAGAACTATGTGTTGCAAAGATAACAATTGCAACACAAGGTAATGAGTTACCTGAACTAGAACTAAAAGATATTTCTGTCATTGAAAAAAAGGTATTAAATGATGTTTATGATTTAGAAATTAACTTATGCTATCATGTTCTTGACCTTGATTTTACATCTACATCATTTACAGAAGGGCAAACCATTTACTATGATGCTTTCGGAAATGCAATAGCAACTCATGAAGAATATGACACATTCAAGAACTATGAAAGCGCTTATAATACTTTTAAAGTAATGATGCTCTCATATATAACAGAAAAGCTAAGATTAGTAAGGGAGGCATATAATGCCTAAGATTTCGGTAATAGTACCGATATTTAATGAAGAAAAGTATCTAATTAAATGCATGGATAGTATTGTTGGACAATCTTTGGAAGATATTGAAATTCTATGTATTGATGATGGTTCAACAGATGGGTCACTGAGGCTGCAAGAAACCTACCAAAGGAGTGACTCACGTATAAAACTTATAAAGCAAGGCAATCAAGGGTCGGGTGCTGCGCGGAACAAAGGTCTTGATATAGCAAAAGGGGAGTTTATCGCATTTATTGATGCTGATGATTATTATTGCAACCACAAAGCTCTTGAGAATCTTTATGATGCAGCAAAGAAGAATGAAGCTTTAATATGTGGAGGATATCACTTATTTGAACTCCATTCTAATGCATCTCCACGATCTTCTTTTAGTGTTGAATGTAGCGAAAACGGTGTTTTTATGGATTATGTCGATTGTCAAATTTCCTTGGGATATCAACCGTTTATATATTCACGAGAGTTAATTAAGAAACATAGTATATCATTTCCAAATTATCTTCGTTTTCAAGACCCTCCTTTTTTTGTACGTGCTCTATTAGCGGCAGAGAGGTTTTACTTTATACCAAAAGGTATATATGCATATAGATATGGGCACAAAAGACTGACTTGGAATACTCAAAAAGTAAACGATTTATGCAGAGGGTTAATAGACAATCTGTCACTATCGGCCGAACACAATCTAAATAAACTGCATAATGATACCGTTGAATATTTCAATGTTGATTATTTCAGTATTATGCTCGATAGTCTTGTTGAAGGTAATGAAGAACTGCTATCATTATTGAAAAAAGCAAATGAGATTATCAAACCCACATTATTAACAAGCAAAGCTACAGAAAAACAAAGCTACATACATCTGTTAAATAATATAACTGTTGATGCAAGGAACGATTTTCTAAAAAAAATTACTTCATCAAGAACATTAATTTATTACGGTGCTGGTAATAAAGGCAAGCGCATGATTTCACAAGCAAAGGCACTACATGGAAAATTACCGGACATAGTATGGGATATTAATGCAGCTTCTATAAAGTCAGTAGGAAATGTAACTGTTACAGAACCTGATTTTTCACTTCTTGACACAAATAGTGCTTTAATTATATGTGTGGAAGATTCTTCTATAGCAAGATCAGTACGATTATCATGTGAGACACATGCTTTCTATAATGTCTACGACTGGTCTACCGTGCAAAGAGCATATTTGGACAGTTCGCTCTGTTTTGCACAACGCAACACCTCTAAAATGCGTGCGAGTATCCTCTAAAAAAATGACAATACAGCAAGTGCACACACAGGATTGACAAATGTGTGCACTTACTGTAATATACACGTGGTGATAAAATATGTTATATACCTACAAAGAATTGGAAAAGCGTTTATCTTCAGACTACTATATTAAAAAGGCTCTATTTGACGGAAAAATATATAAAATAGCTAATGGTATATATAGTGAAACGCCAAATGTACATCCATTAGCGATTATTATGAAAAAGTATCCTTGTTCTGTATTTACAATGGATAGTGCATTTTATTTTCATAGTTTATCAGATGTAATACCACAAAAGACTCATCTAGCAGTGAAAAGAACAACCTCCAGACGTTATAATTATCCAGACATTATATTTATATATTCTCAGGATAAATACTTAAATCTTGGAAAGACTGAGATGACTTACGAAGGGGTTACAATCAATTTATATAACAAAGAACGTATGCTAATTGAATTAGTAAGGAATAAGCGTAGCATGGGGTTTGATTATTATAAAGAAATTATCACATCGTACAGAAAAATTATTGATAAACTGGATATAATTAATATTGAAGAATATTCATCATCATTTGATAAGGAAGAGTACATTTTCAGGACAATACAAGAAGAGGTATTTTGATGAACTTAAGCGATATCAGGAAGGGTTATGTTGCACAGAAATACAGTGCTGCAAATGCATCAAGCAGGACGTGCCAGGATGTATTGCTTAATAAAATTGCAAAAAGCACATTGTCAAAAAACGTAACGATAAAAGGCGGAGTTATTATTTCGCATTTGTCAAAAGATAAACGCAGAGCAACACGAGACTTCGATTTAGACTTCATTCATTACTCACTGGATGATAGCTCGATTAGAAAATTCATAGAAACTCTTAATAATGTCGATGATGGTATAATTATTGAGATAACTGAGCCAATTGAAGAACTAAAGCACGAAGAGTATCAGGGAAAACGTGTATATTTACTATTATCTGATAAATATAATAATTCAATTGGAACTAAACTTGATATTGGAGTTCATAGTAAACTGAATATAGGACAGGATGATTATTGCTTTGACTTAAGCAGTATCGGTAAAAATGTTTCTTTGTTCGTCAATTCTATTGAACAGGTGTTTGCAGAAAAACTGGCAACATTAATTAAATTTGGTCGTATATCAACACGTTATAAAGACATTTTTGATATTTATTATTTTATTGATTCCGGTGATATTAATAAGGAAAAGTTAAACTTATGCTTTAATGAGTACATATTTAAAGAAAATGGAACGAGGTACCATGATTATGTTGGTATAACTAAAAGATTAAAAAGTATCTTTTCAAACAAAGTGTTCTTAAACCTAGCGGACACAGCGCAAAGCAACTGGCTTGAGTTACCTATAAATGAAGTGACCATGCGTATATTGACTTTTCTAGAAGGTTTTAGATAGTGCTAAGAAGTATGAAATGTTTTAATCAGCTTTTGATGTAATTATTATCGCAGTGCTGCAACCCAAAATAGCGCGAGAAATAACAGAAACTCTGACCAATCTTGGCGTTCCGGAAAATAAAATATTATGGATGTTTGAATAATACGCTAGATATACAATATCTGCAAAATGTTTGACAATTTGCAGATATTGTAATATAATAACAAAAGTAAAATACATTGAATGTGGGGTGAATACTATGCAATTTGTATCAATGAGAGAATTTACTGCTTCGCCAAAAGAAACGCAGGTGAAATTAGCAGCTAATAAGGAACTGGTTGTAACAAATAATGGAAATCCAACAATGCTTGTTATTGATATAACAAACAGAGATTTCATAAAAACTGTAGATTATCTTAGGCGTCTGGAGGCTATGGATATTTTGCACGATATTCAAATGTCATCAGTCAGAAACGGCAAAGACAGTTTTTGTATGGATGATATCGACGCTGAAATAGCCGCATATCGAAAAGAAAAAGGTTCAGTATGAAAGTTGTGTTGGACACTAATGTAATTGTATCTGCATTTCTTTCTCCTCTTGGAAAACCATCTGCAATATTAAAATTGGTGTTAAGAGGAGATTATGAAATGTGCTACAGTACTGCTATTCTTGCTGAGTATGAACAGGTTTTATATCGAAGTAAATTTACAAACAAAATCCAACAACCATCAATCCAAAGATTTTTTGAAATAATAAACGAAATAGGAACCAATGTTATATGTTCAATAAGTAAAGTTAAACTGCCAGATGAAACCGACCGTGAGTTTTACGATGTAGTAAAGACAGCAGATGCGGTTTTAATCACAGGAAACAAGAAGCATTACCCGGATGAAGTATTTATTATGAATCCTGATGAATTTCTTTCAAAGTATTAAAGGAACTACCATATGAAAAGCAATGAAATATGTATAGCATACGCAACAGATTCGAACTATGTTGTACCAACGTGTGTTTCGATATATTCATTATTGAAAAACAGCTCTCCGGACTACATATATGTGGTTAATGTTATAGTCCCAAAGGAAATG
>Ga0123356_10008136_pt1 | contig 10443 bp, 9 predicted proteins | sample TergutEmb28metaG_2_FD_92546 | JGI IMG/M metagenome (GOLD analysis project Ga0123356, IMG submission 92546) | Embiratermes neotenicus P3 segment gut microbial communities from Petit-Saut dam, French Guiana - Emb289 P3 | ecosystem: Host-associated > Arthropoda: Insects > Digestive system > Gut ... | reverse complement strand
TGCCACGAGATGCTCAACATTTCGCTTAACCACTTTTTGTAGTCGTCTTTAGAAATATAATCGGATGGTTTTGAGGTATAATACCCGAGTGCAGTGCCATATTGTATCTCCTTTTGGGGAGTAATCGCCGCAAAAAGGGGATCCTTAAAACGTTCCGGATAGTCCACTCTTTGAGAAACCTCACCAAAATAATTGATGCGAACGGTTTGTGAATCGATTTTTATTACAGGACACTCAGGAAAAGTGATCTCAATCTCTTTTAATGATTTATGTACCGCGATTTTGCAAAGACTTGTGTCGTTCCCAAAAATAATTGTGGTGGCGCCGGAAGAGTCGGCAAAAAACGACATTCTTTCTACAACTGCCTGATCATTATCAATAAAACAAACTCCGGCCATCTTTTTAGAATCCTCGCGAATCAGGTAGAGGGTCCTTCCGTCTTTCATTTTACCTGAAAGAATGGTTCCTTGGGGAAAAATCGAATAGTCATGCGTCACCACCCTTGATTTTTTCTTGATGATTCCGCAGGAAGTGAACAGGACTCCGGACAGTACCGTGATGGCGAAAAGGGTTTTTATTGATTTCATTAGGTATAGCTAAATAATTATTTAGGCAAAGGTAATAAAAAATCATTCATCTTGTAACAACAACTCTACCACCACATCAGCCTGCATGCATGCCACTATACCCACCCGCGGAGCCAAGGGGGGGGACTCTTCCGATACCTCTGTAGCGCCATCCCCACACACAATCAGATTGCCCTGACGCACCACGCGCAACGTATCCAATTGACCGTAGCCGCCCATGCCGGAAGCCGCTACCAAGGGGATATCGGGCATTTGGCAGACCATCTCCTCAATAAACCACGCCTTCTCTTCTGCAACATCAAACGCCTCTACCACCACATCGCAATCCGCAAACAGGAGATGCATATTTTGGGGAGTTACCCGCACGTGATGGATGGTGAGCGCCGCGTAAGGCCGAATCCTTTTTAGGTTGTCATAAAGGGCCTCCACCTTTTTCATCCCTATCTGGTCCTCAAAATAGAACTGACGGTTGAGGTTTGATTCGGATACCACATCAAAATCAACAAGCGTGATCTTACCAACACCCGCACGTACCAACGCAGCAGCACAATTGGAGCCTAAACCGCCGACTCCGGCAATGCCCACGCTTTTACCCGATAAACGTGCTTTTATGTTTTGCGCTGTGAACATTTTTTCTATCTTTGCCACTTAATAATTTATCCCAAAAATAATCATTTTTCTATTATGAAAGTAAATCGACGTTTGATAGCCTCTTTTCCTTATACTTGGAAAGCGCTTGACAAAGGTTATACCGACCAAACCCTCTACGTAAACGTAGGAGACCCATCCTTTAAAGTAAAACCGGTACCTGCACAGATGAAAGAGATATTCATCGGGGGCAAAGGGTATGACCTACGTCTTCTTTGGGACGCAGTCAAGCCAACCACCAAGTGGAACGATCCCGAAAACGAGATCGTCATCTCAGGCGGTCCCTGCTGCGGCATTACCCAATACTCGGGAACGGGAAAGTGCATCGTAACGTCCATCTCCCCCCAAACCGACCGCATCATTGACAGCAATGTGGGTGGGCACTTTGGCCCCCACCTCAAATTTGCCGGTTTTGATGCTCTTGAGATACAGGGAATCGCTAAAGAAGACGTGGTTGTTTATATTAATGGCGTTGACCATGTGGTGGAGATTTTTGCCTGCCCTGAGGGGCTCAGTTACGACTCCCACCTCTTGGGCGAGGAGTTGCACGAAATGTTTGCCAATGACGAGAAAGACAAACTCAACGTATCGGTAGTGTCGTCCGGCAAAGCGGCCGAGCACTCACTAATCGGCATGTTAAACTTTACTTTCTACGATGTAAGGCGTAAGAAAATCAGGCTTAAGCAAGCAGGACGCGGCGGTATTGGCACCCTGATGCGCCAAAAAAACATCCGCGCCATTGTGGCCAAGATTCCCAAAGTGACGGGGAACCTCAACAATCCGGTTGATTTACCGGCGATTCAGGAGCGCGGAAAACGCTTTAATGCAGAGATGAGGGATCTGGACGATATCCAATGCCAAATGAGAAAAGTGGGAACGGCGCACTTGATGGGCGTACTGGAAAAGTACGACATCCTTCCTGTGATGAACTTTAAATACGGAGACCACAAAGATTGCTATAAAATCGATATGGAGGAGTGGAAAAAGCACTTTACCCAAGGCGTTCCCGATGGTTGCTGGATTGGATGTAACATGTCGTGCGCCAAGGGTGTGGACGACTTTGAGCTCCGCACCGGCCCCTACAAAGGGGACAAAGTGATTGTGGATGGGCCGGAATATGAAAACGCGGTCTCTTTGGGCTCAAACATGGCTGTATTTGATCCTCTGGCCATTATCGAGCAAAACTTCTACTGCGACACCTACGGTATTTGCACCATCACATGGGGTAATATTGCCGCGTTTTTAATGGAATGCTGGCAAGAGGGCATCCTCAATGCCGAGCGTACCGGCGGATTAGACTTTAGCTGGGGAAATGCAGACGCGTCGTTAGAGGCGATGCACCAGATGGCGCGCGGCGAAGGATTTGGCGCATTGGCCGGACTGGGCGTCCACCGCCTCAAGAAGCACTTTGCTGAACAAGGCTGGGGCGACGCCGCTTTCTTGCATGACATTGCCATGGAAAACAAAGGATTGGAGTATTCGATGTATGTACCTAAAGAGTCGTTAGCCCAACAGGGCGGATACGCCATCACCAACAAAGGGCCCCAACACGATGAGGCATGGCTGATTTTCATGGACATGGTAAACAATATGATTCCCACCTTTGAAGATAAAGCAGAAGCGCTCCACTACTTCCCCATGTTCCGTACATGGTTTGGACTGGCCGGCTTTTGCAAACTGTGCTGGAACGACGTAGAGCCTGCAGACAACGCCAAACATGCAGAACCCAACAAAGTGCCCGAACACGTAGACAACTATGTTGCCATCTTTAAGGCCGTCACCGGACGCGAGTTTGACAAAGAGGAGATGATTCGTCAATCGGAGAGAGTGTATAACTTCCAAAAAATCTTTAACATCAGATTAGGTTTTGGCACCCGTGAACACGACGCCCAGCCCTATCGCGCCGCCGGCCCAGTTACCGCAGAAGAGTACCTGAGCCGCCAGGAGCGTTACGACAAGCAGTTGGTAGAAATCTTAAAGCTTGACCCAACCACCATGACGCTCGATGAAAAGCGCACCGCATTGAGAAGCTATCGCGAAGACCGCTACGAAAAACTGCTTGACGCCGTTTACAAACGTCGCGGTTGGAACAACAACGGTGTGCCCAAGGTTGAATTCCTCAAGCAGATCGGCATGGATCTTCCGGAGTTGATTGAGGTAGTGGCTCCGTTGCAGTAGTTAACTACCCATCAAACTGCGCACACCGTCCAAAAAGCGCTGCACCTCCTCTTGCGTGTTGTAGGGCGCCATGCCTGCACGTATAAATGAGCCTCGCTCACTGATACCTAACTTATCTGCAAGGGTCTTGGCATAGAAATTTCCTGCGGCGATAAAAACGCTGTGCTCCTCACACATCCGCTCACAAAACTCACGAGGTGTAAAACCTTCTGCGCGAAAAGCAATAGTGGGCGTCTTTGGCACGTTGTCGCCTGCCTGATACAACGTGATGCCCTTTATTTTCCTCATCTCCGTGCGAATCGTCTCAGCTAATTCGTTTTCGTACTCCTCGATGGCCTTGTATCCACTGATAATCTGTTCTTTTAGCGTGTCTCCGGATCCTAATTGGGCAATAAACCTGATGGCTTCAGAAACTGCAGGGATGCCTTCATGGTTTTGGGTGCCGATTTCCAAACGATCCGGAATGATGTCGGATGCCGGAACCACCTTGTAAATCTTTAAGCTCTCAAACAGCTCTTTGCGGATCACCGCCATGCCCACATGGGCGGCAAAGAATTTGTATGCCGACGAGAACAGCATGTCGATACCAACGTCTTGCATATCCACATACAAATGGGGTATGGCGTGAACGGCGTCCACAGCCACAACGGCGCCCACCTCTTTTGCATACGCAGAGACGGCTTTCACATTGGTTATTGTCCCGATGCAGTTTGACGCCATGCCCACGGCGACCAATCGGGTTTTAGGCGTGATCAGTTGAGGCAACGCTTCGAGTTCAAGCGTGAGCGTGTTTGTGTTAAGCGGTATGTATTTTACAATTACGCCTTTATCCTCCGCCGCAGTACGCCATGAATCTAGATTTGAGTGATGCTCCAACTCGGTTAATATGATTTCATCCCCTTGATTCCATTGACGGGCAAGCGCCCTGCTGGTATGGAACATCAATGTGGTTGCATTTGGGCCAAAGGCCACCGCGCTGTCATGGGCGTTAAACAGTGTAACAATGTCTTCCCTTGTCCTGGCGATCATCGCCTCGGTTTCACGGCTTGTGGGAAAACACCCGCCAAGATTGGCGGCGCCCCGCATCATATAGTCGCTCACCGCTTGAATCGCTCCGATTATGAACTGCGACCCGCCAGGTCCGTCAAAATAGACTACAGGCTTGTCAAGATAGGTCCGTTTTAAAGCGGGGAACTGTTCGCGCACCCACGCTATGGGGTAGTTGGGTTTGATATTCATATGGTTATTCGTTAGGTTTTTCTTCTTCTGTGTGGCAAAGCGGATTCCGATTGGCCTTTTTGAGCGCCTCTGACAATATCCACTCTATTTGTCCATTGGCGCTGCGAAAATCATCGGCGGCCCATTTTTCTATGGCCGCCAATGTTTTCGCATCAATTCTGATGATAAATGATTTCTTAGGCGTTGCCATACTAACCGTAGAGCGTGCCTGTGTTGATTACAGGAGAAGCCGAGCGGTCCGACGTGAGCACCACCATTAGGTTGCTTGCCATGGCGGCTTTCTTTTCATCGTCCAAATCGATCACTTTTTTCTCTGACAACTGTTTGAGCGCCAACTCTACCATGCTCACCGCTCCTTCTACAATCTTATAACGGGCGGCTACAATGGCTGTGGCCTGTTGCCTTTGGAGCATGGCTCCGGCAATCTCCGGCGCGTATGCCAAGTAACTAATGCGCGCCTCTATCACCTTGATCCCGGCAATAGCCAAACGCTCCGTCAAGGCTGCCTCGAGCATGTCGTTTACCTCTTCTCCTCCGCCGCGCAGGGTGATTTCTGCATGCTCATCTTCTAAGTTGTCGTAAGGATACGCTCCGGCTAAGCTCCGAATAGCAGCCTCACTTTGCACATCAACAAACATGACGTAGTTGTCCACATCAAATGAGGCTTTATAGGTGTCCTCCACCTTCCATACCAATACCGCCCCAATCATAATCGGATTTCCCATCTTGTCGTTTACCTTAATGGGATCGTCGGTTACATTACGCGCACGCACAGAGATCCGATAACGACCGGTAAAAGGATTAAACCAGTAAAAACCATTCTCGTTGCAGGTTCCTTTGTACTTTCCAAAAAAGACAACAACCAACGCCTCATTTGGTCTAATGATCGAGAAACCAATCACCATGAGTAAAGACAAGCATGAGGCAATGATCAATAGCCACCAGGCTTGTGCGCCTTGAAATAAAGCGTTTTCCAGCAAAATAGGGGTTAAAATTCCTCCGACAAATAGAACAAACAGAAGGGCCAACATGCCAAATCCGTTTATTCCTGAAATAAATTTTTCTTTCTTTTCCATAATTGTTTTTTTAAGATGTTATTTTCTATTTAGTTTTCCGATTTTATAGAGGGCAGCCTCTAACTCTTCTGCCTTTTGGGTACCTATGATCAGTTTGCGTCCATTGGTCAGCTCCAATATCAATCCTTTGTTTCCAAATAGGTTGTATTGACTGCTCCGTGCACTATACTTAACCCCCAGCTCCTCTTCTCCTTATTAAGGTTTTTGATGATAAAAGCATTAGAGATGTCTCTCCATAGATAATGACGAAAAGAGAGGTGGAAAGGAAAGAACTTTATGCTTATGCCCTCTTTTGTAACCACCGTCTCAAAACGCACCACCATAAAAAAGGCGGATAAGGTGACTAATGTCGCCAATAAAATAATAATGGCTGTGACGTCGTTGTTATCATCTATATTTGTAGACATCGCAATTGGTATCACTGTGGCACATGTGCTTACTGCCATAAAGATCCATATCCAAGGTTGTTGTCGGAAAGTTTGTCGTTCGGAAAAAAGAATTTTGCTCATTATTATGATATTATTTTGATAGCACAAAGATATGAAATAATCATTGAGATTTCCAAAAAAAAAAATTTTTTTTGGGAAATGACGTTTGTGGCACGCCTTTTGCTATTACTATAATCGAATAGTTTTTTCAATTAGGTTTTAGGTTAAGCAGTGCAAGGGGGTCGCGCAGAGAGTGCGTGACCCCTTTGTCAGTTTTGCTCGTTTCATCTTTTTTATTTACCTTTGCACGCCTTTTCACGAGATGATCAGGAAGTTTATACATTAACTTTAAATTTAAAATGTTATGGCAGTTAAAATCCGCCTTGCCCGTCATGGGAAAAAAAATTACGCTTTTTATCACGTTGTAGTCGCCGACAGTCGCGCCCCCAGAGATGGTCGTTTTATTGAACAAATCGGTCTTTACAACCCCAACACCAACCCCGCCACCATTGAATTAGACGTAGATAAAGCGCTTCAATGGCTCAGTAACGGCGCCCAACCCACCGACACTTGTCGCCGCATCCTCTCCTATAAAGGAGTATTGCTCAAGAAACATTTGATGGATGGAGTCAAGAAAGGCGCCTTGACCGAGGAGGCCGCCAACGCCAAGTGGGAAGCGTGGTTGCAGGAAAAAGCACAAAAAGTGGCCGGTAAAAAGAGCTCTTTAGAGCAGGACAACCGCAACAAAAACAAAGCCCTCTTGCAGGCCGAGGCCAAAGTAAACGAAGAAAAAGCCGCTGCTTTGGCCAAGAAACGGAGCGACGCAGCCATCAAGGCCGCCAAAGCAAAAGCAGAAGCTGCTGCAGCCGAGGAGGCCGAAGAAGCCGAAAACGCAGAGCCTCAAACCACAGAAGAAGCTCCCACTGCAGACGAAGCTCCCGCCACAGAAGCTACGGAATAAGCCTCAGCACTACATCTTTATGGTAGAGACATCCACATTGCTACCTGTTGCAGATACGCTAAAGCTGTTTGGGAACAACGGGACTCTGGTTGTGAAGTTTCGCACGGACGCAAGAAAATTTTTTAAAGAAACCGAACCGGTATTTGCCCTGATGGACGGAATACCGGTTCCGTTTTTTATCGCCACCTTTGAACCCCGCGGCAACGACCGTGCACACATCCTCTTTGACCACATCTACCGCGAGGCTCAAGCGCTGGAGCTGATTGGGAAGACGCTTTATCAATCAGCCTCTAAAAAACATGAGAATAAAAAAAGAACACTACAGAGATTTGAAGACCCCGCTCTGCTCGTTGGATTTACCGTCTCTGATGTGCAACATGGCGCGCTTGGTCATGTGGAGGCCTTTATGGATTGGCGATTGAATCCCTGCCTCGACATTAAATGTACAAATGGCGACAAAACTTTTCTAGTACCTTTTCAGGAAGCGCTAATTAAAGGTATCGATCTAAAAAACAGGCACATTACCATGTCTCTGCCTGACGGATTGGTGGAAATTTGATGGGTGTCACGCCCGCCAATAAATCCCCTTTTTGCTCATTACCGACACCAAATACATGGTTGCCAGGACGATCAGGAATGCGCGCAACACCCCTATCCACGGTTCTCCGGTAGGATAGGCCGCTTGATACAGCCCAATCAGAAAAGTGAGTTTGAGCAGCGGCATGACAAAGGAGCCAAAGGCTACATAACTCATAAGTGGGTTGGCGCCGGCGCCGGAGAAGGTGCGAACAAAAAAGGAGCCGGGGACCAATTTGCAGAGGTAGTGGAAAAAGAGCAGCAAAATGATGGAGATGCCGCCCATGGTAAAGCAGTAGGAGAAGGTGGCGGGTACTTTTTTGATCCCGTCTTCGTAAGGGTCCATGAGCAGGCCAATAATGAGTAGCCCTGCAGCCATGGCCATGAGCGGGAAGAGGTTCTTTGAGCTGTTGCGGGCAATGAGCAGGCAGAGCGATAAAACGACAAGTGATACCACCACCATGATCCACTCAAACCATCTAAGGTAGAGACCAAAGCATAGGAAAATAGTGAGCAGGCCAAGAAGGATGTAAAAGAGGTGTCCCACAGGGGGGCTCTCTGTCATGCTGCATTTTCGACCTCTCCAACCTAAGCGTCCGCTCATGCAATCCCCCACCCAGGTGGCGGGCAGAAGGAGGATCAAAAAGTATATCTGCTCCATGTTAAAAACCCATCTCAATGATGTTTGAGCATAGAGCCAACTGTCGAATCCCGTCTCTTTGGAGAGGAACGATATGCCTACGATTCCCAGGAAAAATAACAGCCTGCCCCATGGAGCATTGCGGGTTACATACCAAATCAGGGAGCCAAATAGGTAGAGAAAGGCGAGGAGCAGGATGATGATGCTTCTCCGATGCAGGCTTAGGGGCATGTCATAACCCCAGTGGAACAAGGCAATCAATCCCAAGATGACGCTGACGCCGGCCACGCGAATCCAAATGGTTTTTAAAGACGGTTTTAGTCGACAGTAACAGGCAAACATGGCAAAGAATCCCAGCAAAATGAACGCCTGAACGTCGTAGCCCTGTACCTGAACGCCAAAAAGTGATAAATCTAACTTTCCGCTCAATTTGGGTGAACCAAGAAGTGTGACTAAGTAGGAGAATGCCCAGAGCAGCAGGAATCGGGTAAAGAGGTGGGAGAAGAATTGGCCTCTGTTTTCTGCCTTTTTACCACCCGCCAACGGAATCGCCACACCCATGCAAAAGATAAAGATGGGAAAGACCCAATCGACCCATGAAATGCCGGGGATGGTCATGTTAAGGACGTGGTCGGGAGGAGGATTTTGAACATGATACATCCACGCAGGCAATACCTTATGTGGAATGATGGCAGAAAAAACCATGCCAAATATAGAGAGGCCGCGCAGCACATCTAAGGCGAGCCACCTACTGGTAGTGTTTCCTGTGACAGGGGTTGATGCATCCATTGATGTGTGGGTTTACTTGAGTTGCTGGATCAATTTGTTTACTGTTTTGAGCTTTTCTTTTAACAATTCCGCGCTGGTTGCTTCGGCAATAAAGCGCAGGTAAGGTTCTGTGTTTGAGGGGCGGATGTTAAACCACCAGTCGGCAAATTCTAATCGGTAGCCGTCAAAATCATAAGAGGCAACAGGTTTTTCTTTGGCGGTGAAGTGGTCTCGAACGGCGTCCATCGCCTCCTGTTTTTTATCAATCTTGTAATTTATCTCTCCCGAATTCTGGTAACGGGCTATTCCGCCAATCAATTGGGATACGGAGATCCCTTGCGTTTTCATTTTGCTCACCACGTTTAGGATGATGAGGGCGGCCATGATGCCGCTGTCGGAGTAGAAAAAGTCTTTAAAATAGTAGTGCCCGGCGAGCTCTCCGCCATAGATGGCGTCTATCTCCTTTAGTTTGGGGGCGGCAAAGGCGCGCCCTACCCGCCAGGTGTGCATTTGGGCGCCCATCTTCTCTAAATATTCACCCACCGCCTTTGAGGTTCGGATGTCCTGCAATACAGGGCCACGCAAGCCTTTTTCTTCTAAAAAGTAGTGTCCCAGCACGGCAATCATCAGGTCGGGTGAGATAAACCGTCCCAGCTCGTCTACAAACATCACCCTGTCGGCATCTCCGTCAAAGATGACGCCAATGTCGCACTTGTTGTTCACCACCAATGCTTGTAACGCTTTTAGGTTTTCCGGAACCAGCGGATTGGGTTCATGGTTGGGAAAAGTGCCGTCTAACTCTTCAAAAATGTAGAGGGGTGCGTCGCCCAACAGCTCCCTCATAAAGAGAGCGGCCATGCCGTTGGAGAGATCCATGCCGATTTTCAAACTAGAATAGTCGCCAAGATAGCCCCTGAGAAAAGCGATGTACTCGTCCCGAACAGAGAAGGGGATCACCTGTCCGCGCTGCGCAGCCGGCACAATGGAACGCTCGGCAGCCGGATAACTTGCGCCAATCCATGCTTCCAATAAGTTAAGGCCACTGTCGTAACCCACGGGCATCGCTTGTGCACGAGAAATCTTGAGGCCGTTGTACTCCCGCGGATTGTGCGATGCGGTGATTTGTACCGACGCCTCAAAGCCATGTTTGGCGGTGGCAAAGTATACCTGAGGAGTGGTGCTGAGTCCAATATCGTACACATCTGCGCCTGACTCGTTTATTCCACGCAGCAGAGCGCTGTGAACCTCCGGAGAGGAGGAGCGGGCATCGCGCCACACAAGAAGTTTTTTCCATAGAAGTAAAATCCCGAGAAAATATCCTATTTTATATACAAAAACCCCG
>Ga0123356_10008135_pt1 | contig 10444 bp, 10 predicted proteins | sample TergutEmb28metaG_2_FD_92546 | JGI IMG/M metagenome (GOLD analysis project Ga0123356, IMG submission 92546) | Embiratermes neotenicus P3 segment gut microbial communities from Petit-Saut dam, French Guiana - Emb289 P3 | ecosystem: Host-associated > Arthropoda: Insects > Digestive system > Gut ... | reverse complement strand
GCTCCAGCACGCCAACGCACGCATACTGCGGGAGATGAACCGCTCGGGCAACGCCGAGGAGTACCACAGCCTTCTTGCCCGTATACGCGCAGCGTTGCCTGATGTGACCCTGCGCACGACGCTCATCGCAGGTTTTCCCGGCGAAAGTCGCTCCGACGCGGCAGTACTTGAGTCTTTTATAACTGAGGCAGCCTTTGACTATGTGGGCGTCTTTGCGTATTCACAGGAGGATGGCACGCGGGCAGGGGAGCGCAGCGACCAGATACCCATGCGTACACGGCGCGCGCGGCAGCAGCGTCTCCGCGACATCACCGATACCGGCGGCTTTGCGCGCGCGGCTGTCTATGTAGGAAAAGAGTTGGACGTGCTGGTCTGCGGGATTGACGAGGAGGGCGTCTACGGGCGCGCGCAAAGCCAGGCGCCCGATGTCGACGGCATTGTCCACATCGAAAACCCTGCCGGCTTTGGCGACAGTCTCGGGCACAGCGCAGAAACCCCCGCGCACAGCACGGAAGCCATCGCGCATGGCGCAGAAACACCCGCGCACAGCACGGAAACCTCCGCACAGAGCGCAGAAACCCTTATCCACGGCATCGTCCGCGTTCGTATCACCGACGCAGTATGCTATGACCTCTACGGCTCGGTCGTTAACGTCTAAATCTATTCAAAGTCAGTTGATTATCGCAGTTGCAGCTCTGCGTTGGATAACATCAGGTACTGCCCGTCGTACACAGTAAGATTCTTTTCTCCGCTGAAGAAGTCATTCGTGATGATACTTCCAAAGGAGTGGGAGCTATTCGAACAAATCTCAAAGTAGCCGTCAAAGCTGCCCGTCGTGATGATTTTGTAATTTCCCGCGGGAAGATCATTACCGACACTGTACATTCCCTCGGGCAGAATGCCTATCTGTTTCATTTCTGATGCACCTCCTTTCGCACTCATGATTCCTTTTGTAACGAGAAGTGTATTCATGCTTTCGCTCGCTTCTTTTTAAATGATATCTGCGTACATACAAATTATACAGGGCAACGGGTGGTATGGAAACAACCGTCTAACAGGATAAACCGCTAGGAGCGGCTCACATTTATATCTGCCTCGATTTATAAGAGCCCTTGCGGTAATCAGCAGAACCTCACGGTAATCAGCAGAACCTCACGGTAATCAGCAGAGCCCTCGCGGTAATGCTATACTTTCTTTTTTACATTTCACGACGCCAGATAAGCCCAGAAGTAATCCAGGAAACCCAGGGACGCCCGATGACACAGGAAGAAAAGCAGCACGCGCAGATACTGACCCCGGCGAATATCGTTACGACGATTCGTATCGCTTTGATACCGGTGTTTGTTGCGGTGATACTTGCTCCGTGGCCAAGCTGGGCGCCGGACGTCACCATAAGCCTCATGCTTGAGGATGCAAAGCCGATCATTGCTGCTTTGGTTTTTGCGCTATTGGCGTTGACCGACAGCGTTGACGGGTATCTGGCGCGATCGCGTAACGAAGTAACGACGCTGGGCAAATTCCTCGATCCACTTGCAGACAAGATCCTTGTTGCCGCAGCCCTGCTGGCGCTCATTGACCTTGGGCTTCTACCTGCCTGGATCGCTCTTGTCATCATCGGCCGCGAGTTCCTGGTTTCAGGTTTGCGCATGGTTGCCTCGGCGGAGGGTGTAGTCATAGCAGCTTCAAAGCTGGGCAAGTCTAAGACCATTGTCCAGATCATCGCCGTGCTGTTGTTCATCATTAAGGAAAGCTGGATGGTGAACATACTTATCAGTCCCATACCACTTGTGGTTGATGTTGTTTCCTGGCTTGTCATGACAGCTGCGCTGGTACTCACCATCCTTTCGGGCGCTGACTACTTCATCAAGTCAAGCGCGCTGTTGAGTCGTCCGTTCAAGAAACCTGCTGAGGTTGGTGCGGCATCTCCTGTTTTGGAAGACGTCTCGCCTCCTGCTCTTGATGACTCCTCGGACGTTGGCGTTGATCCAGTGGCTGCTGGCTCTGATCGAATAGCTGCTGCTGGCTCTGATCGAATAGCTGCTGCTGCTGCTGCTGTAGATAACTCTGCACCAGACCCTGCCAGTGTTACCTCGACTTCAGACCCTGCCAGGGTCATCAACCTCGCGCGTGCGCGTGGTTACACTATTGGTACGGCAGAATCCTGCACCGGAGGTCTGGTGGCTGCTGCGCTGACAGATGTGCCAGGTGCTTCAGATGTGTTTCGCGGCGCGGTGGTGAGTTACGCGAACGAGGTTAAGGAAGCGCTGCTTGGCGTGTCGCATCAGATTCTTGAGACAGTAGGGGCAGTCAGCAGCCAGACTGCTTGTGCCATGGCTTTAGGCGCTCTCTCAACCCTGGGCGTCGATATGGCTGTGAGTGTGACTGGTATCGCCGGGCCGCAAGGTGGAAGCAGAGAAAAACCGGTTGGGACTGTGTGGTTTGCACGGGCGTGTCGTGGGGATACCATCGAGGCGCTTAAAGCCGAGATGCATCTGTTTTGCGGAGACCGCGAGGGTGTTCGGAGCCAAGCGACGGCGCAGGCGTTGAGGTTGTTCATCGAAGGATTAAGCGCCGAGTAAGAGCGGATACAGAATCGAGCAGGAAATACTTGCTCGAAGTACACAAAGCATCCGGACGCGAGCCATACGCAGGCGAAACTCTTGAAAAACCCCTGAAAAACCGCGAAAAACACACGATAGCTCTTGACACCGAACATATGTTTGTTTATCCTTATACACATAAGAAACATGCATTATTCACGTGATAATGAACGGAGAACTCCATGGATCAGGCAGAAAAAAGCAAGGCTCTTGAACTGGCGACAGAACAGATCGAAAAGAGATTTGGCAAGGGCTCTATCATGCGTTATGGCGAGGGTGGGCCAAAACTGGAACTTGACGTCATCCCAACCGGAGCGCTTTCGCTTGATCTGGCATTAGGTATTGGTGGCATCCCACGCGGGAGGATCATCGAGATATACGGCCCTGAATCATGCGGAAAGACCACGCTTGCACTCCAGATTCTTGCTGAGGCCCAGGCGATGGGAGGTATGGTAGCTTTCATCGATGCGGAGCACGCGCTTGATCCAGGTTATGCCGCGCGGCTCGGCGTTGATATCGACCAGGTACTCATTTCACAACCTGACACAGGCGAGCAGGCGTTGGAGATATGCGATGTGCTTGTGCGCTCGGGCGCAATCGATGCAATCGTCATAGACTCAGTTGCGGCTCTGGTTCCACGTGCCGAGATAGAAGGAGAGATTGGCGATACAACCGTCGGTCTTCAGGCACGTTTGATGAGCCAGGCGCTGCGTAAACTTGCTGGCTCGCTATCCAAGTCAAATACCACCTGTATATTCATAAACCAGCTCCGTGAAAAGATTGGCGGTTATGGTAATCCTGAGACGACGACTGGCGGGCGCGCGCTTAAGTTCTTCTCGACGATACGCATCGAAGTTCGCCGAGCAGATGGAATCAAGAAAGGCACCGAGGACGTAGGCTTGCGCGTGCGTGCCAAGGTTGCAAAGAACAAGGTAGCGCCGCCATTTCGGCAAGCTGAGTTCGACATCATGTTTGGGGATGGTATCTCAAAGGAAGGCTGCATCCTCGACCTTGGTGTAACGGCAGGTATCGTCACACGCTCAGGCGCTTGGTACACTTACGGCGAAGAACGTCTTGGGCAAGGGCGTGATGCAGCGAAGATGGTTCTTCGTGAGACGCCGGCTTTGCGCGATGAGATAGAAGGCAAGGTACGCGAGGCTTTAGGGCTTATCAAGGATGGCCAACGAGGCGTTGCGGTTAGTGTGCCTGTTCCGAAGAAAGGCTCGAAGAGTTCTGCCAGCTCAGGATCCAGTGCCGGAAGAGATAATGGCACGGAGTAATGGACGAGCTTTGAGGCTTTGAGGCTTTGAGGCTTTGAGCTGTTGCGCGAAAAACAGCCTGAGAGATAGTAACAGACAGTAGATTATGGTGGTGGACGGCAATTCTGATATAGATGTTCTTTCCGCTCGGATACTCAAGCTGCTCAACGTCCGGGAGCGATCGGTGTATGAACTGCGTGAGCGCTTCTTGCAGGAAGGCTTCGATGAGGCGGCAATCGAAGAAGCGCTGAAAAGGGCGCGGGCAAACGGGGCGCTCGATGACAGGCGTTTTGCTCAAGCCTATATCAGAGGCAAGCTCCATGCTCGTTGGGGGCGTGAGCGTATTGAGCGTGAACTTATGTCATATGGCGTCGATGTGCAGACGCTTAGCGGATATCCTTCAGAGTTTTTCAATACCAACGATGACGACGATACTGAGGTCAAACGTGCGGTCAAGGAATTGGAAAGGCTGCGATCAACTGCAAAAGACCAACATGAAGCACGCTGGCGACGTCTGAGGAGTAAGGGATATTCCACAGCAGTTATCCAAGCTGCTATCCGCCAAGTCGAGAGTGCGCAGAGCGCTTCGGTTTTTGCAGAGTATATGAGCTGAACATTTGGTACTATGCTTTTGGTATCATGGGAACGAGCATTGTCCCCACATGTTTGAGCGAAAGGCATAAAACCATGTCAGGTCATTCCAAATGGGCTACCACCAAGCATCGTAAAGCTGCACAGGACAAAAAGCGCAGCGCGATCTTTTCCAAACTTTCTAGAAACATAACCGTTGCCGCCAAGGAAGGCGGCGACCCTAATCCTGACAACAACGCTTCGCTGGCTGCTGCGGTTGCCAAGGCAAAAAGCTACTCGCTTCCCAAAGACAAGATCGATGCAGCTATCAAGAAGGCGTTCAGCTCGGGCAGCGATTCTGCCCATTATGAGAACATCGTCTACGAGGGATATGGGCCAGCCGGCGTCGCTGTCTATTGCGAGGCGCTGACAGATAATCGCAATCGTACTGCCGCCGATGTGCGCAGCGCATTCAACCATAGTGGCGGCAACCTTGGCACCACCGGCAGCGTGGCGTTCCAGTTTGAGCGCAAAGGCCAGATAATGGTTGAAAAGAAGCAATCGCCCGATGAAGAAGAATTCATGCTGCAGGTCGCGGATGCCGGCGGCGATGATTACCAGGATGGCGGCGATGAATGGATTGTCATAACCTCGCCCGCCGATCTTGTCAGTGTGAAAAACAGTCTTGAGGCTTCAGGCATTGAAGTCATGGGTTATGAGCTCATCATGGAGCCGACCACCTTGACAGAAGTGAGCGTCAACGATGCAAAGAAGGTCATGCGCCTGATTGATAAACTTGAGGAGCTTGAAGACCTCCAGAATGTCTATCACACGATGGATATAACCGACGAGATCGCAGAAGCGTTGGATGAATGAGGTTTTATGCGCCTGAGCTTAGGGACAGTATGCTCGATCCTTGATGAATCAAGGCAGCGCCAAAAACTCAGGGTAAGCCTGATTGCCCCGGGGGGTTCTTTTAGTCATGGGCAAGAAGTCACCGCTATCAATTACTGTGCGCTTGCCCCAACGTTGAAAATTGGCGATTGGGCCCTCTTGAACATGACAGCACTCGATCTTGATCTAGGCACAGGCGGTCTTGCTTTCGTGATTCCTACTGAGGAAATGGAGCAGGATCTTAAGCAGGGCCATATCATGAAGCTGCGCTATACCCCGCTCCAACGCGAGGTGCTTGCCTTGGATGAGCAGGACTCGCCCTATCATGCAATCATGGAGCAGGCACATTCGTTGGATGGGCTTCCGGTGGTGTGCTGCGCACTTGCAAGTCAGGTGCCGTTGGTGGCTGCTGCCATCAAAACAAAGCAACCGCAAGCACGTATCGTGCTTTGTATGACCGATGAGGCATCGCTCATGTTTGCCTTCTCGGATTCTTTCCAGGCTGCTCGCGATACTGGCCTTATCGATGAGGCGATAAGCTGTGGGCAGGCGTTGGGCGGGAGCTTGGAAGCTATCACCCTTCACTCCGGCTTGCTGGCTGCCCGGCATGTCCTGGGAGCGGATGCGTGCATTGTCTCCATCGGGCCGGGAACGCCCGGTTCCGCAACCCCGTATGGACACGGGGGTATCGCGCAGGGAGAGGCAATCAATGCTGTAGCTGCGCTTGAAGGGCTTCCTATTGCTGCGCTCCGCCTTTCTTTTGCAGAAACCAGGAAACGGCATCACGGCGTCAGCCATCACAGCATCATCGCGCTTGGTCGCATCTGCCTTGCCAGGGCGTGTATTCCGGTACCGGGCGACCTTACACCAGAGCAAAAGGCAGAGGTTTTTAAGACGCTGGCCGATGCGGGTCTTCCTGAGCGCCACGATATCGTCGAGCTACCGCCTAACGCGAGCGGCTTTGACCTGCGTGGTCTTAAGGTCACCACGATGGGACGTACGCAGGAAGATGATCCGGTATTCTACTCAGCCTCGTTTGCTGCAGGTATGTTGGCGGCATCGATTATCTCACAGCGTTCATGACGGAAAAAGACCAGGAAATTCTGGATGGCGGGAAGCAGGCGCTTTCTGAATACCTCGCATATCTGGTTGTCGAGAAGGGGAGCGCCAAGCTGACACTGGAGGCGTATAGTCGCGACCTTACCCGTTATCTCGCGAAAGTGTCCGCCACAGGCGTTGCTCATATCGATGCAATCCGCTACGAAGACATCGTCTCATATCTGGGATTCTTGAGAGATGAAGGTTATGCCCCTGCCTCGATCGAGCGCCGTGTTGCCTCGATCAAGGGCTTCCATCGTTTTACTGTACGCGAGGGTATCTGCCCTCATGACCCAACTGCTACGATCCAAGCCCCAAAGACGCCCCGCTTCCTGCCTGACACCCTCAATATCGCCCAAGTGAGCAGCTTGCTCGATCAGGTCTTTCCTGCTACTCCGGCAGGGCTTCGCGATAAGGCGCTGCTCGAGGTCTTATATGGCTGCGGTTTGCGGGTAAGCGAGGCGGCAGGGCTCGATCTTTCAAGGGTGCTGTTCGATGAAGGGTATGTACGGGTCACTGGCAAAGGTGACAAGGAACGCATCGTGCCGCTTGCCGGTACTGCAGAAGCGGCGCTGAAGACCTATCTTGCGACAGCCCGCTTTGAGCTCCATCCCAAAAAGACTCTAGCGCCTGTTGATGGGAGCGCCGTATTCCTCAGTACGCGGGGTCGCCGCCTCACGCGGGATGCGATCTTTAAAATCGTTGTGTCGTGTGGAGCGCAGGTTGGCATAGATGACATACACCCTCATACCCTGCGCCATTCGTTTGCGACGCATCTGCTGGAAGGTGGAGCTGACCTGCGCACCATCCAGGAAATGCTTGGGCATGCGGATATCGCGACGACGCAGATCTATACCCACGTAAGCCGCGCCCATCTGCGCGAGGAATACCTTTCGACCCATCCGCGCGCGAAGTTGTAGCCACGCGAAGTTGTAGCCACGCGAAGTCGTAGCGTTCCCTGCGTCTCAAATACCGTTCAACCTGTTCTTGCGCCCGGCAGTAGCGTTCTTATACCTGCTCTCTGCCCCTTCTCGCGCTCGGATAATAACGTATATCATCTGCCGACCAGACGCTCTCGTGTATGTTTTTTCTACTGCATTTTGCTGTCTAGGTAGTAGCGACCACAATATATTGTGCCTGTAATAGCAGCAATCTCTCCTCATAATCCAAGAAAAGCTGAATTTAATTGTGCTAAGTGGCATAGCATATAGCGGTTTTTCAGGGATTTTGGAAAAAAGTAGTAAATAATGTTGCAAAATGTGAAGTAGTGGGATATTATGGGAACATACAACGCTTCAGGGAGCAGTAAACACACCAGGGAGGTGAAGCATGGCGTTCCTCAAAGGCAAAGCACCAGCGACGTTCGACGCAAAGGGCCGCGTATCGCTTCCCGCTAAATATCGCAGGCTGCTTCCTGAAGATCTCGTTGTGGCCATATCCCCAGACGAAGATTTCCCTGCGTTGGTCGTATATACACAAGAGGGATTCGAGAAGTGGACGGATGAGATCCTTGTAAGCAAAGGCGGTTATCGCGCCAACAACAAAAGCCATGACCAGCTCATCGACAAGTACGTTCAGGATTCTGAGGATGTGGATGTTGACAGCGTCGGGAGGATACTCATCCCGAGCGATTTGCGCGGTAAAGCGAAGATCAACAAAGACGTCATGTTCTCGGGCGCGCGTGACCATCTCGTCATCCGCAGCATCGCAATTTGGCAAGAGTACCAAAAGGCTCTTGCGATGGTTACCGTTTATGATGAAAACCCCATCCAGGCGTGATGTGCGTCTGGATGTGCGAGAACTTTGACAGTGGAATACCGGCACACACCTGTTTTGCTTGAGGAAAGCAGGGAGCTGCTTGCGCTGAGGAGTGGTGATACCTATTGTGATTGTACCCTTGGTGGCGCTGGCCATGCGCTTGCGATGGCCGCTGATATTAGCCCCGACGGACTCCTGCTCGGTATCGACCAGGACGACCAGGCGCTTGAGGCGGCTTCTTTGCGTCTGATGCAAAGCTTCCCGCATCTTCAAATTAAAATCATCAAAGGGAACTTCATAGACCTTGACAACCTTCTCCTCAAAGCGGCTATCCCCGGCATCGACGCCATCTTGTTCGATCTTGGGGTATCTTCTCAGCAACTCGATCTACCTGAGCGGGGGTTCAGTTATGCAACTGATGCCCCGCTAGACTTCCGGATGAGTCCAAGTACACAAACCTTAACTGCAGCAGAGATCATCAACACCTTTACCGAAGCAGATCTCGCTTGGATCATCCGGACATATGGGGAGGAACGATGGGCGACCCGCATCGCGCAACGGATCGTTGCACAGCGAGAAGAGTCGCCTATAAGCTCGACAGCGCAGCTTGTAGAGATCATTCGTAATGCGATTCCAGCCAAGGCGCGCCTTACCCGCGGGCACCCTGCGAAACGCACCTTCCAAGGCTTGCGCATCTATGTCAATAACGAACTCGAAGCGCTTAAAGTCGGGCTTGAGGCAGCGCTCCGCTGGCTGAATCCCGGCGGACGGATCGTTGTGATCAGCTACCACTCGCTTGAGGACGCTATCGTCAAGAAATGCTTTTCTGAAATGGCACTCAGCTGCACTTGTCCGCCCGAGACGCCCATCTGCGTCTGCGGGCATACACCGGTATTACACGAGATCAGTAAAAAACCGCTGGTTGCAAGCGATGCGGAGAAGTCTGCCAATCCTCGCAGCAGCAGCGCAAAACTGAGGTGGGGGATCAAGAGGATGTAAGCGGGCTTAACAAGACGCACCGCACGTAGCAAGGAAACCAGCAACACAGGATCGGTACTGCCAGGTATGTAAGATGCACCACACGTACGACAAACACGTACTACAAACACAAGAACCACACGCAACAAAACAGAAACACAGACAAACAGACGGCATGTTTGAAAGCATGCGTCACACGTAACAGAAACAAACTAGGACGCAGGCGTGGCACAGGCAGCATACGCATATGAAATCAGCCCTCAGAGGCGGGTACGCGAAGTCGAGCGCCCGCCTTTGCGCGCGTTACCAGGGCGCAAACAGGATGTAAAAAAGGGGAGTCTTGTCGTACATTTGGCGCGAACCTCCCTGGTAACAGGCGCATGCTGTTTTGTTATGGTGGTGGCAATCGGTCTAACGAGCATCGGACTGTCGAATGCAACGGTGAAAACCCTGATTAATACAGAAGTAGTTTCCCAATCAATTATAGAAGCACGTTCCGTGGGCCTGACTTTGGAAGTCCAACATTCCTTTGCAACCAATCCCGCTAGGATCCAGGATGAGGCTATAGCGCTTGGCATGGGGCCAGCGGTTAAGACTGCGACCTTGGAAGCGACTCCTGTTTTGACTCCAGAGATACTTGAAGCCATAACCCAAGCCAGCATAGAGGATACGGACGAAGGGCTGGATCTCGACGACTCTTCTGCTAAGGCCCTCGGCAATGAATAACAGATCAAACAGAAGCCAAAGCTATGGTGCGGGCAGATCATCGCGTGTGACGCGTGCCTCAGGCGCCGATCAGATAATGAGCAGGAATAAGCCGCTGAATGCGCGGAGCTCCGCTTATGCGCGAAGCACCGCCTCTGCGCGGAGCACAGCCTATGCCTACAACACCTCCTCTGCGCGGAGCACCGCCTCTGCGCGGAGCAACGCCAATGCGCGAAGCACAGCCTATGCCCACAACACCTCCTCTGCGCGGTACACACAGACCTCGCGGAATCATTATTCCGCGCGAAACACATCGGCCTCGCACAAGACCTCAGGCTCAGGCAGGATGTTGGGCCCTGGACAGACGTCAGGGCCACAACGAACAGGTCTGCTTGCTCTTAGCAACGAGACCCGCATCCTGCTGATTTTTCTCATCGTCGTTGCTGTTATCATCAGCCGCCTGGTGATACTGACAATAGTCGATGCATCGGAACTCGCTGCCCAAGCCCAGAGTCAGCGCACAACGACAATAGAGACTCCCGCACGACGTGGCACCATCTACGACAGGAATCTGAACATTCT
>Ga0123356_10008134_pt1 | contig 10446 bp, 5 predicted proteins | sample TergutEmb28metaG_2_FD_92546 | JGI IMG/M metagenome (GOLD analysis project Ga0123356, IMG submission 92546) | Embiratermes neotenicus P3 segment gut microbial communities from Petit-Saut dam, French Guiana - Emb289 P3 | ecosystem: Host-associated > Arthropoda: Insects > Digestive system > Gut ... | reverse complement strand
CTCAACCCTTGGTGAAAGGGGGGCATCCCCGAAAACTTTGAAGCCGATCGCAAAAATCACTCCCCAAAATGTCGATGTCAATGCAATTAAAAAACTATTCTGCATGTTTTCAAAGCCGCTATCTCCGGCAACACCTAATAATGAATAAACTGTTCCCAGTATACCGAGATAAGGGAAAATCGAAATAATGCTTGTAAACATCGAATACCGTCGATTTGTTGTGTCGCGCTCCCTCTTTAGCGTGTCCGCTTCTTCAGGAGAGGGCGCATCGATCACAGCGGCTGTGTTTTTCTTGATCAATACCTTATCAACACTTTGATAAAGTCCTTTTTCCAAACGATTTACCGATGCCTTAGTTGACCACCAAAAATACATATTTATAGTTGCGACAGTGAATAAAATAACGCCGTCATATCCCATTAGATTATTCAGTAGAATCTCTATAAAAGCCATACTTACTCCTCCAAAACTTTCGCTTTTGAATTATTATATCACAATGCCATGACCATGCAAATGCGAGTTAAAACCCCCGTCCCCTTGACTCTCGCACGTTACAAAGGCTCAAAATCGACAGCACCATGCTTGCATAGCGGACAAATGAAATCCTCAGGCAAGCTGTCACCTTCATAAACATATCCGCAAATCTTACAGACAAACCCCTTCTTGTCCTCACCGGGTGGAACGGGTTTCGGCTTTATATTCTCAAAGTAATACTGATACGTCACACTTGCTTCGTTCGAAAGCACAATAGCCTCCGTAACATCGGCAATAAATAAAGTGTGTGTACCATAATCGTAAGAATCGACAACCTTTCCGGAAATCATGCAGTTAACATGCTCCGGTACATATCTGAGCCCGTTAGCAGAGCGCTCGTCATACGCACTATCCGCAAACTTGTCGGTATCAGACCCACTGTGAAAACCAAACTGCTCAAAAATCCGAAACGGCGCACTCGTGCTGAGTATAGAAATATTAAACAAACCTGTTTTGACGATCATATCATGTGTAAAGTTCGCTTTGTTCACGGCAATAGAAATACGGTTCGGCGTTGCAGTGATTTGGATAGCAGTGTTGATTATACAACCATTGTCCTTATCTCCGTCTTTTGCGGTTAGAACAAATAAGCCGTAGGAGAACTTAAACATCGCCTTGGGATCAACGTTTGAAGCATCAGCAGCAACCCCAAGACCGCCATCGTCAGTACCGGAGCCAGCCTCATCCAAAGCAGCAACATCGGCAGCAATAACCTCTGCCATCGCTTCAAGATCTGCCACCTGAGCATCTTTTAAACCGGACTTGATGCTTACACATTGTTCGAGAATATTGATATTCTTACACTTAGAAAGCTTCTCCCGAATCAAACCGCCGCTTGTGGCAGCCCACGAACCATTCTCAATAATAGCAACATGCCTGTTTTGAATGTTATGAGCAACGAGATCGTTTATGACTTCTTCCATCGATACAAAAATACCGGCATTGTATGTAGTGGAAGCAAAAACCAGATGACTCCACCTAAATGAAGCAGCAATGATCTCGGACGCATGCGTTACAGAGACATCAAACATAACAGTCTTGATCCCCTTGCTGCGCAACATACTTGAGAGTATCTCCGCAGCGTTTTCGGTATTGCCGTAAACCGAAGCATAAGCGATCATGACACCGTTTTCTTCAGGCTGATAATTACCCCAAAGCAGATATTTGGAGATGATATCAGAAAACCTTTCACGCCAGACAAACCCGTGCAAAGGACAAATCATTTGGATATCCAGTGTAGCCGCTTTACCCAACAAAGAAACCACTTGGGTACCGTACTTGCCAACAATGTTCGTGTAGTAGCGCCGGGCTTCATTCATATAGTCAGCATTAAAATCGACCTCATCGGCGAACAGCGCTCCGTTTAAAGCCCCGAAAGTACCAAATGCATCAGCGGAAAACAGGATTTTATCCGTAGAATCATAAGTCACCATGACCTCCGGCCAATGAACCATCGGTGCCATAACAAAGTTAAGAGTATGCCTGCCGGTATTCAGGGTATCACCCTCCTTGACTATAACAGCATCCACATCAAGATCAAAAAACTGATTAAGCAACGTCATTGTTTTGGCATTGCATACGACCTTCACATCGGGATAACGAAGAAGCAGCTCCTCCAATGCAGCCGAGTGATCCGGCTCCATATGTTGCAAAATCAGGTAGTCAAGTCGTCTGCCGTCAAGTGCAAAAGAAACATTTTCCAAAAATCTCCGAGACACAGCCTTATCAACAGTGTCAAATAAAACTGTCTTCTCATCCAATAAAAGATATGAGTTGTATGACACGCCGCCCGGAACAGAGTAAACACCCTCGAACATAGCAAGACGCCGATCATTTGCACCGACCCATATCAAGTCATCTGTAATTTTCTTTATACAATGCATACTACACATACCCTCCAAATAATCGAAATCACTAAAAACTATAACACAAACACTTCATTTTGTTAAGCTCAAATGGTCAGAATGTGTAATTTGACCCATATATTATGAATATTTCGAAAATTTGATACAATCTGACCGGAATTCATTCTAATTTAATTGTTCACGATGGTTAAGTGTGATAAAATCGAGCGAAGCGAGAGTCGCGCCCAAGTGAAGTGAGAGACACGCCCAAGCGAAGCGAGAGTCGCGCCCAAGCGAAGCGAGGTGAAACGTATGATCAAAGATGATAACCTGACAACAACAGAATATGAACTGTCCAGATATAAAGATGTCAGCGAAACCATTGGGATTGCCCTATGGGATATGGAAATCATAGACGGAGACATAAGAAATCCGCAAAATAAGATAATCTGGTCACAAGAGTTCAGGAAAATGCTTGGCTTTAAAAGTGAAAAAGATTTCCCGAACATCTTAAGCAGCCTGCTTGAACGAGTACACCCCGAAGATCAGGAGAGAGCGGGATATATAGTTGATGTTTTTTCCAGAGATGCAACCGGTGAAAACCCTTTTGATATTGAATGCCGCATCAGACATAAAAACGGCACATACAAATATTATCACGCTTTTGCGACAGCATTGCGCGACAGCGAAGGTAAGCCGTACAGGTTAGCCGGAGCTATGATGGATATCGATGAAAAGAGGGAAATAGAAAACGAGCTAAAGATAATGTCCAACATTGTACATAACTCACCGGACATTGTTGCATATAAGAAAACTGATGACGAATGCATATATATAAACCCGGCATCGTCAATAATGACGGGATATTCACATAATGAGTTGAAGTCAGACTTCATGGGTCTCCTGTTTGGCGAAAATGCGGCGGAATACTCTGAAATAATATACGAAAACATGCTTAAAAACGGAATAGCGAAATTTGAGCATGTGGGAAAAACCAAAAGCGGAGAAGAAAGAGTGTTCTCAGGAACATGCTTTATGGTCGAGGAAGACGCTTATGTAACGATACTAATAGACGTTACTGAGTCAAAGGAAAGCGAAAGAAAACGTACGCAAGCGCTTGAGTCTATGAAGATATTGGCGGAGGATGCTGAACACAGCAATGCACTGCTAAAAGCAGTCAACCAGGCAGCATCACTGCTGCTCACGACCAAAGAAGATGAAGATATAGCAGTACCGATAAAACTATCTATGGAGCTTATTGGTGATTCCCTGGATGCAGATCGTATCCATATCTGGCGCAGTGAAGTGATTGGTGAAGAGGTGCTATACACACGTGCCTACAGTTGGCTCAGTGAAGTCGGGAAGAAAAAGGTGCAAGTACCCGAAACTATAAGAAACCCGTTTAAAGGTGCCAATGCCTGGCGGAAGAAGTTCTTGCGTAGAGAGTGTGTCAGCGGTACGTTCTCAAAGATGGAAAAAGGCGATCAAGCCTTTCTAAAAGCATTACAAGTAAAGTCGATAGCAATGATACCTCTATATCTCGATGAGCAGTTCTGGGGTTTGTTCAGTATCGACAACTGCCGCAAGGAACGTGCATTTACAGATGACGAGATCGATATCCTCAAATCAGTAAGTCTTATGATGGCAAGTACAGTAAACCGCTTTGCCTTGGTTGAAAAAAGAACAAATGAGCTCTCCCGGCAAACAGAAAAGCTAAAAGAAGCAGAGCAGCAAGTTGCACAGAAATATGACAATGCTATGGCTTTAAGAAACTCACTTGCCAAGATCACAAAGTCAACAGCTATATCGACCGGAGACCTGAAGGCAACCGCAGATATAATCGTCAAAGAAGGCTGTTTGACATTGAACACCAGTTTTGTCAGTGTATGGAATTTAGACGAAGTCGAAAATGTATTGAACAACTATTCATTTTATGACATAACAACAGGAGAGCGTAGTGTCCTTGATGATTTTTATCTTGGAAACCGCCCTGAGTATGTGGAAATGCTCAAGACAGAACGCTTGATAGTAACAGATGATGTAAGGTTTGTATCATATGATTTGTTCAGCGACGGATACGGGACAGATCTCTGCGCCTTGCTTGATGCACCTGTTCGTGTAGACGGAAAAGTGGTTGGGGTCATCTGCGCCGAGCAAAAAAGATGTGAGCAATACCCGGAAAAACGCGAGTGGACAATAGAAGAGCAAAGCTTTGTATCCTCACTTGCAGACTTGATGGCGCTGGCGGTTTCGGGATCAGAGCTACGAAAAGCGCAAGAATCTGCAGAAGTGGCAAACCGTGCAAAGTCTGTGTTTCTTGCTAAAATGAGCCACGAGATACGCACACCAATGAACTCAATAATAGGTATAGCAGACATTATGATGCAAAAAGAGGACCTGTCCGCGGATATTGCTGACGAGTTAGGGAGGATCTACAACTCATGCAATATGCTTCTTGCTATCATCAATGACATATTGGACTTCTCAAAAATCGAAGCAGGAAAACTGAACATAGTACCAAATCAGTACAGAGTGGCAAATCTGATAAACGATACCGTACAGTTAAATTTGATGCATATGTCCGAAAAGCCGATAGAGTTTGAGGTCCACGTAGATAAAGACCTGCCCGCTAACTTGATCGGTGATGAGCTTCGCATCAAGCAAATCATCAGCAACCTGCTCACAAATGCATTCAAGTATACGGCAACCGGAAAAGTCATTTTGACAGTCGTTTGCGAGCCATGGGAAGATTTAGGCGGAGTAACATTAATAATAGTCGTCCGTGACACGGGATACGGCATGTCAAAGGAGCAACTGGAAAACCTTTTTGTGGAGTACTCACGTTTTACCGAAAACGCAAAATCCAATATTGAGGGCACAGGTTTGGGACTAGCGATCACTCAAAGCTTGATAAACCTGATGGATGGAGGAATAAAAGTAGAAAGCGAACAAGGTGTCGGATCGGTATTTACAGTGCGTGTGCCTCAGAAAAAAGTAGACGATGAGATCTTGGGTGAGGAAGTTGCAAACAGGCTAAAACAGTTCCGCATGAATTATTTGACACGCAGTAGAAGAGATCAAATCATGCGAGACTTTATGCCATATGGAGAGGTACTGATCGTAGATGATGTAGAGCCAAATCTTTATGTGTCCGAAGGACTGATGAAACCATACGGATTGCAAATTGAAACAGTGATGAGCGGCATAGAAGCGATCGACAAGATAAAAAGCGGCAAAGAGTATGACATCATTTTTATGGACCATATGATGCCTGTGATGGATGGTATTGAAGCAACAGCACATCTACGTGATATGGGGTATGCCCACCCGATCATTGCCCTGACAGCAAATGCTGTAGTAGGGCAGTCAGAGATATTTTTGCAAAACGGTTTCGATGAGTTTATTTCAAAGCCGATAGACATTCGTCAACTGAATTATGTTCTGAATAAATATATACGTGACAAGCAGCCTGCAGAAGTCATTGAAATGGCAAGAAAACAAAAGGATGATTTAGGTTTAATAATAGTTGACGGACACTTGATCAGTTATGATGGATTAGGTCAAACAAATCATCCCGGGCAACTACTAGGCGAAGCGCCAATGGCAAGCAGTGAGTCTTTTTCAAAGTTCAAGGATAAAAAAATCGAAGGACTCGACATCCAACAAGGTCTGGAGCGGTATGAAAATGATGAAGGAACATACTTGCAGATACTTCGCTCATATGCTACAAGCGTAAGGTCAGTGCTGGAAAGTGTGGAGGCATTCGATGGAGAAGATTTTAACGACTACAAAATAAAAGTCCATGGAATCAAAGGCGCCAGCTTTGACATCTTTGCAACTCACATCGGAGAGTTGGCAAAAGAGCTGGAAATGGCTGCAGGAAAAGAGGATATTAGCTATATAAACAAGCATAATCCAAAGTTTCTTAAAACAACATCAGAACTTTTAGACAACCTTGACGATATGATCTCTGAGATCAGCACCGGTGAAACAAAGCAGAAAAAAGACAAACCTGATGCCCAGCTGCTGTCTAAACTGATAGTTGCCTGTACTACTTATAACTTATCGGATGTTGATGATGTTATGGAAGAAATCACCGCCTACGAGTATGTATCAGACGATGGGCTTGTTGAATGGTTGTGTAAAAAAGTTGACATTATGAGTTTTTCGGAAATCGTCGAGAAGCTAAAAGAATACGAATAATCTAACTTTCGCTCTACTATATCGACCCGGTATATGATATAATATTGATTATTAATATTAAATTTATGGAGGGTTCTTTGATATGAATAACGTGAATGAAAAATACTTTAATCAGCTTGGGGGATTTGGACTGGATAGTCAGTTGGGCATTGTCAAGTATTTTCTTGATCATATCGAGGATAAAGACTTTGCGTTGATAGAACCCAGTGTGATCAAAAGATATGCAATAGCAGAAGAGCGAAAGATAAGAACTATTGAAGGATACGGCGATAGATACATCAAAAAAGTGACGGAAAGTCACTATGAAGAAGTCGTGCAGGAGGTAGACTCTATTTGCCGCAGTTCGATTGCCGGCTCGATCAAAGACTTCGCAAGGACATTAGCGCTAAACGAGCCTGAATTTGTAGAAAAAACAAGCAAAAAAATGTTAGTCTGGATAATCGATCAGTTTATTGGACTAGGTCAACCTCTCGAAGCAGAGCACTTTGAAACAGACGCAACATCATAAGTTATATAATTTGAACCGGAAATAAGATGTATTTAGAGAGGGGGATAGTTTGAATTAATTCAAACTATCGATAGCAATGTGCCAATTACTCCCCTGACGGGAACCGCAATTGATGCACGAAATGACCATCCTTTTTATGGTTATTATGTGCCTAAGAAAATGCGAAAGGAATGGTCATTATAATGGAAAGCATCGACCTGGTACTACTGGAAAAAAGCCTTAAAACCCGTGATCAGTTATTAAATGCAACAAGCCGTGCTGCCCAGGAGCTCTTATCAGGCGGCAAGGATTTTGATGAAAGTGTAAACAATGTGCTTACCATTTTAGGTGAAGCTACAAACGTAGACAGGGTCTATGTCTGGAGCATTCATGAAAGTCCTCATCCGGAAGTAAACCCGGAGCTGCATACAACGCAACTCTACGAATGGTCTCTTGGAGCAGAGCCGCAGCAGGACTCGGATATATGCACCAACAGGCCGGTATCAGAGGCGATACCGACATGGATAGATACATTTATGTCAGGTAAATGTGTCAATAATCTGGTTAAAAATATGCCCATCCTTGAGCAGGAACAGCTTTCGCCGCAAGGAATAATCTCAATAATGACAGCCCCCATAATTTTTAACGGAAAACTATGGGGATTCATTGGTTTTGACGACTGTCACTCTGAATATATATTTTCCGAACCGGAAGAAAACATCCTCAGAGCAGCGGGGATGATCGTCGGAGCTGCAATCCACAACCATATGATAAATGATGCTTTGGAAGAAGCAAATGTCCAACTTGCCGAAGCTGCGGAGACAGCCCGTGAGCTTGCCGAAGAAGCAAGACTCGCAAATGAAGCAAAAGGCGATTTTCTTGCAAACATGAGCCATGAAATACGTACACCAATGAACGCAATAATGGGAATACTGCAACTGGTGCTGCGAACGGAACTGCTGCCGCAACAACGGGAGTATTTAGAAAAAATCGACTTTTCAACAAAGGCGTTACTTCGAATAATAAATGATATTCTCGATTTTTCAAAGATCGAAGCCGGAATGATGGATATTGAAGTGATCCCATTTAAAGTCCAGGACATCATAACAGGTGTGATCGACCTGACTAAACACCGTGTCGATGAAAAAGAACTTACAATGACTGTTGAAGTGGATCCGCAAATAAACGAGATATACTTTGGCGATGCATTGAGATTAAACCAAATACTGACAAATCTGTGCACAAATGCGATAAAGTTCACAGCCGAGGGACACATAAAAATCGAAGCAAAGCTGCTTGCAAAAAGCGAAATCGAAGCAACCCTGCTTTTCTCGGTGACAGACACGGGTATCGGCATGAGTAAAGAACAGCAAAAGAAGCTTTTCTCCGCATTCACGCAAGCAGATACATCGATCACAAGACGTTACGGTGGGACCGGTCTGGGGCTTGCACTATGTAAAAGGCTCGCAAACCTTATGGGTGGAGATATATGGTGTGAAAGCGAAACCGGTAAAGGTTCGACATTTTCATTTACAGTCAGGTACAGTATTCTGAGCAATGGAATCAACATTGATGAAATAGACGCCTTGACAAGCTCCAAAGCCACTCAACAGCAAAAAGAGCTTGACATTATGAAAGATTATGAGAACAAACGTATACTTTTGGTCGAAGATAACGAAATCAACCAAATCGTAACAAGAGAACCGCTCGTTCAGGCAAATCTGGTAGTAGATGTTGCAGACAACGGTAAAGAGGCTCTGGACTATATTGATAAAAATGAATATGACTTGATAATCATGGACATTCAAATGCCTGAAATGGACGGACTGACGGCGACCCGACTCATAAGGGAACGGAAGGAGCTGAACTGGCTGCCAATTATAGCCTTGACAGCTCATGCAATGTATGAAGACCGTGAAAAGAGCAAGGACGCAGGAATGAATGCTCATATGACCAAACCAATAAACATCCTAGAGCTCTTCCTCTGTCTGGCAGAATGGTTAGGAAAAGGTCAAAAAGCAAAAGAACAATCTACCCCCCTAAGCGAACTATAACAGTAAAGGACGGCAGTACCTATGAATGAAACACTTAAGAACATAGCAGAGCGCTACACATGCCGCGATTTTAAAGAAACTCCGCTCACAGATCATCAGATCGAGGAACTTGTCAAGTCGGCTCTTGCATCACCCAGCGCAATGAATCTGCAACCATGGCATGTAGTTATGGTTACGAATAAAGCACTGATAGAAGAACTTGATGCAGAAGGAATGAGCATCTTAAGCGCTGCCGAAGATAAATCGATGTATGAGCGAATGATGTCAAGGGGCGGCAAGCTGTTCTACAACGCCCCCTGTCTGGCAATAGTGCTGTCCGACGGCTCAAAATGGGGAACTCTGGACTGCGGAATTCTCTGTCAAAACATGGTGATAGCAGCGGAATCAATGGGACTCGGCACCTGCATAGTCGGAATGGCAGGCGTACCACTTAACGGACCAAAAGCAGAAGAGTATAAAAAGCGCTTAAACTTCCCGGAAGGACATACCTTCGCAATAGGCATTCTGGTAGGCGAAATCATAAGCGGAAAAGAACCACACGAACATGAGAAAAGCAAAATTTCGTATATAAAATGATATTCACAGATTCTTAACAACAAAAGCCGTCCGGGCTGTATAAAATAGAATGCACCGGAAACCATATTAGCGAAAGAAGGCAGTATGGAGCAGCAGGTAAATATAGAAGTCTTCGGGGACTCAATATTAAAAGGCGTACAACTCGATGACGAAAACAAACGTTATCACGTTGACAATAATATCAACGTAAGTATGCTTGAAGAGAAGTTCAAACTTAGCATCAGTAACTTCTCAAAATTCGGATGCACCATATCAAAAGCCTTTTCGCTCATAGAGAAAAGAGTCAGAAAAGGTGAGTTGAAATGCGATGCAGTCGTATTGAATCTGGGAGGAAATGACTGCGACTTCGACTGGAAAGCGATTGCAGAACAGCCGGATGCAGACCATCAACCAAACACACCGCTTGATGTATTCTATGACACTTATTGCAAAATCATTGAGTATCTTAAAGAAAACGGAATACGTCCCATTATTACGACATTACCGCCTCTTGATGCGCAAAAGTTTTTCAACTGGTTCTGCGGAGGACTTGAAAAGAAAGCAAACGTACTGAAATTTCTTGGTACAGTCGAGACGATATATCGCTGGCAGGAAAACTACTCAAGAACAGTTGAAAAAATCGCAGATGAAACGGGAACTCTCTTAGTCGATTTGCGAGGAGCATTCTTAAAGCACAGGAAGTTGGAACACCTCTTATGCGCAGACGGAACACACCCAAACACCGAAGGTCAAAGAGTAATAACCCAGG
>Ga0123356_10008133_pt1 | contig 10447 bp, 7 predicted proteins | sample TergutEmb28metaG_2_FD_92546 | JGI IMG/M metagenome (GOLD analysis project Ga0123356, IMG submission 92546) | Embiratermes neotenicus P3 segment gut microbial communities from Petit-Saut dam, French Guiana - Emb289 P3 | ecosystem: Host-associated > Arthropoda: Insects > Digestive system > Gut ... | reverse complement strand
TGGGATGCCCCGCCTCAGACCAACCATCCGTCGAAGACACCAACACCCGATGGACAAGCGAGCGAAGAGAAGAGCTGGCAAGTGTTCGTTCCCGTAGTGGGCACCGGCATCTTGTCACTTGCAGGACGTCAGGACCTGCCAGACGCAAAGAGCACGTGCGACGCGCAGCCCGGCAAGGTCGTCATGGTTCCGCCTGGAGTAACGTTCTCGTACGCGCCCACCGAGCAGCAGCCGATCCATGGGTCAATTCGGGTGGTGGTGCCCGAAGTTCGTCCTTCGCGCTGAAGCACTGCGGCGATCGAGTCGGAGTTTGCGTTGGTTCGTTGGTGCGTGAAGGTGTCTCATCCCTCCACGATGGGCAGGTGGACCCTTGCTTTGGAATCCGGGTGTTCGATCGCGGAATTGTGGGTTGTGTCATCCACGGATCCAGCGGTGCCGGCTGCTTCCCGTGCTTCCTTCGCCTTCAGTTGTCGCCAGTAGCAGTAGTGGTTTTCGAACCTGCTCCCTGAGTGCGCAAACGCTGTCCAAGAGCAACCGCCTCGACAGATCTCAGCGTAGTCGCACCGGGCACAGTACCCCGTGAGTTGTTCGCGATCGAACTCGCGGTTGAAGGCAAAGGCACCGCGACGATTCCAGATCGTGCTGAGTGGTGTGTCACGGATGTTGCCTTCGAGGAATTGATCCTCCTGGTTCAGAGCGGACGGCAACGACAAGCAGCCCTTGATGCCGCCATCGCTTTCGATGCCGATGACGGAGCATCCTGCGGTGCATCCGACCCAGAAGGGAATCGCTCCACCATGGTCGCGTATTTGGTCTTCGGGTTCGCCGTAGTAGCCGATGTTGTGGGCTGGGTAGACCTTGGGACGACCTTTCAATGCGCAGAGATCGGCAAGCTTGGGCACGATGGTCAGCACGTCTTCGGGTTCGATACACAGGTCACGATGGTCAGCGAGATTGCCGGTAGGGTTGCCAATCTGCACCTGCCAGCGGTCCACACCATGTTCGATTAGGAGGGCGCGAAGGTCGTCAAGCTCATGGAGGTTCATTCTGTGGACGACGGTGATCACCGAGGCGGTGAGCCCCCTCGCTTTGCAGTGATCGATACACTTCCAAACTTGTTTCCAGTGGTCGGGATCGCGTCGAACATACGTGTGGGTTTCCTCAAGACCGTCGATGCTGAACGCAGCGCTTTCGAGTCCGACGGCGAGGGCAGTCGAGGTGGTGTCTTTGGTCCAGGCTTTGCCATTGGTGACCATGTTCGTCTTGACGCCAAGGTCGACGAGGGTCGAGCAGATGATGGCCCAGTCTTTTCGCAGGAGAGGTTCGCCACCGGACAGGGTGAGGTTGCGGCATCTGAGTTCGGCAAGGTCTTTGCAGAGTTTCAGAGCCTCGGGAGTGGTGAGCTCGTTGGAACGCTGCCGCCCAGCTCGGGAGCCGCAGTGCCTACAGTTGAGGTTGCACTTGAGGGTGAGTTCCCACACCGCAAGGCGCGGAAGGAAGCCGAACTTCTTGAGCAGTTTGATCATGCCAATTCCTCGACGGTTGTGCGCTGTCCAGAGCCTACTGTTGAGCGCGTGAGGTACAAAGCTTCCTGTGGGAACCAGCTGCCTTTCGTTGCACTGCCTTGCACCGCCTTCGATTGTTTTGCTACAGCCGTCCGACAGGACCCATGTGCCAGGACCCATGATCGACGCACAAGAATCATCTCCACAAAGTGTCAGCGGGCGCAGCGTTCGTCATGTGATCGTCGTGGGCGGCGGTCGAGGAGGAGTTGGGAAGAGCCTGCTGACGGTCAACATCGGCGTGTATCTCGCACAGTTGGGGCGCGAGGTACTTGTGGTCGACTCCGATCTTTCGGGGTCAAGCTTGCACATTCAGCTTGGGTTGGACCGCGCCCCGTTGGCCGATCGAGATCTCGTCGAACAGTGGGACGCCGAGCCTGTGGTCACGTCTGTGCCGGGACTGCGCATGCTTCCATCGCCTTACGATCGCGGTGCATCATCGCCGTTTCGACCAGGCCACAGAGCACGATGGCTCGGACGACTGAGGACGTTGCCCGCAGACTATGTCCTCCTGCATCTGGGTTCCGGAACCTCACCCGCAGCTCTTGACCTGTTTCTCGCTGCCGATGTTGGACTCTGCGTCACCATCCCAGACCCTGCCGCAGTCGAATCCACCTACCGATTTCTTCGCGCCCTGTTCCTGCGACGTCTTCGCAAAGCCCTCACGCAAGAGCGGTTCAAAAGAAGGCTCGTAGATCAAGCCATGAAGTCCCTTGAACCCCTGCCTTCTCCCATCAGCGTCGTCCAAGCCATCAGCCGCCATGACAGAGCACTGGCTGACCTCGCTGCCCACGAGATGTGCCGTCTGCGCGCTGGCCTCGTGGTCAACCAAACCCGCCTGCGCTCCGATATCGAGCTCGGCCCGACGATGCAGACCATGGCTCTTCGGTATCTCGGACTCTCCCTCGAATACCTGGGACACATCGATCAAGACGACCAAGCATGGCTCACTGCACGACGACGCCGACCGCTGCTCGTCGATAGCCCCACCGCCAAGAGTGCCCGCAACCTGGAACGCATCGCTCGACGCGTTGCAGCCATGTCCACCTCGATCGAATCGCGCGTCCACAATCCACCGCCCGCATCCGATCAGCGTGTCACCCTCTACGAAGTCCTCGGCGTCCCACGCGGAGCATCCGACGAGGAAGTGCGTCGGGCCTACAAACGACAACGCGAGCGATTCGCAATCGGAAGCCTGCCGCTGGTGTCCATTCTCGATGACGACCAGGTTCGCGCGGAACTACGACGTGTCCAGGAAGCGTACGACACGATCCTCGATCCCGTACGACGACGCGCCTACAACCTGTCGACGTTTCCGGACTTGGATGAGGACGGTCCACCCACGCCAACCAGGCTTCCGGCGTCAACGGAGCAGCTCATGCTGCAAGCTGAGATCGCACGGGAGATCCATGCGGAAACGGAGTTCACCGGGGACCTTCTCCGCAAGGTACGCGAGTCGCAAAGCGTGTCCTTGGAGGACATCGCCAGCAGCACGAAAATCACCGTCGCACATCTCACAGCCCTTGAAGAGGAGCGGTTCGATGAGCTTCCCGCCCATGTGTACGTGCGAGGATTCGTCCAGCAACTCGCGAGATTCTTGAAACTGGATTCGTCGCAAGTAGCCAAAACATACCTGCGTCGCATGCGCGAAACCCTGGCTGCCCGCGGCCAGCATTGAGCAGGACGGAACGAGCAGGCCCAGGTATGACAGGATCGCGTGTGGCAACAGCGGGCATGGATGCCAAGCGAGGAGGTTACCGCGCGACTGTTTCTCTTGGCGTGCTGTCGCTGATCCCGCGTGTGTATGCCGCACTTGCTTGGTCCGGAAAGCCTGTGTGGGACGGGCACTACTACGATTCCGGAGCGCGCCGAATCGCCCAGGGTTTGGGATATTCGAGCGACATCATGGTGGAGGGCACCACAACGTGGAATCCGTGGTGCCACTATCCTGTGGGGTACAGCGGGTTCTTGGCCGGTCTCTATTCCGTGTTCGGAGAAAGCCAGCACGTCGCCCCGCTTGCCAACGCAGCACTGGGTGCCCTCATCGTCATGCTGACCCATCGCATCGGGCTTCATTGGCTATCGCCGCGTCGGGCCTGGATCGCAGCGCTGCTGTGTGCCGTGAATCTTGAGCTAGTGTTCTACTCCCCGCTCGTCATGACCGAGATCTTGGGAACAGCATTGCCGCTCCTGGCGTTGTGGATCGGACTCGTGTGGCGGAATTCATGGCCTGGAATCGGTGTTGCGGGCGGTGTGCTTGGGTTGGCAACCCTGGTACAACCCCAATCCATCCTGCTCGCTCCCTTGCTCGGGGCAATCGTCGTGGTTGGTCGCCTCTGGTCCCTACGACGAGCGCTCGGCGCTGTCCTCGCCACCACTGCTGCATTGTTGGTGGTGACACCCTGGACCCTGCGCAATTGCTACATCATGGACGGGTGCGCTTTCGTCTCCACCAACGGCGGCTGGAACCTCGCGATTGGTGCTTTCCCACGCGCGACAGGCCAATTCGAAACCCTCAGACCATCCGATGGCTGCGCTCGCATGAATGGCCAAGTGGAAGAGGATCGGTGTTGGGCATCCCTGGGCACCGAATGGATTCGAAAGGACGTCGGACGGTGGATTGGCCTGGCACCAGCCAAACTCAGCAGCTGTTTCGACCATGCTTCGTTTCCAGTGCAATACCTCGCGATGGCTGACCCAGATTCCTGGCCAGAACCCCAACGATGGCGGTGGATGGTTTGGCTTTCCAACATGCATCGCGTGCTGTTGTGTGCGGCCGCATTCGGGTTTGTGGCTTGGCGAACAAGGGATGCTCGTGGATTTCCCCACGGGTTTGTCGTCGAAACCGCCATTCGCGCCACCCTGGCTGGCCTAATTGCATACGGATGCATTGCCCACGGTCCCACATTCTGGCCGCTGGCTCTAGGCATTGTGCTCACAGGGCTTGTGGTACGCCCATCCGCACCGCTCGTCGGACCAGTGGGGCTGTGGATCGCAGGAACGTTCGCACTGTTTATCGCCACCCACGTGGTGTTCTTCGGCCAGGATCGTTACCACGTGCGGTTGATCCCATTGATGTGCCTGCTCGCAGCAGCTGTCGGACGCTCCGCATGGCAAAGGTCTGGGCGGCAACAGGCATCGGAACTGGGAATCAATAGGGTAGGGACGGTCAATCGCCCCATCGCATTGGCAGGAAACACGGAATCATGCGAGCGATAGCACAGTGGATGGCAATCACGTTGGGCTTGGCAATCGCCATGACCCCCGCCAACACCCAAGCGTTCACCCATGTGGTGAAACAAGGCGAAACGTTGGCTGGCATCGCCGAACGGTACTACGGAAGGATTCACTTCGAGCGCATCCTTGTGTACGCCAACGGACTGGATGCAAGCGGAGGGTTTCCGATTGTACCTGGAATGAGGTTGGAAATCCCCGCAGTAACCCACCATCGTGTTCTCTTCGGTGAGACATGGCAAACCCTGGCACGTGACTATCTCGGAGAGCTGCGTCGAGGCGATGTCCTTGCTAAAGCGAACGGAGCAAACTCCTGGGTTGCCCCAGCCGACGGTGCCGACATCATCGTGCCCTACAACCTGCCATTCCTTGTACAACAGCGTGAAACAGCCCCGTCCATTGCGAAACGGTTCTATCCAGACCAAGACAGCGCCTGGATGCTCGACCAGTACAACGGTATCGCCGGAAAAGCGTTGCAACGCGGCGATGTGGTGTTGGTTCCCCTAAGTGATCTTCCCCTGACCGAAGAGGGCAAGAAGCAAGCCAGAGCAGCCGAAGCCATGGTGCGATCGGAGGGAGGCGGTGCCGCAAGAGAAGCACAGCGTGCCGTGGGGGCAGAACTGCCACAATTGCTAGCCGAACTGCGAGGAGGACACTACCTGGCATCCGTCGTCCGAGGAAACCGTCTACTTGCGATGGGGGATCTCACAGTCACGCAAGTAGCAGACATTCACCGGGTGTTGACGGAAGCGTATGTGGCGCTCAACGCTGTCGGATTAGCAACCGCTTCCTGCGAGAAATGGCTGGCTGCGGATCCGGAGGTGGAGCTGGATGAATACGGAACGAGTCCGAAGATTCTGGCGGCATGTGGCAAGCGGGATGAGGTTGTTCCGTAGTAGGGGCAACCCACAATGGTTGCCCGTCTGGGTAGTACCGCGAGGTTCCTTCACGGCGAATTCGTGTCAAGCAACAACGTAGCAAACTGAACCCTACCGCACCCATTATCGCCAAGCGTTGTGTCCTCGTACAGAATATCACTGAACGAACCAGCAGCGACAACGGATGATTCGATAGAAACGGTCACATCAACCGCCCGAGGCACGCCAATCACACCGATGCCTGCGAACCCACCGCTCGGGTAGGCAGTGCCATCTCTCGCGGAATACTCACGCTTGTCCGTCCACACCGAATAAAGCTGCAGTTGCGAAGAACATGTATCAGGCTCGTTGGAAACAAAGGTGCATGTCCCAGTCGTACCATCCGCCGTCACAGAAACACTGTAGGCTACCGACGGCTCCAACGCTTGGCTGAACACAATTTCGGGACCATAGACGTAGTCAATTCCGGGGCAGGAATCACCGCATCCCGCGCTGCCACCGGCTGTGGCCAATCCAGCAACAAGGAACAGGACCCTTGGCACCGCAGAATTCTTCTTTTTCCATTGTATCTGTTTTGAAACCACCCTACATCGCCTCGCTTTCGCCTTGACACCACAACGCGCCGCACCGGTATCACACGGAAGGTGGACGAGCAAGTGTTTCGGAAACCGTGCTACCGTCGCGCCTCCCGCTTCCGTGACACCTGCCGCGCGGGTTCTGGTTGACCATCACCCACACGCGTCAACGCCATGCAAACTACCTCGTCTTCACACGGCCCCACCCTGCCATCGTGAAGCGGCCATGCGTGCCTTCGAACGAGGCTCTTGGTTCGAACATCAGGTCCTTTCCACGGCACCATCGCGTTTGGAAGCAATTCCTCCCTTTCCGCTGACACCACTCGATCAAGCCAGAAATCTGGAGATATTCCGACCTTTTGCACAGGTGTCCCGTCAGGCAAAGCATACGCCAACGTACTCAAGCGCAAAACCCCTTTGCCCTCTGAATCCTCCAAGTACTCCTGTGCACAGCCTTTGCCGTAGGTTCGTGCTCCAATCACCACACCGCGTTGGTACGCAGCAATGGCCCCAGCAATCATCTCCGCAGCACTCGCTGTGTCAGAATCCACAATCACCGCTACAGGACCAGGCCAGACATCTATCCAAGCGGGTTCTGGCGCTTGCTCGATTTCCACCGCCCCACTCCTCCTTCGCATGGGAAACAGATTGGCCCCAGGCAAAAATGCGGACAATGCCTCTTTGGCACCCTCGATGGACCCTCCACCGTTCCCACGCAGGTCGAGCAGCAAACCCTCCGGCTCCCCGTCGATTCGCACTTCTGCCAATGCGTTCGCCAGCTCCACGCCCAAGTTGTCGGGGACATCCCGCACGGTCACCACAACGGCATGCCCGCTTCGGTAGGGGACCCGATAGACTTCGACGAAAGCGTTGTCGTGTCTCGGCATGGGAGAAACATCTGGCGCACGAACATGGACTCGAATGGGCGTGTGCTCTCCTTGACGGAGCAGCAGGACTTCTCTGATGGGAGACTCATCATTCGGATCCAGCACACCCAGCTGTTCAACCTGCTCCACACTGAGCCCCGCGACCGCGATGCCGTCAATCGCGAGCACAACGTCATCATGCATCAACGGAGCCACAGGCCGCTCGTCGATGCGTGCCCCTGCGGCGGTGCGGGTCATTCTTCCCCACAGGTGTCGACGTCCCGATGTTTCGAGCTCGACATCGTACAGGGTTGTTTCCTCGTCGAGAGGTGCCCAGGCCCCATGGGGATCGATGAGCAGAACATAAGCGCGCAGGGTTGCTGCGAGAACCACGTTGCCCCATGTGTCGCCCGAGAGCGACGGGAACAGACGTTTTCGCGCGGCGTGGTGGATTTCTAGTGCCAGCGGGCCGATGGACCGGAGGGAGCTGGTGCGGAGACCAAGGTTAGAAGCAAGGGCACGGGCAGAAACCGGGTCCGCGTCGTCTTCGAACAGGGAAGCCCTCGCGAATGCCGTCGGATCATGCGGGAACGTCGCCGCTTGATAGCCATCGTCGAACAGCTTCTTGAGCGAATCCACCCACACCCCAAGCACACGACCCGCAGCCCGCGCGCTATGGCATGGTCCCGCCCCAGCGGGTGCCACCAGCTCGGCAAGGAGTGCTGTGGCGTTTCTTTTCAGGACGGCCCCCACGGGCGAATCTGGAGCCGCAGACCACAGCCCATGGGGATCGAGCCAGTCTGCGGTGCTTGCAGCCAGCTTGCGAGGATCCACACGCGGGGGTGGTTGGGCCAGGTTCTCGCGTGCCTGAGCCGCAATCGATCGCGCCTGTTGACAGGTTAGCTGCGCTGGCTCGTCGGATGGCCTGGGCAAGGCACGAGGTGCGCAGGCATCTGGGGCGATCGTTGGGATCTCAGTGCTGGTTGGCGACGGTGAAGCCCAGGGCTGGGATGATCGTGATGGTGGCGGTGAAGAGTGCAAAGACGGCGGTGGCTGGGATGGGGCTGGGGAGAACGCCGCGAAGAAAGCAAGCGTAAGGGCTGGCAGGAGGCAGGCGAAACGAAAACGGGCGCGCATGGGCAAACGCACCTTAGCATCCACGGCCAACGAACCCGGAGTTTGCTGCGTCGTCTGGTGCCCCTGCGTTGATGCCAGCTACTCGACACAACCCTCGCCTGCCAGCTGCGTGCTGAATTCATCAGCTTCTGCAGGGAGGGGCATCGGTTACAAGTCGATGACGAGACCTTCGCGAGCGGCAACACACCTAGGAAACAGTGCCTGGGCTCTTCGTTCCATGTCCGCGATCACGGCATCCGTATGAGAAGGATCATGGTGGAACAACACGAGTTGCTTGACGTTGGCATCTCGCGCGAGTCGGATTCCGTGTTCGTAGGTGCTGTGCCCCCAGCCGGTCTTGGGTCTGCCGCCAACTTCTCCCGCATACTCTTCGGGTAAGTACATCGCGTCGTAGATCAGCAGATCGGCATCCTTGCAGAGGTCTGCCAGTTGGGCATCGACGACGTCGTAGTGCTCTGTGTCCGTGCAGTAGACGACGGAATGTTGTTGGTGGTCGACGCGGTATGCATAGACGCCGTTGGGGTGGTTGCCACGGGCGTTCTTGATGCTGACGGTGTCCTGACCCTCGCAGACGGTGATGGTTTGGCCTTCTGTGAGATCGTGAAAGTGCATCCGTGCGGCGAGGTCGGTGAGGCAGACGGGGAAGCTTGGGTTCTCCATTTGCCCTGCGAGGGTTCGCTCGAGGGTGTGGTTCACGTTGACGCCGCCGTACAAGTAGAACGTGTTGCCTGGAAGGAAGGCGGGGGCGAAGAAAGGAAATCCGTGGATGTGGTCCCAGTGCACGTGGCTGAAGAAAATGTGAGCTTCCACGGGCATCTTGCCGAGCAGGTCCAGACCCAACAGGCGAAGCCCCGTACCCCCATCCAGCACAACCAAAACGTCGCCGCACCGCACCTCGACGCAGCTCGTGTTTCCTCCCACATCCAGGGTGTCCGGACCAGGGACTGGTATGCTTCCGCGAACGCCCCAGAACTTGATGCGCATCCTGGACATCTCCTCCAACCATCCGCCAACGCGTGAACCCGTCGTTCATAGGACGCACGCCGAAAAAGGTCAACCATTCCACAACGATTGCTGGTCGACCTTGGCACACCGCACAGGTTGGCCACGACAATCGAAGTCCGATCGACCAGGAATCGGTCTACTGTTCCCCTGTGGCACCAACTTGCGACGCAATCGTCGTCCTGGGCGCACGTTTTCTGCGTGATGGAGTCCCTGGTTCGGCTGTCCGCAGACGTTTGGAGCGTGCTGCGTTGGCATTTGATGATGGCGTTGCTCCGCTCGTGGTGGTGTCAGGCGGCAAGTGTTGGCACGGTCGCACGGAAGCCGAGAGCATGCGCGATGCCTTGATCATGCTGGGCATTCCTCCCAACCACATCGTGTGCGAGATGTTGTCCCAAACAACCGCCGAAAACGCGATCTTCACCACGCGCATGGCACGACGCAACCAATGGAATCACCTCGGCATCGTCACGTGCCCTTGGCATCTTCCTCGTGCCGTCTTGGACTTCCAACGATGCGGCATGACGGTCACGCCAATTCCAGCTGCCCCAGGAACAAGCACACCAACCGAGCGCGCTTGCCTCGCCGTGAGAGAGTGGACATGCAGGCACCTTGACCGCGTCCGCATGCTGCGAAACACACCATGACATTGCCACGCTGCCCACACCCCTGTTTGACCATTGCGTTCTCTGCCCTCATGCTGCTCACCGCGATCGGCTGCTCCCGACCGGACCAATCTGCCCCGAGCAGCCTTTCCAGCAGCGCGAGCCCACATCACGGGACCGTCATCACACCTGCCGCGTCGAACCCCACCAAAGCCCCCTCCGAAGTGCCACAGGACCGGGCAGGACAACTTCTCACTGTCGAGAACACACGCACCATCGAGCAAGTCACCGACGCTGACCTTGCGAGCGGCGATCCCCTTGTGCGTCGTGCCTCCGTACGGGCTCTTGCGCGAGCGGAGTCTGCTTCGACGTATGACAAGTTGCTGGCATCGCTGGCAGACGAAGACCCCGTCGTTCTGGCGTGGTCGGCCTACGGTCTCGGACGTATCTGCGCACGTGATCGAGACCGAATCGTCGAGAAACTCGTCACGCGAGCGATGAACCTTGGTCTCGATGCGTCGGCCAGGTCTGGGTATTTGGACCCATGGATTGCGTTGGCTGGCGCGCTTGGAAAGTGTGCTTCACCGG
>Ga0123356_10008132_pt1 | contig 10447 bp, 11 predicted proteins | sample TergutEmb28metaG_2_FD_92546 | JGI IMG/M metagenome (GOLD analysis project Ga0123356, IMG submission 92546) | Embiratermes neotenicus P3 segment gut microbial communities from Petit-Saut dam, French Guiana - Emb289 P3 | ecosystem: Host-associated > Arthropoda: Insects > Digestive system > Gut ... | reverse complement strand
TTGATGATATTGATCATTTCCAGCTGCTTCTGCCGCTCGTCAATCTCGCCTGCAAGGATTTTCTCTTGCTCGTCAAGCAATATTGTGAGGATTTTTCCCGACAATTCGCTTTCCAACACGCTCTTGATGGCGTTTAACGAGAGCCCGATTGCCTTTAGCGTACAAATAAGTTGAAAATTACGCAAATCATCGCCGTTGTAGAGCCGCCTGCCGCCTTCGGTTAAGTCAGACGGATGCAAGATGCCCTTCGTATCATAGAATTGCACCGTCCGCACCGATACATTGCACAATTTCGCCATGTCCCCGGTCGTGTAATTTGACATAAAAACCTCCCTTCGAGGGTTACGATACCATATAACGCAAAGTCACAAGCAATAGGTGACGTTAGGGGATTTTTTGTTTATCAGCAAATGCTATTTTGAGCAATAGGGGCGTAATCAGCACGGTAACCAACACCACAACAATCACGCTGGGATAGATTAGCGAGCTTATGTAACCCGCCGCTATACCCTTTGCGGCAACGATAAACGATACCTCGCCCCGGGCGATCATCCCGGCGCCGATTTGTACGCTTTCCCGGTTTGAAAATTTAGAGAGTTTTGCGCCCAAGCCGCAGCCAATCAGCTTTGAGAGTATGGCAACGGCAACAAGTAACGCCGTAAAAAGCACCAAACTGCCGGTCATGCCAGCAAAGGAGGTATGGATCCCTATGTTGGCAAGGAACATAGGGGTAAAAAACAGATAGGAAAGCCCATGTGTTTTTGTTTCAATGGATTCAGCGCATCGTGTGCTGCAAAAGGCGATGCCGGCGATGTATGCCCCGGTGATGTCGGCCAAGCCAATCCGTTCGGCAAGATAAGCCATCAGAAAACAATAGGCAATGGCAAAGACCGTAAGCCTTCGTTTGTCACCGAATCTATTGTAGGAGTAATTAAATAACTTATGGATGCAAAATCCCACCCCAATGGCGAAGGCGAAAAAAGCGGCTATTTTTATCAAAATCAAAGCGATAGATCCGATAGAAAAACCACCGGCGCCCATGCTCATGGTGACCGCGAGTAGGACAATCACGATAATATCGTCAAACAGCGACGCACCCATCAGAGCGGTTCCAACTTTTGTTTTGAGCTTTCCCATTTCAGAGAGAGCCTCTACGGTAATGCTTGTGGACATGGCGGCGATCACAACACCGATAATAAAGCTCTCGAACGATGGTTTTCCGAACAAAAACGCGATGGCAAACCCACCGCCCAACGCCGCCACGATGCCAAGGGCCGAAATCAACAATGAGGACTTTAACGAACTGCGAAGCTGCCTAAAATCTGTTTCCATCCCCGCGGTGAACAGAAGGAGTATCACGCCAAACTCAGCGATTACGGAAATTGTTTCATTGGGTTTGACCAAACCGAAAACAGCCGGTCCCAACAAAATACCGGCTATCAGTGGCCCGATGACCTGGGGCAAGTGGAACCGCTTCATAAAAACGGCAAGGGCTTTTGTGGACAAAAGAATCAATGCGACAATAAGCAAAAGATTGGTTTCGATCATTTTTTTCATCTCCAACTTATGATAATGCCAGTTTTGCGCGCAAATACCCATCCAGATTGCCCTGATCGCTTACGGTAATAGAATCAAAGCCAAACAAACCAAAACAAGCCAGCAATATGGCGATACCATGGGCCATGATGTCGGCCCGCTGGGGCTGCAAGCCGGGCAAAGTGAGCCGAGCCTCCACCGGCATATCGGCCAGCGTTTTCGCCCAGTACCATACCCGCTCCTCGTTTAGTGTATGTCCTTCGACTAGTGAGCGGTCAAAGGTTTGCAGCTGTTTGTCCATGGCGGCCAAGTTGGTGAGGGTGCCGCCTACGCCGATCCATAGCGTTGGCCGGGGCAGGTTGGCCACTGTTGCCAGGCCGGGAGCCAGCGCTCCTTCGGCATGGTTGATGGCCCCAGGCAAGTCATCGGCGTTGTTAACGTCTATTGCCCGAAACAGGCGCACCGCGCCCATTTGCAAACTAACGGCGGCCAGCGGAACCCCATCGTTGCCGATGGTACATTCCGTTGAGCCGCCTCCAATGTCTATCATGCCGCATAGGCCGGGCCGGGCCACGCCGTAATAAGAAAACCGTGCCTCTTCTTCGCCGGTGCAAATGTGTAATTCCAACTGCGCCCGCTCCCGCAGCATGTGGCAAAAGACTTCGCTATTGGTGGCATCCCGGGCCGCGCTGGTGGCAAAGGCATATATTTGATTAGCGCCCAGCGTTTGGGCTTGGAGCGCCATATCACAGGCCGCTGTGCAGGAAGCCTCCATGCTTTCCAAACTCAGCGCTCCGTTGATTAACCCCGCAAAGAGCCGGGTGCCCCGCCGGTCCCGCAGTACAGCTTGATAATCCTTTCGCCCACAATCGGCCACCAACAGGCGCACCGAGTTGGATCCGATGCCGATCACTGCTACCCGCATACGGTCAGTTTCCAAAGTTGGCCCAGTCTTTATCCAATTCTTCTTCGGGGCCAATGGGAGAGTCAGCGTAATTCAGCGAAGCCTCCTCTGCCACAAAACGGATCACACCCGGCCGCACATAACCGTAACGGCGGCGGGCCTCACGCTCCCGAAAAACCGCGGTTTCCGCCGTGCGGATCTGCTCCCGGAGCCTATCGCCGCGCAGGGCTTCTGTATACGCTTCTTCTTGAAGCTGGATCAACTGCTCCTGCTGCTGCAGGGCCTGCATGTTTTGCCCCCGGAATATGGGAATAAAAATAACCAACATAAGCCCCGCGCATATAAACCAAAAGCGGAGCTGAAATTCCACGCGTTTCCCAGGTTTGGGCATGCCGGCCCACCTTCCCTCATACGGATTCCTAGTCAATATTCTATACACGGCGCATTTTTCCTCCTTTTTCCGGCATTAAGAAAAACTTGAGGTAGATTTTTTCTCTTTTGCGGCGGCCTTTTTTTGCTGCTTTTTTTCTTGTTGCCTATACGCACTGGCGATGGCCTGTCCCACCCCGCGCAATACCCGGCTGATGCCCAGCAAGTACAGCGCCACACCCGTCGCGCAGCCGCCTAATGCGTACAGGCGCACCGAATCTTCGCCACGAAGGGCCAGCGCCACCGACACCACCGCCCCCGCCGCCAGCCAAAAGAACAAGTCCACAATCCCGGTAATCACCGCGCCCGCCGACAGCAGGCGGCGCGCCAGGCGCGCCCCGTCGTACAGCAGGCCTACGATCAACCCCGCGTATACCATCGCCAAAAACACACCGGCCTGGCCCACGGTTTCAAACATCATATCCACACGCCCTAGCGAAAGATCTTTGCCAGGAGCCCGCCGCCCCGGCGCAGTTGGGGCTGTGCGCCGTACTCGATACCGGCAATGTCGCCCTCCACCACCAGCTGGCCATCGTCTAGGCTGAGGCGCGCGATGTGCAGACCTTCGCCCAGCAGGGTGATGTCGCCGCCTTCGGTTACCAGCACCACCTCTTGCTCGTTAAAGCTCAATACGTCGGACACGCCGGTAATCCCCGCCCGTTGGCGGTTTTCCAGGGTAATGGCATGGGGCCGGGAGGGGGGAACGCGCCGCTCCTCGGCTTGATCCTTGATCATCAATATCTCTCCACCTGTCCACAAATATCTGGTATCACAGCATATGCGTGGAGGGTGGGTTTCATGCCGGTATTGATAAGTAAAGGCACAAAAAAACGGACGCATATGTTCTGCGCCCGTTGATCATATATTTTTTACTATCCCGCAGGATCGCCCAAGGGCGGAGCATAGGCGGTGGAATCACCCACGATGACCAGGATGTCCTTGGTGATGCTTGCCTCCGCGGTCTCAGAAAAAGAGAAGAATAACGCTTCCATTTTTTCAACAGCCGTAGCCCGCGCGCTTTCTAAGAAAACGGGATTCACGGCGCATTCATCATACAGCCGTTGCTCTATTTCGGTCTTGATATCAGCGTATCGCTCCGGCGTAAGAGGGTACAGCCAGTCTTTTCTTTTTACGTTGGGTTCGTCTACCAACAATTTGGAGAATACCGCCCGGGGAGGCGGCAGGATCACCTCAATGGTATTGTTACCCGCGCTCTGCACCACACTCTGGCTTAGATCCACGGAAAAACTGATGGAGTACGAATAGGGGATGTGCACCTCTTGCACCGTGCCCACCAGCCAAGCCTCCAGGCGCGCGGTTTCATTGCCGGTGATGGTGGTTTCCAGCACCAACAGCTCGTTTTGAACCCTCAACTCTTCCGAAAATCGCTCGCTGATCCACTGGGTGTTGTTGGCCATCACAAAACGGGCAAGCAAATGGGGGCCAAAGGTGATGGCCAAAAACGCGATGGATACCAGCAAAGCCATACCAAATAAGCGCTTAATGAATCTCCACATCGGCGGTCACAGCCTCCTTCCGGCCTTTCCTCTTCAGTATCAAGGCCACAATGGCCTCCAGCTTTGAGCTTCCACCAGCAGCACAACAATAAACCTCGCCAGTGCATAAACCGTTGTACCGGCGCCCACGATCATCAGGTATCCGCGTACCAGGCGCATAAAACGGCGCTTCTTGCGGCGATGTTTTCCAGGCTGCATTTCAGATTGTGGCTGTAGCTGCGGTTGTTGTTCCATAAAAAGAAACCTCCTTTATGAGTTTGCGTGAGTTTCCATCCGTTGTTTGTATATCAGTATACGATATTTCGACAGAAAGCGCTATTAAAAAACAGCGCTTTAACATTAAATCTTGCTAAAAAAAGAAGGGGCACAAAAAAGCGGGCGCTTGTGCTGGTGCGTCCGCTTGAGTTTATCGTTCGGTTATTCTGTTTTTACCGCCCGGCCATGGCTTGCGTTTCCGCCCAACCCCGGATGATCTCCTGCTGATGCGTTACGGCGTAGGGGCCGGTCCTTTGCGCATCGGCCATGGTGCGTGGGAAGTGGATGCACAGGTGGCCGTTAAAGCCGTTGTCTTTGATGCTGCCGGATAGATGTCCCATATTGTGCATGGAGGCAATGTAGGTTTTTCCGTCGGGCATGGTGACCCATACCGCCTTGGGTGTCCAGGTGTTCTTGTTGCCAAAGGCTTTGAACATGGTGTCCGTATCGGTTTTGGTAAGGGGCTCGGAATCAGCGTGGACACCCACGCTGTAAAAGCGGCACTTCCAGGTAAGTTGGGTGCGGAAGCAATAGATGGTGACCACGGTTCCGCTTTTGTATCGCGAGCGGATGGTGGATGCGCCGATGTGCTGCACATTCGAGGCGCGGGGGCCGCTGCCCGCCGCGGATACCGAGGAGCTTGAGCCGCTTTTGTTATTGGCCACGGCCGATCCGCTAAATACTTTGGTAAGTGTGGCCGGCCCGGCGATGCCATCGGCCTTGAGGCTGTTGTTTTTTTGGAAGGCCTTTACCGCCTCGGCGGTAAGGGGCCCAAAGTTGCCGGTGACCGTGCCGCCAAAGTAGCCCAGATTCTTTAGCACGGTTTGCATCTGTTTCACGGTATCGTTTTTGCTGCCCTCTTTCAGCACTGCGTTGGTGCTGGCATCGGCGGCGGTGGGCACGCTAACGGGCCCATTCCGTTTGGCCAGCGCGGCGCTTATTGCGTTTTGTGTGGCGTTACCGGCCACGCCGTCGGCTTTAAGCTTGCTAGCGCGCTGGAAGGCCATCACGGCCTGCTCGGTAGCTTGGCCAAAGCTCCCATCTACCCTGCCGCTCAGGTAGCCCAGGGTTTGCAATTGGGTTTGCAGCGTGCGCACCGTTTCGCCCTTGTTGCCCAGGCGTAACGCGCTGCCGGGAGCGGGTTCGGCGAATACCAGGGGTGTATTAGCGGCCGATGCATTTGCCGCCGGGGTTCCGGTGTTAGGGGCAGCGGGATCCCCCAGCAGCTTACGCTGCGTCGCTTCACCCGCAATGCCGTCGGCCTTGAGTTTGTTGGCCCTTTGATAATCTGTTACAGCCTTTTTGGTGGCCGGGCCAAATCTGCCGTCGGGTTTTGTATCCATAAAACCGGCATTGCTTAATGCTTCTTGCAGCAGGCGCACATCCTCGCCGGTCATGCCCTCTCGGAGCGTCCGGTACACGGCAGGTTTGGTGGCATCGCTAGCAACGGAAGCCGCTGGGGCTGTTGGTGCTTCTGGGGCCGTTGAAGCGCCTTTTGCCGTTACCAGGTTTTTGCGCACAAAGCCAGTCCTTTTGCCGTAGGTTACCCGGTACCAGTCGCCGGAGGAGCCGGTTTTTGTCATCTCGGCGCCGGATTTTAGCACAAGAAGGGATGTGTGCCTGGTGCCCGGCCCGCTGCGCAGGTTCAAGGAGGTATTGGCGGTTAAGATTTCACCGGTTCCGCCCGCGATCAGGGGAAGGGCGCAGAAAAACGCGCACACAAGCAGTGCGGCAGCTATTTTGGACTTGATGAAATACTTTGCTGGCGATCTTTGTTGCATACGAATCCCTCGCTTGATCCCCTGGGTCGGGGTTTGTATGCTTATTTTATTACAGATTTGCAAACTTGTCAATATGAATTTTAACAATTTAGAAACATTTTATTCTTTTTCTTTGCTTTTTCGAAATAATTAGCCTCTGCCTAGCGCCTTCAGCGCCTTATCCGGATAATCTGTAATCACCGCATCCACATGGCTGCGGGCCATTGTGCGAACCGTACGGGGGTTGTTGACCGTCCAGGCGTGCACGCGCAATCCATCGGCATGGCAAGCCGCCACAAGGGCCTCCCCGTTGCGTAACGTGCCATGATGGGGATGCAGCGCTTCGATGCCTAGTGAACGAGCGCTGGCGAGGATGTCCGGCGGCGCTTTGCCGTACAGTGCGCCGCAACGCAACGAAGAGTCAATGGCTTTGAGCCGCCCCAGGCTTTGGTGGTTAAACGAAGAAAACCATACCCGCCCGCTCATACCGGCATGCTTCACCAACTCCACGCATTTCTCTTCCAGCCCTGGATAGGGCTCCACATTGTTCTTGAGCTCGATATTCAGGGCCAAACCCGTAGGCGTCACCAACCGCAGCACCTCCTCCAGTGTGGGGATGCGGCATATATTTGCGTAACGCGGCTTGAGTTTGTGCACGTTGAGTGTTTTGAGGGCCGCCAGGGTTAGATCGATGACGCGGCCAAAACCGTCGGATACGTGATCCACGGTTTCGTCGTGAATCACCACCACATGGCCGTCGGCACTCAAGTGCACATCCAGCTCGATGCCGTCGGCGCCTTGCGAAATGGCCAGGGCAAAGGCCTCCATGGTGTTCTCCGGCGCATAGCCCGATGCGCCTCTATGGGCCCAAACTTCGACTTTGTGCATGGGGTGAAGCCTCCTTTGAACTGGCACGTACTCAGATTGTATGCTATAATAAAGCAGATTTCAATAAGGAAGTGAGCGCTTGCAACAGGAGCTTTTGCCCTTCATCTCGTTGGTGATCCCGCTGCGAAACGAGGAAGCGTATATCGCGGACTGTTTGCGCTCGATCCTGCAACAAGACTACCCCCTGGAGTGCATGGAAATCTTGTTCGTAGACGGCTGCTCCACCGACCGCACCGTGGATATCTTAAAAGAAGCCGCCCAAACCACCCCGCAAATACGCATACTCAATAATGCCCGGCGCACCGTGCCCTACGCCATGAACATCGGCATCCGAGCCGCTGTTGGCGAGTATATTGTGCGCCTGGACGCCCACTCCGAATACGCGCCCGACTATGTGTCCCTGTCTATCCATACGCTGCGTACCGTACCCTGTGATAACGCAGGCGGCATGTGGATCACCAAGGGAAAAGGTTATATAGGCCAGGCCATTGCCGGGGCGCTCGCCACGGTGTTTGGGGTGGGCAACGCCCGGTTCCGGCTTACCCCTCACAGCGGTTATGTGGACACCGTACCCTTTGGTGCGTTCCGGCGCGACCTGTTTGATCGCATCGGCCTGTACGACGAGCGCCTTACCCGCAATCAGGACAATGAGCTGAATTACCGCATCCGCAAAAATGGCGGCAAGATTTACATGAACGAAAACATCCGCTGCACCTACTACTGCCGCAAATCGTTGCCCGCCCTGATGCGCAACGGATACCAAAATGGCCACTGGAACGTGGTGACCATGTACTTGTGTCCCGGCTCCATGGGGCTGCGCCACTTTGCGCCCCTGGCCTTTGTGCTGGCCACCATAGGGTTGCCCCTGCTGTGGCTGGCCACGGGTGTTTCTTTCTTTGGCAGTTTGGCGGGATTGATGTGGGGCGCTTACTTTGCGTTGGATGCTTTTTACTCGTACACCGTAGCGGAGAAGCAGGGCTGGAAGTATCTGGCCGTGCTGCCGCTGATTTATCCCGCTTTTCATTTTGCCTATGGTGTGGGTTCTCTATCGGGGTTGTGCCGCCTCCCGCGCCTTGCGCGTGCAAGCAAAAAGGGGGCCTCGCCGTGACGCTCTTGCATATTTGCTGCAATTACAGCACCACCGATGTGTTTGTGCGGCTGTTTTCTGAACTGGCCCAAGCCGGGGTGGATCAGCGGGTGTACGTGCCGGAAAAGCGGGCCTCCCGCATGGGGCGAAATTTGCCGCAGGACGGGCTGTATCCGGTGCAATACAGCCGGATCGTGCGCCCGTGGGATACGTTGTTTTACTACACCAAAGCGCGCCGTGCCGCCCCGGACGTAGTGCGCTCTTTTGGTTTGGCGGATACGGGCTTGATTCACGCCCACACCTTGTTTACCGATGGCGGCATCGCCTACCGGCTCCACAAACGATACGGGATCCCCTTTGTGGTGAGCGTGCGCTTTACGGATCTGGAATACTTCTATCGTTACATGCCGCACCTGAGGGGGCACGCGTTGCGGATACTAAAAGCTGCCCGGCGGGTGGTGTTTCTGTCTCCGGCCTACAGGCAGCGGTTGCTGGAGCGTTATGTGCCCGCCTCGCTACGTGATGAATTCCAGGCCAAGAGCGTGGTGATCCCCAACGGCATTGACCCGGAGTGGTTTCAGGGCGCGGCGCCTCGTTCCTGGGAGCCAGACCAGCCCTTGGTGATCGCTTTTGCAGGAAGCCTGGAAAAACGGAAGCAGCCCCTGCTTGCCGCCGATGGGGTGCTGGCACTGCAAGAAATGCCCCATGATTTTGTTGTGTCGTTGCGGATGGCTGGTTCCGGCCCCCTCGAAGGAGCGCTGCGCGCCCATCCGATGGTGACGCTGGTGGGCCGGTTGCAGGGTGTGCAGGCAATGTGCGATTTTTACGATGGCTGCCACCTGTTTTTGCTGCCCTCCAAGGCCGAGACCTTTGGCATGGTATATGTAGAAGCCATGAGCCGGGGCCTGCCCGTGCTGTATACCCGTGGCCAGGGTTTTGACGGCCAGTTTGCCGAGGGCGAGGCGGGGTTCGCCGTGGAACCCAATGATCCGGCTGGCATTGCCCGTGCCGCCCTGGACGCCCTGTATCAGTACGGGGAGCGCAGCGCCCGGTGCATCGAGCTGGCGGCGACCCTTCAATCAGATAAAATCGTTAGCCGTATGGCAGCGTTGTATCACACTGTTCAAGAGGAGGTGCGTGCATGACAGGCAACCCCCTCCGTATCCTGATCCTCATCCACCGGCTGATCGACAACAGCCCCTACAGCTTTTTTGTCCACGAACAGGCACGGGCCCTCCGTGATCTGGGGCATGATGTGGCCGTAATTGCGCCGGTGGGCGTGTTGCCCGGCCAGCGCCTGTTGCGCCCTGCCGCTTATGCTGTTCTCCATGCCACGCCCGGCCAAGCCGAGGTGGACGGCATCCCGGCGTGGTATCCCCGTTATCTCACCTTGGGCGATCCCGGCCAGCGGTTGTTGGGCGGTCGCCTGCTGGCTCAAGCAGTTTTGCCCGTTGCCAAGGCGTTGCATAAACAAAAACCCTTTGACATCCTCCATGCCCACATGCTGCCCATCGAGGGGCACGCCGGGCTGATCATCGGCAAGGCCCTGGGCATCCCCACGGCGCTTACCGTACACGGCACCGATGTATTGCGTTATTTCCGCCCCGGACAGAAACCTTGGCCCCGCAATCAAACCATCGCCAACAAAGTTTCGGTGCTGATGGCCGTATCTGGCATGTTGGCCGGGCGTGTGGCTCCTTATCGCCGTGAGACCGTAGAGGTGGTACACAACGGCGTGGATCTGTCGTTGATCCCGGCCCAAAGAAACAACCGGCGGCGTGCCATCATCACCGGCGGCGCGCTGAAGCCCAGCAAACGCATCCATGCCACCCTCCAAGCCTTTGCTGCGCTGGCCGATGCCTACCCGGATGCCACGCTCACTATTTTAGGCGAGGGGCCGGAGCGGGCCTCGTTAGAAGCCCAAATTGCTGAACGTGGCTTGCAAGGCCGGGTGACCCTCACCGGGGCCATCCCCCACAAGGAGGCGCTGGCGCTTATGGGGGAGAGCGATCTGTTTGTGATGCCCAGCTCCCCCGAGGGTTTTGGTATCGTGTATATCGAAGCGATGGCT
>Ga0123356_10008131_pt1 | contig 10448 bp, 6 predicted proteins | sample TergutEmb28metaG_2_FD_92546 | JGI IMG/M metagenome (GOLD analysis project Ga0123356, IMG submission 92546) | Embiratermes neotenicus P3 segment gut microbial communities from Petit-Saut dam, French Guiana - Emb289 P3 | ecosystem: Host-associated > Arthropoda: Insects > Digestive system > Gut ... | reverse complement strand
TCGCAACACGAAAAACAAATCAAGGAACGTTGCGACACAGATGCCCGAAATATGCTGCTCGGTGCATTGCAACGGTATGCCGCCTCTCATGTTGCCGAAACAACGACGAGCAGCGTCGATGTTACAAGCGACGAAATGAAGGGACGCATCATTGGTCGGGAAGGACGCAACATTCGGGCTTTTGAAAAAGCAACGGGAGTGGAAATCCTAATTGACGATACGCCGGGCGTGGTTCTCGTCAGTTGCTTCGATCCCATTCGCCGTGAGACGGCACAGCGGGCATTGAGCCGACTGATTACCGATGGGCGCATTCACCCCGCCCGAATCGAAGAAATCGTCGCAGAAACGCAGAAAGAAATCCAAACACTGATCCAAAAAAAGGGGAAAGAAGCGATTCAAGAAGCCGGTCTTTTCGGCTTAAATGAGCGAATCGTGGAACTCTTGGGTCGGCTCCATTTTCGGACGAGTTACAGCCAGAATGTCTTGCGACATTCAATTGAGGTGGCGTTCATTTCCGGTGCGATTGCCGCCGAATTGGGTTTGAACGAAAAACTGGCACGCCGTTGCGGTCTGTTACACGACATCGGCAAGGCATCGGATCACGAAGCGGAAGGAAATCACGCAAAGATCGGTACCGATTTGTTGAAGCGGTACGGTGAACCGCCGGAAGTTGTGCTGGCGGCATCGGGACACCACGACGATGTGAGGCTCGAAAATCCCTACACCATGATTGTGATGACGGCGGATGCGTGTAGTGCTGCCCGACCGGGTGCACGACGGGAGTCGTTGGAGTTGTACGTCAAACGCATGGAGGAATTGGAAGCGATTGCCAAGGAATTTGCAGGTGTCGGACAGACGTATGCCGTTCAGGCGGGTCGAGAAATGCGGGTGTTGCTCACGGCGGAACAATCAACGGACGAGACCGCCGCAAAGACTTGTCGAGATATTGCCAAGGCATTAACGGAGCGAGTACAATTTCCGGGAGAGATCAAGGTTACTGTCATTCGGGAGACTCGATTTGTCGAAACGGCAGCCCCAAATAGAGGGGGACGATAGAGCCATAAGCCAACAACCGGCTTTATGGCTCCGATTTCCCTTCTCGTGTGATTTACCTACCCACCACTTCCGCCCGCTGTCGCAACATTCGCCACTGCGGGTTGTTCGGCTCCAATTCGATCAAGCGATCAACTGTCCTGATTGCACTGGCTCGATTCTCCGCTTGCAAATGCAAAATTGCCAACGCATGCAAGAAAGCGACATTCGTCGGTTCAATCGAGAGTGCCGCTTCAAGTTCTGGCAAGGCATCCTGCCGCTTTTCCTGTTGCATCAAGAGCAAACCAAGATTGTAGCGAATTCGGGCATTGTCCGGTCGTAACTCGGCAGCCCTTTTTAGCATTTTCGCGGCTTCGTCCAAGCGGTTTAATTCTGCAAGTAAAAGCCCTAGCGAATAAGCGGCATCCCCGTGCTCCGAGTCGGTCCGCAACACTTCACGAAACTGCTCTTCGGCTTCTTCCAGTTCTCCGCGCTCATTATGGAGCATCGCCAAATTGATCCGCGATGGTATAAATTCTGGGTCAACCCGAAGCGATTGGCGATAAAGTTCCAATGGCTTTGCCGTCAAGCGACGCAAATACTCATTGCGGATTCTTGTTGCCTCCGCAACCTGTGCATTGTTTCCGCCTTGCCGTTGCGATTCCCGAAGCGTTGCACTGAACCACGTTTCAACCTGTTGCCGCCGTGAAATCTCACGGTCATGCTCGAACACGGCAAGATTCAAATACGATGCCGCCTGATCGTTCACCGCCTGCTGACTCGCAATGTATTCTTGCGCTGCCGACTCAAACGCTTGTTTCGTTTCATCTTGCAAACGATGAGAAACTTCTGCTAGTACACGTGCAGATTCAATTCGGATTGCTAAAAGCGGATCACTCAACTTTGCAGGAAGGTGTTGCAGCCTAACCTCTGCTGGTTGCTGAAAAAAAGACTCAACAGCTGCCAATCGAACAAGTGAGCAACTGTCTTGAAGCGAGTCAAAGATCAACGTTGATTGCTCCGGTGTTGCCATTCGACCGAAGAGCAACAGTGCCGAAGCCCGAATGATGTCCCGGTGGTCTCGTTGCGTTTGATCTCTGATAACCGCCGTAAGTAATGACAACGCCCTCGGATCGCCGCGTCGCCCCGCTTGAATCGCCAGAGAATAATGTTCCGCAATAGGACCGGAAACAGAATATCCCACCGCCGACGCTCGCAAGTCGCTGTACCAGAGTTCGACATGTTCGTGCGCCCATTGGAGCGTTTCGCCTTTCTTGCGATCTTGATGGCACTGCACACAAGCATTCGGCACGCCTGTCAGCATTGTTAGTTCGGGACTCGGCTTTCGGATGCTATGGTCGCGACGAGGATCGGCAATCATGTATGTCGATTGTGGCATGTGGCATTCAACGCATTGCGTTCCGGGCTTTGACTTGTCGGGATGAAAGTGATGCCGCACCGTATCGTAAATTGCCGGTACGTGGCACTGTGCACAAAGTCGATTGCCAGTAAATCGCAAACGCAATGAATGTGGCTCATGGCAATTCGTGCAACTCACTCCCTTTGAATACATTTTCGATTGCATAAACGAACCAACTTCAAAGGCTTCGTCAAGGAATTGTCCGTCGGGATAGTAAATCGAACGGTCAAGCATTTCGGGAACAATCGAATCGAGCAAAGGTTCCAGAGGGGTTCTAATGCCGATGTTGTCCCGCAACACTCGCCGTCTCGTATGGCAGACGGCACAACTTTCGACGCTTTGCTGACTCGTTGCTCTGGAAAGAATATCGGTTCCCATCGGAATACCGGGCTGCCATTTCGTTTTCAAATCGTACTTTCTTGCTGTTTCAACGTGCTCGCCGCAGGGACCATGGCAAGATTGGCAACCGACGTTGATTTCCGTGAAAGTCGAGCGGTAGGTCAAACCGCGGTTGTCGAAATTCTTCTCAAATCCCGTCGTGTGGCAGTCGGCACACATGAAGTTCCAGTTTTGTAACGGCTTCGTCCAGTGCAACGGGTCTTCCTTAGGTATTTGTTCCTTTGGATAGAGATGGAACCAGCGTTGTTCTACGGAATCCCAAGCGATGGGCAAACATTGGAGTCGTCCACCGGTGGTTTCGACCAGATATTGTTGAAGCGGACGAAATCCCAGCGTAAAGCGAACTTCGTGAACGCCGACATCGGTTTCGACCATAAATTTTTTGCCGTCCCGATACATGCGGAAGGTTGCAAGACCGCCCCCTGCCCCCTCCTGTGGAGGGGCAGGGGTGGTCTGTATTTTCTTTTCCGAAATCAACTCTTGGAGTCGTCCGACAATTCTCCATTGGGCACCGGCAATTTCACTCGGTCGATTGACAATGAGCATTTTGCGGTACTCGATTTCCTCATCGAATTCCATGCGTTGTGCTTCGTTCATCACACGGCGGAATTTTTCGGCGATGCCTGTTTTAGCATCGAAACTGGCGAGGGCAAAATCCTCGAATCGGGGTTCGAGTGGGGGTTTGAATTTCCATCCTGGCTTGTCATAAAAGACTGGCGACACAGTCGCCGACTCCCCTTTGGCGAAGCGTTCGGTCTGACCATACTCCCGCATTGTCCAGGGCGGTTGCGGAGAATAGAAAATATCGTCAATGAGGATTTTAAGCGACTCATCCGTGAAATGGAGCAGATCATCGAAGCCGATGTGAACGAATCGGGCATTGGAAAAATTACCCAAAACGGATTCATCGTTTGCGTGATCCATTGAGCGTCGATGGTCGCTTTTTTCCCAATCGTTGCAAGCCGTCAGATGACATTCGATGCAACTTGCCGGATCAGCGAATCGAGCATCCTGCCGGAGCGAAGGGGTAACGGCGAAGGCGTTTAATCCCAAAATGAGTATTGCCGCTAGCAGAAGCACAAGGGCATTAGATTGTTGACTCCACATTCGCATTCACTTCACCGGTAAAACAGCCCACTGTAATTTTTTTGCAAGATTTGTCAACCCCACACAGTGGGGCGTTTTGTCTGTACGCAAACGACACGCTTTGAACTTTTTCGCACGGACGGCGCACTTCTTCAGCACTCTTGTGGGCATGAAATTTGTTAGGGTTTGAGCGATTGAAGATAGCACTCCATCAGTAAAAAGAAGGAATACACATCGACGAATTCGACGTTTTCCTCGCCGCTATGTCGGATCGTTTCTTCCATAACTTCCTTGTGCCAACTTGGTGTTTTTAATATCGTTCGGATCGGCAGAAAATGCGGCTTGCCCGGTCGTCGTTCGGCAACGAAATGATCTGATAATTCTTTGCCCGCCTTTTGCGGTTCGCCATAAAGATCGTGCCGCATTGGGATTGTCAGCATACCATCGGTTGCCTGCATGTAAGGAACTTTTTGACCGATAAGACCGCGTGGGGAAAATTGGGCGTATGCTTCCAGTCCTCTTTTTTCCATTTCTGGGGCAAATCCGTCGATAACAAAGCCAACGATGTCAAGATCGTATTTTTGGAAATAGCGGAGGTTATGCGCTATCCAAGCGTCCCAGCCGTCTGGGATTTCCGGGTCAAGTCGCGGAGCAGTGAGCATTCCTGGATTCAAATAGCCTGCTCCATTATCGCCAGAAATGAACCAGTCATTCTCTTTCATATTCTTCCGAACATAATCCAAAACGTGGGGCGCACGTTCATCAAGATTCGGATTGAATGCCCAATTGCACGGAATCGTTCCCCGAGCCGGATCGTTCCACAAAATTGGAACCCATGTTGTCAACCACGGCGCACAATCATAATCGCCCATGTAAAACATGATGTATGCTTTCGGCGCAACATTGCCGTTTTCGTCAATAAGCCCTCGTTGTTTTAGAGATTCGATGGTCGGTCGGGGCTGTTGCGGATAATGCTCCTCCATCGGGTAATGCTGATAAAACGAAGCGTTTGCAAGTGCCGAATACCCGAGCGCATCTGCATCAATGTAGGCATTGTACGCTGAGAAAATCCGAACCTTCTCCCATTCCGACGGAACCGGATCGTGCTTGGAGCCCGCTTGACCATAAGAGGTGTATTTCCACGTCCATGGAGTGAAGCCATGAATTGCAATGATGCCGCCTTCAGCGTTTTGGTGCATTGATTTGAGTATCGCTTTCGTGGTTGCCAAATCGGTTCCAAGCGGCTGATTCGGATCATCGACCGGTGCCTCGTCCCCCCAGCAATGCAACTCGAAAAAGAATCCACCCTTTGCAATCGTGAAATCGTGATTGACGAGCGTATTGTTCCAGGGATCACCGATTGGCATGGTAAGCCAATAAGAATCAAGGTAATAGGACATGTGCTTGCCGGAGACCTTTCGCGTATCAAGATAATTTCGCTTTGCCCAAAGATAAGCGTCGCATTTGGCACTCCCGACGGAAAGCAGTTCGTCGGTTTCATTGTCGAGCAGTGTGATCTTTGGAAGTGGTTTCCCTGCTTCACCGGTAAAGATCGGACCACCATTGGCATCGCAGAGGAAAAGCGAGTTTTCCGGCTTGACAAAATCGAGTCCAGAAAGCAAGGCTCGTTGGTAAACGGAATTTTCGTCCGAGTCAAATCGTAGGCAAACACGACTTTCGACACCAGCAATGGTTGAGGCAACATTGGAAAGCGACCATGGTTTTTCTCCGTAAACGACGGCTCCTTTCAGGTACGGAGCGAAGGTTTTGAGGAGTTCGTCAAGCGATTCAATGTTTACAACCGGACGGTCAGCAAGCCAATGACCTTCTTTGCGGAGTTCATTCCACCAAAAATCATCGACTTTCGGCTTCACTCGCAGAAAAAGTGTCGCATCGTTTTTGTTGACAATTCCCTGAACCGATGCGACCAGATGAAGCGTGTCCCAGAATCGCCGAACCTGTTCCGGCTTGCCCGGATCAAATCGAATCTGCTCGGAAATGTCGAAACGATAAATCGGTTTCGAATCATTCCCGAAAGAAATATCGGTTAGCACGAATGAGAACAGAAAAAAAAGTATAGATACAGAAATCGTTTTCATAGTTGTGTTTCGATAGACTGGAACGGTTTGCGGCACCCCGCTTCGTCGATTATGTCCTCACTCACTCGTCCATTCTATCGAACCTGCCAAGGTTTTCAATCCGGCTGGAAAGCACAATACCCAACATTCCGGCATCACGCAACTCGGTGCTGGACTCGCTCATTTCATCGCGACCCACTGCACCGTTTGGACAGGACTGCCTTCCGCTGGCGAAGCGAGTGGGGAGACCACCACGAGATCGTTCGGCTGAATTGACTCCGAGTCGGCATAGAACAATACCCCCTCCGGCGTTGTGGTTGCAATCCGAATCGAATGTTGCCGTAGTTTCCCATCAACCACCGTCCAGATTCGATTGCCCGGCAGTAACGCTCGCTCTGGAATCCGATACAACGGAATTTCCGGCTTAGAATGGACAATAATCGTTACATACATTCCTGCAAAGAGTGTCGGTGGAATCGCTGTTCCCACAAAATTGCTGTGAACTCGCCTACCCGCCTGCGGATTATCGACTCTCACCCGGCACGGAACCATTCGGGTAAGAGGATTTATGGTGCCGCCATCAAGCGTTTTGAGTTCACCGTCCCAAATCCAGCGTTCGCCGTCCATCTCGTACATGATCGTTACCGGAGTTGGAGCAAAAACATAACCGGTGCTTTCGTCGGACTGCCGCCAAATCCATTGAATCTGTCGCATGTGCAAACTGGACTGAATTTCCAGTTGCGACGTGTCGAGGATTCTTGCGACATTTGCTCCCTTCTGAATGAATGAATTGACTTCGAAGAAGTCCTCCGTAATGATACCGGCTATCGGTGCTCTTATTTCGGTTCGAGTAAGATTCAACTTGGCAGTTTCCAGTGCGAGTTCTTCTCTGCGATGAAGGACGTTCAGCCGTTCCGTCTGTGTATCTAGCACCCGGTGCTGGTTTTCAAGCCGTTGAATGCTCTCTTGTATCGCAAGCAGACTTGCTTGCACACTTTCCAAGTCCGCTTGAGTGCCGGTGTTTCGCTGGAGCAACTGTTGCTGTCGTTCGAGGTCTCGGCGGATCAATTCAAACCGCTCTTGGGCAAGGGCAAGTTCCTTTTCAACATTGGTTTTTTGAACTTCGTTTTCTTCGATATTAACTCTTGCCTGGCTGACGGCGGTTTCGGCTTGATCGACGGCAAGTTGATAATCGACCGGATCGATCCGTAGCAGGAGTTCATCTTTTTCAACATACCTTCCGAGTCGGCACTGCTCCGATTTATAGATGGCTCGTCCTTGAATTTCGGCGACGAGATCAATACGGCGGAAGGGGATCACTTCACCGTCCACGGAAAAGTCGATACCGGTATCGTGCCGCTGAATGGGAACAACTTCGACGGTAGTGAACACGACATCGGAAGCCGCGGTGTGCGGAATTTCCACCGGTATCATCATTCGGCTGATGAGAAGTGCCGTCAGGGCGAGCAACACCAGCGAAATGGTGGAACGAAGTAAAACAGAACGAAAACGTGGCAGGGCAGACATGTCCGGTAGTGTAGTCCTTACCGGACGGTTTGTCAAGATTTAGAGCATTTCCAATTTTCGTGTGAAAGTATTGTATTTTTCCGGGATTCGTACTATATTTACGATATGTCGTACCGTGAAAAAGAAGTGTTGTTATTGGAGATACTCGACGAACAAGATGAACTCACTGTCGATCTCGAAAAGGTCCGCACTATTTGTGAACGCATTCTCGACGATTACGGAGTCAGAAGTGGCAAAATGAATGTCGTGCTCGTCAACAGCGATACAATCCAGCAGTTCAACAGAGATTTTTTGCAACACGATTATCCGACAGACACGATTAGTTTTCCCATTGAAGACCGGCGGGACGAAGGACATCTCGAAGGGGAAGTGCTGGTATGCACCGAAATAGCGAAAGAACGTGCCAAGGAGTTCGGTTGGTCTGCCGAAGAGGAATTACTGCTGTACATTATTCACGGAATGCTTCACCTCACCGGCTTTGACGATGGCTTGCCGGAACAACAAGCCATGATGCAGGAAAAGGAGCGGGAGTATTTGGCAATGCTCGGCATCCAAGTACCCAAGTGGAATTGGGACGACTGGGATTAGCCAATCGGCTATCGCCGACACCGCTGCCCGGTGGTCGGCGGCTACCTGAAAACAACCAATTCTCAACGCTGGGCATACACATGACGGCAATGGTAGATTCTCGTAAGATTTTCTTTATAATTAGGGAATGATAGAACTCGGAGTCAACATAGATCACATTGCGACGGTTCGACAGGCTCGGCGGACGGTCGAACCTGACCCCGTCTGGGCAGCCGCACTCGCCGAACTCGGCGGTGCCGATGGAATTACTGTCCATCTTCGTGAAGACCGTCGGCACATTCAGGACCGGGACGTAAACCTACTCCGTGAAACCGTGCGGTGCAAACTCAACCTCGAAATGGCTTGCATCGAAGAAATGGTCAAAATTGCCAGTAAGGTCAAGCCCGATCAGGTAACGCTCGTCCCTGAACGCCGGGAAGAAATTACCACCGAGGGGGGACTCGACATTGTCAGTCAGACAGAAGTGGTCAAAAAAATCGTCAAGCGTTTGCAAGATCGAGATATTTTCGTGAGCCTGTTTCTTGATCCCGATTTGAAACAGATCGAGGCTGGCTTCAAAACCGGTTGCGATGCCATCGAAATTCACACCGGTTGTTACGCGCTTGCCGAAACGGAAAAGAAGCGGAGTGCTGAATTGCATCGGATTCTAACCGCAGGCGAGATCATTCATTCGGCGGGAGTTCGACTTCACGCGGGACACGGATTGACTTATCACAATGTATTGCCGATAGCAACGGTACCGAATATGCTCGAACTCAACATCGGTCATTCGATTGTCGCCCGTGCTCTTATGGTCGGCTTAAAAGAAGCCGTTGCCGAAATGAAGCGATTACTGAACAGCGTTGGGACATAAGTAGAGGAAGAGCACTGCCTTGCTAATCGCGGTATGGTGCGCCGTCCGCTGAACTGCGATTGGGGCTTTCATTCGACAATCGATTCCGGTATAATGTGAGCGAGTTGTGTTTTTCCAATTAACCTTCAAGGAGAATTTATGTCGCGTCAAATCATTGCGTCGCTTGTTTGCTGCTGGATGTTGGTTGCCACCGCATCGGCGTTCGGTCAGACCATCAATCTGTTCGGGAAAAAGAATCTTGCCGACTGGGATTTCCATGTCGTTCAAGAAGGTACTACCCAAGTCAAAGTCGAGAATGTCTTCTCGTTTACCGATGACGGCAGACTCCTCTGCACAGGACAGCCTTACGGGTATCTCGCCACCAAAGAGTCTTATAAGAACTTCAAATTTTCCGTTGAATGGCGTTGGAGCGGTTGGAATTGGCCGAAGGGAATCGAACCGACCAATAGCGGCGTTTTCCTGAAAATCACCGATATGCCGAAAGATTCTTTTCTGCCAAAGTCGATTGAGGTACAACTCCAAAACAGAAATGCAGGCGACATTTGGGCATTTCATGGTCGTACCATAACTGATTCACCGGATCGGCTTGTTACCGTCAACCATGATGTCATCGGCAGGTTTATGGGCGTTCGGAAAAATATCGCTGCGGAAAATGAACCCGGTCAGTGGAACTCCATGGAAATTTTCTGCACTGGCAGTTTGATTGTCGTAACGGTCAACGGTAAAATTGTCAACTGGACAACCGGTGCGGAACCCATCGAAGGACGCATCGGTCTTCAATCGGAAGGCGGTCCCATTGAATTCCGCAATGCCATCCTGACGGTGTTGCCGTAATTTTCTCAAAATGTCCCGATATGTGGCAAAAAATTCAAGGACACGACACGATTGTCGAACGGTTTCGCCGGGCATTTGAGCGCGGTCGGCTTGCGGGGTCTTTCCTCTTCGTAGGACCGCCCGGCGTAGGCAAACGTCGGTTCGCCTTCGCACTGGCAATGGGGTTGCTTTGTAAAAAGCAGAACAACCTCGATCCCTGCGGAGTCTGCGATTCGTGCAAATTGTTCGGCGGAACCGGTGCTTCTGACTTCGATTTCGAGGATAGTGTCTTTGTTTCGCCGCATCCCGACTTGTACTATATTGCCAAACCGCCGGATAAATCTTTTTTGCCAATGGAACTGCTCGTCGGCGACAAAGAACACCGAGGTCGTGCGGGACTGTGCTACAACATTTCCCGCACACCATTTCTCGGCAACCGTAAAGTTGCCGTCCTCAACGATGCCGATTTTTTCAATGCCGAAGGAGCAAATGCACTACTGAAAACACTTGAAGAACCGCCGCCCGATGCTGTATTGATCCTCGTCGGAACATCTACGGCAAAGCAGTTGCCGACGATTCGGAGTCGATGCCAGATCGTTCGGTTTTCTCCATTGTCGCCGGAAGTGTTGTCGGCAATTCTCGTGGAAAAAGG
>Ga0123356_10008130_pt1 | contig 10448 bp, 9 predicted proteins | sample TergutEmb28metaG_2_FD_92546 | JGI IMG/M metagenome (GOLD analysis project Ga0123356, IMG submission 92546) | Embiratermes neotenicus P3 segment gut microbial communities from Petit-Saut dam, French Guiana - Emb289 P3 | ecosystem: Host-associated > Arthropoda: Insects > Digestive system > Gut ... | reverse complement strand
AGCGTCGGTGATTAGGAAGATGTTGTTAAGGTTCATAAACTCTCCCTCAACTGTCCCAGTAATTTCTCGAAATACTCCGGCAGTTCGCTCTCGATTTCCATGTATTCTTCCGTTCGCGGGTGAATGAAGCCGAGCTTCCCCGCGTGTAAACACTGCCCTTCGAGCCATTTCGGCTTACCTGTTCCGTAAACTTCATCGCCGAGTACAGAGTTTCCGATATACGCCATATGCACGCGAATTTGATGTGTGCGCCCTGTTTCAAGATTTATTCTCAGCAATGTCGCGCCGTCGTAATGTTTCACGACTTCATAATGTGTCACGGCATTTCGCGGATTTAAGCCGTTCACAGCCATTTCTTTTCTTCTGATTTTATGCCGTCCGAGCGGCGCGTCAACCGTTCCGTTTTCTTTGACGTTCCCGCTCACAACCGCCATATACTCACGCTTAACGCTACGTGATTTCAACTGCCCTGAAAGACTTGTATGCGCGAAGTCGTTTTTGGCAACGAGCAATAACCCGCTGGTATTTTTGTCGATTCTGTGGACTATTCCGGGTCTGATTTCGCCGTTAATCCCCGAAAGCGAATCTCCGCAGTGATACATAAGAGCGTTGACTAAGGTTCCGGATAAATTTCCGCAAGCCGGATGAACAACCATTCCGCGCGGTTTATTCACGATTAACAAGTCGCTGTCTTCATACCGAATATCAAGCGGGATTTCCTCCGGCAATATATCTGCAGGCTTGGCGTCGGGTATGGTTAATTCAACCGTATCGCCGATTTTTAATCTGTAGTTTTTTGCAACCTTAGCGCCGTTAATCGTACACTCTCCCGCCTCAATAAGGCTTACAGCCAAACTCCGCGATATGCCATCAACATTCTCGGAGAGCCACTTGTCGAGCCTTTCGCCTGTACCCGATTCGTTATAAATCATCTGTTTGCTCAAGCGGGACGACAGGGTCGTCGTCCCCTATATTTTTCTGTTTCCTGTTCATAATATCTTCCCTAATCGTGGCGAAAGCGGCAATAAATACCCCCGTCACCACGCAAATATCCGCAAAGTTAAAAATCGCGAAGTTGATAATTCTGAAGTCAATGAAGTCCACGACATAGCCGTATAACACTCGGTCGATTAAATTACCGGCGCCGCCTGCGGCTAAAGTCAGCGCGACTATCATCAGCTTACTTTTCAACCTGCCTGACATCAGAAAAGCAAGCAATCCCACCATAATTAACCCCGACATGAGCGTCAGAAAAAGCCACTGTCCCTGCAATATACTGAATGCTCCTCCGGTATTGCGAACATGCGTGAAATTAAGCACCTCGGTATCGCCGAATTTTATAAGCGAAATCGTACTGTGAAGTTCCATGTTCGCTGTAATCAGCAGTTTTGTAAGCCTGTCGATTCCGGCAAGTATGAATATTACAAGCATTATAATCAAGCGCGCTTGAATCCTGTCCCTGCGTACAAACATTTTCATGTTTTTAAAACCCCGGAACATCTCTCGCAAAGCTCATCTTCGTCTGCGTTTTCAGTGTATATCCAGCACCGCGGACACTTGACGCCGTCTGCTTTTTCTACGATAATTTCAAGCGCTTCGCCGCCTTTTTCAAGCTCAACCTGTGAAACTATAAACGCAGTCGCAAGCTCCGGCAGAAATTCTTGTAAATCCTCGCCGCCTTTGAGTATAACCTTGGCTTCAAGCGACTTTCCGATTACTTTTTCTGCGCGTTTCTGCTCTAATGCCGTTAGTACAAGGTCGCGAATTTCCTTAATTTTTGCCCACTTCGCGATAAAAGCTTCATCTGCACTTATGCCTGTTTTGGCGGGCATGTCATTGAAAACAACGTTAATTACATCGTCTGTTGACAGCTTCGGCAACTCTGCCCAAATTTCATCCGCAGTAAAGCTCAAAATCGGCGCAATCAGCTTTGTCAGCCCGTGAAGTATGGTAAAAATCGCGGTTTGCGCGCTTTTACGCAGGGAGCCGTCTGCCTTTTCACAATACAGGCGGTCTTTAATTATATCAAGGTAGAAGTTCGACATGTCAACCACGCAGAAATTATTAATAGCGTGATAAGCATAATAAAAATCGAAGTCTTCATAGGATTTTACGACTTTTTCAGTCAGCGCGTCAAAAGAGAGCAGCGCCCACTTGTCGAGTTCGGCAAGCTCGCTTAAAGCTATCATGTCGGTTTCGGGATTGAAGCCATCTCCGTTGCAAAGATTCCCCAGTATATACCGTGCTGTGTTACGGATTTTCCTGTATGTTTCTGAGATTTGCTTGAGTAAATCGTCGGAAATTTTCACGTCCGAGTGAAAATCAAGCGACGCAACCCAAAGCCGCAAAACGTCCGCGCCGTATTTATCTACGATGTATTCGGGCGGGATTACGTTGCCTTTTGACTTGTGCATTTCCTTGCCCTCGCCGTCAAGTACCCAGCCGTGCGTACTGACTGCTTTATAAGGCGCTTTTCCGTAGACAGCAACCGACGTCAGCAGTGACGACTGAAACCACCCTCTGAACTGGTCGCTCCCCTCAAGGTATAAATCGCAGGGCCATTCAAGTTCGGGGCGCTGTCCGCAGACTGCCGCGTGGGAAACACCCGAATCAAACCATACGTCGAAAATATCCATTTCTTTTGTGAATTCGCCGCACCCGCAAGCACATTTCACGTCGGCGGGGATAAACTCTGACGCTTCCATAGAGTACCATGCATCAGCGGTCTTTTCCCTGAACAGGTCAGAAATTGCTTTAATAGTACGGTCGTCGCAGATTTCTTTTCCACAGTCTTTGCAATAAAGAATCGGAATCGGCACGCCCCAGCGTCGCTGACGCGAAATGCACCAGTCACTGCGGTCTTTGACCATATTGAGGATTCTGTCCTGCCCCCAATGCGGAATCCAGCGGGTTTCATTTATAGCCTTTATGGTTTCATCTCTGAACATACTGACAGCGCAGAACCACTGGTCAGTAGCGCGGTAAATAATCGGCTCGTGACAGCGCCAGCAGTGCGGGTAGGAGTGGAAAAGCCTTGCAGACGCGAGAAGCAGATTCTTGCTTTTCAAGTCCTCGGCGATGATTTTATTAGCTTCATCGGTTTTCAGTCCGGCGATGTTGGCGCCGGCTTCTGCGGTCATTTTGCCGTTTTCATCTACCGGTACTATAATCTCGAATAAGCCTTTGTAGGAATTACAAACCTCGTAGTCCTCCACGCCGAATCCGGGCGCAGTGTGAACACAGCCCGTTCCGCTTTCAAGGGTAACGTGCTCGCCTGTGATAACTATGCTCTTTCTCGGCAAAAAAGGATGCGCGGTTTCGATTAAGTCAAGGTCGCTGCCCTTGTATTCGCCGACAAGTTCATAATTCTCGATTCCGCAGGCTTTTGCGACACTTTCCGCAAGCTCCTTTGCGACAAGGATATATTCGTCATTAACTTTTAAGAAAGTATAGTCGTAATTAGGGCCCAAGGAAATCGCGAGGTTACCCGGAAGCGTCCATGTCGTCGTCGTCCATATAAGCACATATGCTTTGCTTAAATCTATATCCTTGAATTTCCCCTTGTCATCAGTAATCGGGAATTTTACGTAAATCGAAAAGCAGGTGTCATCAGCGTATTCGATTTCGGCTTCTGCAAGGGCGGTTTTACAGTCTGCGCACCAATGCACAGGCTTCAAGCCCTTATAAATATAGCCTTTTTTGAACATTTCTCCGAAAATCTCGATTTGCTTAGCTTCAAAATCGGGAGCTATTGTGAGATACGGGTTGTCAAAATCGCCCCATGAGCCGATTCTTTTTTGCTGGGCTTTCTGTCGGTCAAGGCAGGATAAAGCAAAATCGCGGCAGTTTTTACGAAGCTCGGAGGTTTCAACTTTCTTATTATCAATGCCGAGTTCTTTAAGTGCGCGGAGTTCTATAGGCAAGCCGTGGCAATCCCACCCCGGAACAAACGGGGTTGAAAAGCCGGTCATGGCTTTAAATTTCACTATTATATCTTTCAGTATTTTATTCAGCGCATGCCCCATATGAATATCGCCGTTAGCGTAAGGCGGGCCGTCGTGCAGAATATACTTGGGCTTTCCCTCATTTTTCTCTATTAGTTTGTAATACAGACGTTCATTTTCCCATTTTTCAAGCATCAAAGGCTCGCGTTCGGGTAAATTCGCCCGCATGGGGAACTCGGTTTGCGGCAGGTTTAAAGTATTGTTGTAGTCTTTTGACATCTGTTGCTTCCTCTTTTGTTCATTTTCTGTTTTACTTTACGGCGTGCCGAGGGCGTCACGCCCTACAGTAGGGTGCGACGCCTCGGCGCACCGAAAAAATACGTTGCTGTTATTGCGGTGCGAAGGCTGTTTTGCTTCCGCATATGTCGCAGAAGTGAGTTTCATTGGGGTAGATAAACTTTCCTGTGTGCTGACCGCAGCCGGGGTTCATGCAAATGTTGATGTTCGGGGCTGCGTTGTCATGCTCCGGTAAAGCGTTACCGCAGGATTTGCAAAACCTTGATTCGTTTCTATAGGCTTCACTTCCGCAGTTGGTACATTTTTTCATGTTGTGTCCTTTCTTGTTTCGGCGTGCAGGCGGTTAATAACCGCCTCTACTGTTGGCTTGTTCTTCTTTATAATAACGCGGAGTTTTTGTTCTCCGCGTTAAATATAGTTATTTACTTTTTGCGGTTTTTTCCGAATTCTAATTCGCGCTCTTTAGGTTCACTCTGCCCCTTTTTATAGAACGGGGTGCCGCCTTCACCATCAGCTTCTTCTGAGGTTGCTTCGTCCGGAAATTCTTCGGTACTTATTTCTGCCGAGTCATCTTCCTCTTCCTCATCAAACACAGGTACGAAGTTGATTTCCGTGGTTAAGTCTGTCAGGAAGTTTTCCTCCATCTTAACCTCGAAAGAAGTAGATTCCTGCTCTTCTTTCATCTGCGCCGCGAATTCTTCATAAAGCGCGTCCCCTGTGTCTTCTGCCGGTTCCTCAGCCAATTTCGGTGCTTCCCTTTCCGGCTCGGGTGCGGATTTTGCTGTAGGTTTTTTGAGTGTTACGTTTTTTTCCTTCTGATAATCTATCAGCGTCTTAGCTATAAATTCATTCTCGCAGGATTCGGGCAGAGCTTCAATAATCCCCGTAACACGCCCGAAATCCTCTAAAATCTTCTGTCTGAAGCGCACAACTTCATTCTTTGTTTTAGTGAGAATTTCTTTGTTCATGTCGAGCCTGTTCTTGTATTCATCCTCCATCTTGGCGAGTTTTGCGGCGGCTTCATTCTCTACTCGCTTTGCTTCATCGTTTGCATTCTTTAAGTTTTCTTCAGCTTCATTTCTCATTCGGTCGCTTTCGCTTCTCGCATCAGCAAGCATGGTGTCGGCTTTGTCCTGAGCGTCTTCAACGATTTTTTTGGCTTTTTCCTTAGCCTCGGCAATCGTCGCATTGCCCTGTTTTTGAGCGCCGAGCATAGCTTCTTTTATTGCGTCTTCATCGTCGCGATACTCGCGGACTTTGTCTGCAAGCACCTCAAGCTTTTTTTCCAAATCGCGGTTGTCCATTTGAAGCTGGGAAAACTCAGCGGCTATTTCCTTTAAAAACTCGTCAACCTCATCCGGCTTATATCCGTTAAAGCCTCTGTCGAATTTTCTTGAAGAAATTTCCTTAGCGTTCATTTTTTACGATTCCTTTCAAATATGGGGTTTCCTGTCTGGCGGGACGCCGTGGGCGTCGTCCCCTACATTTGCATAATTAAAACAGGTCGGAAGAACTTTCAAGCTCTTCGATAGTATCACCGGAAATCTCGACGTTAAACGGCACTATCATGTATGTAGTGTTTGAGATTCTCTTCAAGTCGCCGTCGCCCGCATATGCCACGCCGCCTAAAAAGTCAATCAGACGATTCGCGACGTCCTTGTTGGTGTTTTCAAGGTTCAATACGATTGTTTTCTTGTTTTTAAAATGGTCTGCGATTTCTGCCGCTTCGCTGTACTTCTGCGGCTTGAATACTATTACCTGTAAGTGCGTTGTCGCGGCGATGGATAGCACCTTGCTGCTGGTGGTTTTTACGCCGTAGCTGTAGTCGTCATCAAAGCGTGAGCCCGATACTGTGGGAGTGTCAGTAACAAAGCCGTTATCCTCGTCGCCTTCGTAACCGGTGGCTCCTGTAATTTTCCCGAGAAAATTTCCTAAACCCATGATGAATTTTCCTTTCTGTTTTTCATTTTTTACTCTTGTGTCTTTGCGTTTTTTTATATGCTTCCAAACAGGGCGCTGCCGATTCTGATAATATTCGCGCCGTGTTTAATTGCCGTAATATAATCCCCGGACATCCCCATTGATAATATGTCAAAACTGTCCGGTTGTTTTACCTGCGCTTTTGCGTCTTGGTAAAGTTTTTGCATGTCTGCGTAAATCTGCTCCTTTGCGTCAATCGGCGGAATAGCCATTAAGCCGCGGGTTCTGACATTTTCAAGCTCTTCCGCTTGTACGAGCAATTCCGGTAACATTTCAGCCTCTACGCCGTTTTTAGAGTACTCACAGCCTATGTTGACTTCAATCAGCACATCCATCGTAAGCCCCGCTGAATTCGCCCGTTTGTTTATTTCCGAAAGCAGTTTCAGGTTATCAGCCGATTGAATAAGGCTTACCTTATCAATTATATACTTAACTTTGTTATTTTGCAAGCCCCCGATAAAATGAATATCACATTTCTTTGAATAAAAAGGCTCTTTTTGCAAAAATTCCTGCACTCTGTTCTCGCCGACGAGGTCGATTCCGAGGGAGAACGCGTGATTTACTTTCTCGTGAGAAACGCCCTTTGTCACAGCCATCAAGCGGACTTTATCACTTCTGCCGAAATCCGACTTGGCTTTTTCAATGCTTTCGCAGATTCTTTTATAATTCTCCGAAATATTATTTAATTCGCTCATTGAATTATTTTCCCGTCGTATAAATCTCTGCCGCTGATTACAACGCTGTCATAAAGCGAGATGAAATCCTTTTCAGCAGTAGTATCCTCAACCAAGTAATAATCACTTTCCGTTAATATAACATTTATTTTCTTAAAAACAAGCTCTGCGCCGTTCTGCACATAAACCCCCTGTTCGCCGTCATTAATATGCACAGCCGATGTCGGTATTCGTATCCCTCTGAAGCTGTCAAGCACTATGCTGAACTGTGAAACCCGGCGCGACGCGAATTCCGGTGTGAGGGTATCGCACTCGAATATAAATATACTTGTGCCGTCGCTTTGGCGGATTTTCCTGATTATTGTCGCCTGAACGGTTTGAGTGCTTCCGCCTGTCCTGAATTCCACCACAAGGTCTTCATAAAGTGAGGTTGCTCTGTCGCTTTCTATAATTCCTACAAAGCGCCACTTGTAGCCGTCTATCATCTTACCGATTACGCCGTCAGCCACACCAATCTGAGGTTCCCTGATTATTTGCTCTATTTCGCTTTTTGAAAGTGAAGAGAGCCTTTCAAAGCTGAGAAACCCCTCATAACCGTCAACGGCACTCACAAAGTACCCTGCTTCGTCTATTGTAACATTGCGCGGCTGTGCGCTCAGACGTGCGCGAAGATTTGAAATCTCGTTGTTTAAAGCGTTTATTTGCTCTGCGTAGTTAGTTTCGTCGCCGCGCAGTATAAGCTTACTGCACTGCAATGATATGTACTCGTTTTTAAGGGCGCCGACCCCGCTGTAATCTCCCGCAGTCATCTGTCCGAGTAAAGCTATTTGGCGACCGGTTATTTGGTTTATGTAAGATTCAAGCTGTGAATTATCCGTGCTTGATAACGCTTCGGCGTTTTGAAGTATAGTCACACGCTCCGTAAGTTCAGCTATTCGCTGCTGGAGCAATATGTCGTCTATTGTCTTATAGCTCTGCGCTACGATTGAATTCCTACCGATTTTTGAGCCGTCGGGGTGGATATAGGATATAACGTCAACCCCGCCGTACTGCACTAATCTTTCGTCGCGTACATGTATTCCTTTGAATTTGATTTCGTCCGAGGTGTTGTAAATCATTGCTGTTTCGGTTTTGTACGGATTGCGTAAATATATATATATCTGGCTCGCAACCGTTATAACAAAGAACAAGCCGAGCAAAGCCCAGATTATTCTGAGGTACAGTGTAGTTTTTTGTGCCGTAGATTTTTCACTCATTTTTTTCAGCTTCTTCTTTGTCAAAGACGTCAAACACGGATATGGCTTTGAGCGGGGTGATTGTTGAAATAGCGTGCTTGTATATCATGTTCTGCTTCCCGTCGGTGTCAAGAATGACGATATAGCTGTCAAAACCTCTCACAGTCCCCTTGAACTGAAAGCCGTTCGTGATATAAATGGTTACGGGTATGCGTTCTTTTCTTGCCTGATTCAAGAAAACATCCTGCAAATTAATGTCCTTAGCCATTTCACTTTCCCTTTCCAAATATAGTATTATAGACTATTGTAGCACAAATCAAGCGCTTTGTCAACTAAAAACTCATTTGCGGGTAATAAATGGATTCTCGGGTCTTTTTTAAACCATGTAAGCTGTCTTTTTGCATAGTTTCTCGTGCTTTTTTTTAGATTTTCGATACATTCATCAAGCTCGGCTTCACTGTTCAGATATGGCAAAAGTTCTTTGTAGCCTATGGCTTGATTTGATGTTTGAAGTGCGGGCGAACAATGTTCGCCCCTACATTTATTGAAAAAACGCCGCGCCTCATCTACAAGTCCTGCTTTCAGCATTTCATCAACCCTTTTGTCAATGCGCTCGTATAGCTGTTCACGAGGAAAGTCCACTTGCATCATTAAAGGCTCGAAAGGCGACGGATTTAATCTGCTTTCGCGCTTTAATTCGCTCATAGTTCTGCCTGTGACCAGAAGAACCTCCAGTGCGCGAATTACACGCTTTTTATTATTCTCATGCAATAAATCTGCTGTTTCGGGGTCTTTTGCGCGCAGTTCTTCAAGAAGAAGTCCTGCGTCTTTTTTTTGCATTTCTGCCCGGAAAGACATATCTGCCAAAACTTCGGGAAATTCTATGTTATCTATCAGCGAATTTATATAAAGTCCCGTTCCGCCGGCGATTACGGGTAATTTCCCCCTCTCTTTCACTTCAGCGATTTTCGCCCGCGCTTTTTCAACATAATCTGCGACAGAAAAAGGCTCGTGCGGTTCTAAAAAGTCGATGAGGTGATGCGGAGTCCCTCGAAGTTCCTCTGCTGTCGGCTTAGCGGTAGCTATATCCATGCCCTTGTAAATCTGCATGGAGTCCGCGCCGATGATTTCGCCGTTCAGACGCTCGGCAAGGCTGACAGCAAGTGCGGTTTTGCCGGAAGCCGTAGCTCCGCAGACGACGACTATAAAAGTTTTTTCGTTTTTCATGTTCTGCGGACGCGCAATGCGCGCCCCTACACCCTTCCGAAATTTTTCTCGATTTCACGGCGGCTTAGCGAGGTAATTATAGGTCTGCCGTGCGGGCAGAAGCGCAGGCTTTTGTTGTCCCAGACAGTGTTTGCAAGCTTCTCCAAGTCTGATATATGGTTCTTGTCATTGGCTTTTATGGCGGATTTACAAGCAATACTGTGCAAAATTTCATTAAATAGGCTTTCGGTGCCTATTCCCGAACCTCCGCTTTCGGCAAAAATTTCAGCAGTTTCGGCTAATACCGCCTCAATGTCGTTTCCCAGCAAAACTGACGGGAGCGCGATTATTTCAATCGTGTAGTTTTCGAGCGGAATAATTTCTATACCGGCGTCTAAAAGCACTTCGCGCCCTTGCCTTAGCGCGTCGTAACTACGCATATCGAATTTAGCGAAAATGCTTTCGGCTAAAAGCTGAGAAGAAGCCGAAAATTCCCGCTTCAATGCTTCAAAGCGTATACGCTCATGGGCAGCGTGTTTGTCGATTATAACCAAGTTTTCGTCGTTTTCGCATAGAATATAGGTTTTCCAAAGCTCGCCGATTATTCGCAGTTTCGGTTCGGACTCAAGGGGGATTTCGGGTGGCGTTTCTGTAGGGTACGCAGTCCTCTGCGCACCGTCATGCGGAACAGTAGGTTTTTCATAGATTGGAGTAACAGGAACAACCGATGTTTTCGCCACCGTAAATTCCGCTTTGCTTTCATTAAAAGCCGGTTTCAGCGTCTGTTGAAACGTCGGTTTTTCCGCTGGCGGCGGTGGTTTATATTCAAGTTTAGGCAGTTCGATTTCCTTGACGTTCTGCGAATTAAGAAGCGCATTTTTAACCGCAAAGTAAGCTGTATTAAAAACCGCATTATCATCGGCAAAGCGGACTTCTGTTTTTGCGGGGTGAACATTCACGTCTACATCGCGCGGGTTTATTTCTATTTTAAGGGCGCAGGCAGGGTATTTTCCCACAGGCGCAGAATTTTTATAAGCTTCCTCAACAGCCGCCATGATTTGTATAGATTTAATCGGGCGGGAATTAAGAAAAAAATACTGCATTGTTCGGTT
>Ga0123356_10008129_pt1 | contig 10449 bp, 6 predicted proteins | sample TergutEmb28metaG_2_FD_92546 | JGI IMG/M metagenome (GOLD analysis project Ga0123356, IMG submission 92546) | Embiratermes neotenicus P3 segment gut microbial communities from Petit-Saut dam, French Guiana - Emb289 P3 | ecosystem: Host-associated > Arthropoda: Insects > Digestive system > Gut ... | reverse complement strand
TGGCAAGATATAAAAGGCATGAGAAATATTGCCGCACACCATTATGGTAAGTTCGATACCCAAAAGTTGTGGGAAACTATTTCCGGAGATATCCCTGAACTTAGAGAGTATTGCGAGCAGTTATTAAGTCAGTAAATTAAATAAATCACCCATCGGGGGGACAGTACATCTGACAAGAAAATGTGAAAATATAAGCGTCAAACAGGAAGTCACGCATTGTGAGACTTCAATGATTTAGGGACAAACTGCGGAAGAAGCAGTTGCAACGCATCAATGTCATTTCTAATGTCCATGTTTGGAGCATGAGAAAAAATATATAACAAACCGGGGACGGTTCTCCCGATAACATTTGATGAATTTTTCACCATTTATTGTCAGCAGAACCGTCCCCGGTCTTCCATCTGTCTTGTACTCCCTTGGAATCTTCTTTAAACTAAGGAGTATATGCTTCTTCCCAATTTGAACCATTCCAACCGATCAAAATATCAAAAATAAGTTCATCATCACCAATCATAGTGACTCCGCCTTGCTGATAAATCCCATATGCATATATCATAATTAAACGGAGACGATAATTATTATTAGTGGGTATAGGTATTGACATAGAAGTTATATTAATATTTTCAATTGTAGTTACATTAATAGGATTGCCATCCATTATTAATCTTCCTGCTCCAGTTATTGTAGTAGTGTTTGCGCTCACTCCTTTAATATGACTTGATCCTCCAAGATATATTATACCTTCATTTGATAACGTACCAATTACATTTAATACATCATTATTGTAAAGTCTGCCGCCTGATTCAATTTCTAGTATTCCACCGTTGAATATATCAATGATTCCGGTAGATGCTCCATGTTCTAAATTGGTTAGTGTATCCTCAATTACCATTTTTCCACCGTTATTAATTAATATCGTACTCCCATTAATCATATTACTGTTGTTGATCAATGTTCCGTTAATTGATAATATTCCATTTCTATGTTCAAAATTATCGTTATTAATGAATGTACTATTACTGCTTAAATTTAATGTACCAAAGTTCCAAATATGACCATCATTTATAAACGATCCATAAATATTAATAGTACCATGGTTATTCATCTGATTATGTAAGACATTACCCGTCATTAGAGTGCCAAGTATGTTAATAATTCCATCATTACCAATATATGGTTGACCGCTTTCTGTCATTACTACTACACTGCCACTAGCGATGATTAATGTTCCTAAAATATCAAAATTACCATTAGTTACAAAAGTTACATCACTTGCTATAGATAGTGTTACTTCGTGATGTAAATTAATTGGGTCATCGTAATCTATCCTACTAATGACCTGTATAGTTTCATCTGGTCTAGCATCCCTGAGTGCATCTCTCAATTCATCAGAATTACTAACAATGTGTGTCGCATTCACTGTAAAGAAGACATCAAGCGTTACATCGATACCGTTGTCACCTAATATAGTGATGGTTGCGGAGTGTTCACCTATATCAAGATCCAACTGATATCTAACTGTAAAGCTACCAGTACTGCCAACGGCTATGTTTGTAATTGATGAATTGGAAAGCCAAAAACTAGCGGCATTGTCTCCTGATAATTCTATGCTTAAAAAACCGGTCGGTTGATTGCCTGTATTTGTTATAATTACAGTATACGGATCATTGTACAAATATCCTTCGGTTTGATCTACGAAATAATATGATGTATCGTCCAGTTCTATCCCATATGTAGGTTCTGCGGTAACAGTAAAGCTGACGACAAAACTCTGTGATGTAATGGGGTTATTGTTACCGATTGCGGCACTTACTGTAATTGTTGCACTATGTGTTCCTGCATCAAGCCACGTGTTTGGTCTAATTGTAAAGCTACCAGTACCGCCTGCAGTGATGTTTGCAACACTTGTTGTTGAAAGTGTAAAATTACCTGCATTAGTTCCAGATAATTCAATAATTAATGCACCTGTTTGTTGATTACCAGAATTTGTTATATATACAGTAAGTGGATCAATAGAATCATATCCATAATCCATACTTGTGAATGTATACGTTCCGGTGCGTGACAAGCTTATTCCATAAGTAGCTGCTTCGACTGTAAAGCTGACATCAAATGCGAGTCCGCCTATGGTGCTGCCTGCTATCGCTACGGTTGCGTTGTATGTTCTTGGAGAAAGTCCTGTATTCGGTACAACTGTAAAAGTGGCTGTGTTGCTGCCTGTTGCTGTTCCAATGTTATCAATTAGTGTAGGTGATAATGAAAAGCTGGATGCGTCTGTACCATTTAATGTTATTGTTAAGTTTCCGGTATCAGCAATGCCGATATTAGTAATTGTAACGGTGTGCTCTGTCACAGAGGTATAGCCTTCGATTGCATCATCAAACGTATGTGTTCCGGTCGGTGTTAAACTGATACCGGTTACAGTAATTTCAACTAATAGTTCATATGATTCATTTATGTTTTCACCGGTTATGGTGACAGTCGCTACATGGATTCCAACCGGGAGACTGCTGACATTGTTTACACCAATATTAAATGTACCGGTAGAACTAGCCGGAATGCTGTCTAAACTATCAGTCGAAATTGTGAAACTGTTCGCGTTTGTGCCACTCAATGCAATAGTTAATTGCCCGGTTGGTTGATTACCGGTATTGGACACTGTAACGGTACTCATTAGACCAACGAGAGATCCTTGTGGTTCCATTCCCCAATAAAACATATCGGTAACCGGACCGCTTTCGGTTGATAAACTTATACCATATGTGCTTGGAGGCGGTGGTGGTGGCGATCCACCCGTATCGCCGGTATCTGTCGTGTCATCAGGATCTTCAGGTTCTTCCGGGTCTTCGGGATCGATTGGATCTTCGGGGTCTGTCGGGTCTTCCGGCTCCTCCGGGTCAACAGGGTCGGTCGGGCTTGTCGGGTCGGTTGGAACGACAGGGGTTGTTGGTTCTGGTGGGGTTGTTCCACCACCGTTTCCGCCTGTACCTGTCCCGGTATTGGTATCTGTTGGAATACCCAAGTAAATTACCGATTGTTGTAGCTGGTCAATAGTATCCTGCTGTTCTTGCAATGCTTCTTCAATGGCTTGTGCCTGCGCTTCTTCTTCGACCTTTCGTTGTTCTATAAGATCGTCGAGCATTGCTGCTTCTTCTTCGGTAATCACTCCGAGTTCGATGAGCAATTCTTCGTGTTCCTGTATTACCTCAAGGGTGAAGCTGTCCGGTATTTCAACCAGTATTATCGGATAAATGTTTGTCCAAACGTTTCCGGATATAATTTCCGGTGTAAAACTTTTTAACTGTTCCAGATCAAGAGGTTTTATACTGTCAAGCGGATAATTACCTGCCAGATCGCTATCAGGTTGCTTTGGATATTCCAGTGTCTGACCTGCCATTAATATAAATTCACCGTCCGATGTCTCTATATCAAGCTCACCTTCCAGCATTACAATACGTACATAACCTTCCATATAAGTCACGGTAAATATTGTACCACGGATACCCATTGTGGAGTTACCGGCTTTGAATGTGGTCGATCTATCTGCCGGTTGTGCTGCGGCGTTTACAGATATCGAACCGGTGATAACTGTGAGCATCAACTCCCGGCGGTTTAGTTTGCTTACGTCTATTTTGGTTGATGGCGCCATTGTGATCGATGAATCATCATCGAGTTTGATTGTGACCTTTGTGTCTTTGCTTGTTGTAACAGTGTTTCCGGCAGCAAGGCGTGTGCCTTGTCTTAGTTGAAATTCTTTACGGGTTCCTTTTGTGAGTGTTGCTTCTGTTCCATCTATGCTTTCTATGACAAAACTACGTGATTCGACTGTCTCATTTGCTGATGCGGGTAATAATCCTGCTATCAGAGCGATTATCATAAACCACGTTATAAATATTTTCTTTATCAATAATACTCTTTTCATCTGAACACCTCGTTTCCGGTGTCAACAGATATGACTTTGATCTTATTGTTAAGCGAATCTGCGATATACAACTTACCGTTGCTGTGTGCAACTCCCGTAGGTTTGTTCAGCATTGCTTCGTCCGGTGGACCGTCGGCGTCACCGGGTTCTCCGTTGCCTGCGACTGTGATGACATTACCGCTTGGTGTTAGTGCTCGAATCATATGGTTGCCCGTGTCTGCGATAAACAGTACATCATTTGTGAAATATAGTCCCTGTGGGAAAGAGAACTGTGCCGATTCTGCCGGACCGTCTTCATATCCGCCAAGTGCGTAGTCTTCGTCATCCGGTATCGGTTCGAATACACCAGCGATTGTTGTTACTCTGCCGTTTTCGATTTTGCGGATCAAGTGATTACCGGTATCTGCTACATAGATGACGCCGTTATCGTCAACTGCGATACCTGACGGTTCGTTAAAACGCGCGGATCTACCTTCTCCATCAGTATGTCCCGATGTTCCGGGTCTACCTGCAATCGTTGTCACATTTCCGTCGGGGTCAACCTTGCGTATCGTATGATTCATGGTATCGGCAACATAGAGATTGCCGTCTTTATCTATGGCGATAACGGAGGGGAAGTCGAACTTTGCAGATCCGTACTTTCCGTCGGTTGATCCTTGTGTTCCCCCGACAAATGTGTAAACATGACCGTCTCGAAGTAAACGGATAGCATGGTTTACACTATCCACTATGAACAGATCACCGTTAGCACTATACACGCCATCATATGGTCTTCCGAACAATGCGTCGAGCCTTGGTCCGTCGAGGTATGCCGGTGCGGCAAAACCGAACTCGTCGGTTACTACATTCAGACCTAGGATGGTTTGTGATTCCAGATTGCTTATACGCTTGACACCGGAGTTGAATGTATCGAATACTATCAAGTAGCCGTCATTATCGAAGCACAGACCGGAAGGTAGGGCGAATTGCGTATCTAGCGCGCGTCCGTCTTCATTTCCCAGTTCTCCGCTGCCGAAGAAGGTTTGCAGTTCATCTTCGGGAAGTGGATTGTTCGACAAACTTACTGCTTCCGTGTTGATGATAGTTTCTTGCGTATTCGCAGCTCCTTCCGTAATAAAAATACTATCAGCTTCAATCACGGAATTTAAATTATCATCTCTATAATAATTGTTACGGATGACAATAAATACTGTGATAAAAACTGACAGTGAAAGGAAAACAGTAACTAAAACTTTTTTTATCTTCATTAATTTGAATACAATTCTTTCATTTAATCATATCCATCAGACGGGTTAATATTACTAAACATTCGCGCCATTATAACATAATGCACAAATTTATTCAATAAAAATCAAGCAAATATTTACATTTAAAACCCGTAAATGTATAATAATGCAAATGCTTAAGAAAGAGGATTTTTGTTATGACAAAGGTTCAATGGGATTTGTTTAAGGCGATATTAAAAGGTGAGGAAGAGAAGCTTCATGTGGGGATGGTCGTTGACAGTCCGTGGATGCCGGGGTACTGCGGGATCACAACGGTTGATTTTTATGTACAGCCGGAGACATGGTTTGCGGCATATAAGAAAATAAAAGACGATTTTCCGGATGTATTGTTCCTGCCCGACTGGTGGGCCGAGTACGGGATGGCGACAGAGCCGTCCGGATTTGGTGTGAAAATAAGGTTTTATGACGATAATATGCCCAATGTTTATCCGCTTAGTGATGCAATGGATGAAGCCGAGGATATCATCAACGCTTTGAAGCCGCCAGATCCCCGAAAAGACGGATTGATGCCGCTGCTCCTCAATTTGCAAAAGTATATGATTCCAAAGCTTGCCGAAATAGGCGAGCAGATAAATATAGTCAGCACCCGCGGACCGCTGACTATAGCTTCACACCTTTTTTCCGTTACGGAGTTTGTAACATGCGCAAAAACCGACCCGGACATAGTTCACAAGCTGCTCAGACTCACAACCAACCTCTGTAAAGATTGGCTGTCGGCACAGCTTGAAAACGTCGGTACGGCGGAAGGTGTATTGATGCTCGACGATGTGACGGGATTTTTCGGTAAAGAAGACTACGAGGAATTCGCACATCCTTACCTGAAAGAAGTGTTTGCCGCATTCCCCGAATGTATCCGTTTATTCCACAATGATACCGGGAATGATGTATCATTCCCATACATGGAGGACCTTGGTGCCGACCTCTTTAATTTTACACATGAAAGAGATATCGGTGATGTTCGGAAGATGATTGGGGACAAAGTCACATTCCTCGGCAATATCCCGCCGATGTCACTCGCCAGAAAAACGCCGGATGAAGTATATGATCTTGCTAAAGATTGTATTAATAGTTATAAAGCAGTGGCAGGCAGTACAAAAGGCCTCCTGCTCAGCGTAGGCGGAGGCACTCCCATGGGTGCGAAGGGTGAGTGTATCGATGCATTGGTAAGAGCTGCTAAAGAAGCATAATATCTTATGGGTCAGGGGGAGGGTCTTCAAATCCCGGCGCGGTCACTATGTCTTCCGGTTCGTCGGGGTCGATATATTGTGGATCTCCCAATTCCCATTCTTCTTCGGGTTCATCGGGGTCAGGGTCGACAGGAAAGAACGGTCCCGGGTCAGTAGGAGTATTTGGACCTGTTGGTTCGTTAGGATTAGTTGGGAATGTTGGATTAGTAGGATTTGTCGGATTAGTTTGTTCCGTCGGCTCTGTTGGATCATTTGGATCTGTCGACTCTATCGGGTCATTCGGGTCATTCGGATCTGTCGGGTCTGTTTCGCTATCGTCGATGTCTGCTCCATCTTCATCTATGCCGGGTCCTGGCCCGGTGTTCGTGCTTCTAACATTACTTGCACTCATATATATAACAGAATGTGGTAATTGATTGATCGCATTTTGAATGGCTTGAGCTTGCATTACTTCATTTGCTATTGCTTCTGTAATCAGTTCATCAAGAAGTTCTGCATCGGCAGTGGTTATTACACCAGTGTCAATGAGGATTTCTTCATGTTCTTTGATAAATACCAAAGTAAAGCTGTCCGGTATCTGCCTTACTTTAAGCGGAACTATATTCACTGCGCCGTCTTCAACAACCGCGGTCACGCCTTGAAGTTGCAATATATGACCGGCTTCAAGGATGTAGTCGTCGCTTGGAGCGGAGATACCAAGTGAGCCTTCAAGCATGCTGACTTGCCATTGTTTGGTAGAATTGCTGAGTGTAAACATTGTGCCGCGGATACCCATTGCGACGTTGCCGGCTTTGAAAGTGGTCGATGCGTCTGCCGGTTGTTCTGCGGCGTTTACGGCTATTGCTCCGGTTATGACAGTGATCATGAGTTCGCGGCGGTTTAGTTTGCTTACATCGATTTTTGTTGATGCTGCCATTGTGATAGTGGAATCATCGTCAAGCCTGATTGTGATTTTTGTGTTTTTGCCTGATGTGATCGTATTACCCGCGGCCAGCCTTGTGCCGCTTCTTACGGTATACTCTTTGAGAGTTCCTTTTGTCAGCGATGCATTTGAACCTTCAACATCCTCAACGACAAAACTGCGTGATTGAATGGTTTCATTTACCGATGCGGACAAAAATCCTGCAAAATCCTCGCTGCTTGTGTCTATTAAAACGACTTTGATCTTGTTGTTGAGTGAATCGGTTATGTACAGCCTGCCGCCTCTGAAAACTATACCTGTCGGTTTGTTCATCATTGACTCTTTTTGAAACCCGTCAACGTCACCGGGATTACCATTGCCCGTGATCGTGATTACATTACCGCTTGCTGTGATTGCACGTATAACATGGTTACCTGTATCGGCTATGAATAACATGCCTTTGGCGAAGCACAATCCTTGAGGGAAAGCAAATTGCGCTGTATCTGCAGGACCGTTTATAAAACCACCCGGTGCATAATCCTCGCCGGATGGTATGCTTCCGGTAACACCGGCGATTGTTGTGACGTTGCCGTTTTCGATTCTGCGGATCAAATGGTTACCCGTGTCTGCGACATAGATAATACCGTTATTATCAACAGCGATACCCGATGGGCTATTAAAACGTGCGGAGCTCCCGTTTCCATCGGCGGTTCCCGATATTCCGGCGCTGCCCGCTATCGTTGTAACATATCCGTCCCGGTCTATCTTACGTATCGTATGATTCATGGTGTCTGTAATGTACAGATTGCTTTCTTTATCTATGGCAATAGCCGTAGGGTGATTAAACTTTGCTGCTCCAAATCTTCCGTCTGTCGAGCCTTGTGTTCCTCCCGCGAATGTATAAACATGTCCGTCCCGCAGTATACGGACGGCGTGATTAATGCTGTCTGTGATGAATAAATCGCCGTATGTGCTATATACCCCGTCTGTTGGTCTTCCAAAATATACATCGGCACTTGGTCCATCCAGATATGCAGGAGCAGCAAAACTAAATTCGTCGGTAATTACATTCACTCCTAAAATCGTCTGAGCCCCCCGGTTACCGATTCTTTTAACACCGGAGTTGAATGTATCGAACACTATCAGGTTACCGGCGTTATCAAAGCAAAGTCCGTTAGGCAGTGCGAAGCGCGTTTCCAGTGAACGTCCTTGCTCGTTCCCCAGTTCTCCGCTGCCGAAGAAGGTTTTCATTTCACCGTCTTCAAGAGGAATGAGCGAAAAAGTTGTCGACTCCGTATCTATGACATTTTCGTTATCTGTAAAATAATACTTATAAACAAAAATCATTGAGACGATCATTACCGTCAATGCGAGAACAAGAATTATAACCTTTTTTTTCTTTTTCATAAATTTCTTATATAAACCTCTCGATCACCTCGGCAACCCCGTCTTCATTGTTCGACAAAGTCACATGATCGCATATGGCTTTTACGTCATCGGGAGCGTTTGCGACAGCGACTCCGAAGCCTGCGTATTTAAGCATTGAAACATCGTTGTAAGCGTCGCCGACCGCTATCATTTCGCTTCTGTCGATACCAAACAATCTGCCGATTTCTGCAAGCGCTGTTCCTTTACCTGCATCGTTACTGATGAATTCCAAAAAATGCGCCATAGATGAAACGCATTGTAATCTACCGTTAAAATGGGTGTTCATCTCCACAGATAACTCTTTGATCTTTGCCGGATCATCGATCCACAATACTTTTGATATTCCTTTGACCTCATCCTTGATTGCGGTGAGGTCTGTTACTATCGTCATGTCAAGACCTTTGCAAAAAGAGTGATAACTTTTTGTTTCTTCACAAACCCGGTTTGCCCATAGACGCGGACCTGTCCAAAGGATTTGTGCCATACCGGATTTTTGACCGATATCAAAGGCTTCTTTTGCCAGTTCAAAATCGAGGAATCTTTCGAACAACAGCTTCCCGGATTTACCCATACAAGCGGCGGCACCGTTAAAAACTATGAACGGCATGTCGACATCAATCAGCTCATTTACTATTTGCACATTACTGAACGGTCTGCCTGTAGCAGTGACAAAAAGCACACCTGACTCCACAGTCTTCCTTATGGCTGCTTTTGTGCGCTCGGTGAGTTCGGATTTGTCGTTGACAAGTGTTCCGTCCATATCCGAAGCGATAAGTTTGTACTTCATGGGTGTAATATTTCCTCCCGTCAGATACTTTAAGCCAGCACTGCGGATAATTCCGGACCGGAGCGGTTAATGGCAAACTCCATAAAAATGTTGTCATCTGTCCAAAGTGTTATTTCATCTTGAGCCAGAATCACGGGCATACGGTCGTGTACCGGTGAAACGGATTCGTTTGCTGCGGTCGTAAGTATTACAAATGCGGAGTAATCTTCTCCGAGATTATCCCGGAAGCTGCCGATTATGCCTGCCATATAAAGAACACGTTCTCCCGGGCGGTTAAATAAATATTTCTGTTTTCGTTTGCTTCTGTTGTCTCCGTAATTTACTTTCCCGCTGTATGATGATCTGCCGAACAGATTATCTTGAGGGTAACCGTTTTCTCCCGGAAATCCATCTCCGCTTCCCCACTCAAAAAACCCGCTTGAGGGTACAACACAACGACGCTCTCTCATTGGTCTACCGAACATTTTCTTTTCCAAAGCAGTTTCGGAGCGTGCGTTGATTATGACACTTGGGTTGTTCCAGTGCGGGAAACCCCACTTTACGGCATCAACACCATCGCCGATGATGACCGGAGCGGTATTGGTCGGGAAAATTTCACCTCGAGCAAGGTTATCGACCTTTGAAAGATTGTCGATACCCGATGCTTTTTTTATTGCGCTGATGTCATTTAGTATTTGCAACAAATCGGCATATGCTTCATCATCAATAAGATATCGTCCGCACATTAGAGCTCCTGACTGTAAATCATTTTACTAAATATTTTATGAGCATATCCATAACCTTGTCGAAATCCAGCGGTTTGCCAAGATGGTCATCCATTCCGGCTTCTATGCAGCTGGTGATGTCATCTTGGAAAACATTGGCGGTCATTGCGATTATGGGTAATCTTCCGCGATCCCGGTCGGGCATGGCACGAATAAGTCTTGTGGCTTCGAGTC
>Ga0123356_10008128_pt1 | contig 10449 bp, 9 predicted proteins | sample TergutEmb28metaG_2_FD_92546 | JGI IMG/M metagenome (GOLD analysis project Ga0123356, IMG submission 92546) | Embiratermes neotenicus P3 segment gut microbial communities from Petit-Saut dam, French Guiana - Emb289 P3 | ecosystem: Host-associated > Arthropoda: Insects > Digestive system > Gut ... | reverse complement strand
ATAATAATCATAACATCTTTGCTTTTAATATCGCTGGGAGCGATAACAATACTCGTTTCGGCGTTAGTTTCCAACGATATACGAATAACCGCCGAGGACAACAATTACACGATAAACAGACGATCCGCCCAGGAAGCCGAAAACTTTCTAACCATGGTGCGTTCCAATACCCTTGTTTTGCTGGATACCTTAAATGCCGCGGGCACTTCGCCGGTAGCGCGCCTTGCGTCTGATTTCTTTTTTGAACGGAACCAGCAGATAGCATTTATCGGAATAGTCAGGGAAACCCCAAACGGTTTTAATTTAATACGAAACCTTGTAAACGAAAAGTTCTTTTTGTCCAACGAGCTTGATTTTTCCGTAACAGCCGCATTTCTTTCAGTACATCAAAATGAGCTTGAACGATCCTGCGCAGGCGAAACGCTTTTAATAAACGCAGCGCCTTTGTTTGGTAATCCCGTATTGGCGCTTTTTTATCCCTGGCAGGAAACAGGAACAGAAGATTCAGCAGTCGTATTTTTTTCGTCAAACTCACTTACAGAAACATTTGCAACAGGCGCAAATCTTTCCTATATGATAAACGGCGACGGCGATTATCTTGTACATGCCGATTACGAACTAATCCGTTCCGGTGTAAATGCCGCAAGTTCTTCGTTTGTAGCCGGTATTCTGGAAAATCCGGTTTCCGATTTACAGACATTATATAAAGATACAGACGGAAAAAGATACTTCGGAGCTTTTAGAAAAATCTGGGCAAACTCTGCAGTTGTTACGATTATCCCCTACGATGTCGTATTTGAAGGAATAGCCGCAACCACAAGACGAAACATCTTTTTAACAGGAGCAGTTCTTTTTGTAACGATAATATTTATCTGGTTCTTCAGTAAAACAGTAAGCGTACCGCTAAAAACACTTGCCGCTGCGGCAGTACAAATAGAAGGCGGTAATTTTGAACTTCATTTAAAACCAAAAACAAAAGACGAAGTAGGCTACTTAACAAAAAGTTTCCAGAAGATGAGCAGCGCTCTTGGAATATTCGGAAGATTTACAAACCGTGAAATCGCAGTACGCGCAATGCGCGGCGAAATAAAACCCGGCGGACTTCCAAAACACGCGACAATTTTCTTTTCCGATATCCGCGGGTTTACAGAAAAATCGGAAAGTTTTACAAAAGCATTCGGAGACGAAGCTTCCGATAAAATTGTTTTTTGGCTGAATGAATATTTTACACGAATGGTAGACTGTGTAGAAAAAACAGGCGGAGTAGTAGATAAATTTATAGGCGACGCCGTAATGGCGCATTGGGGAACAGCATATTCTGCAGGAAGCCCGCAGGAAGACGCTTTTAACGGAGTACGCGCTTCTATTATGATGCGCGAAGCTCTCATGGAATTAAATGCAAAACGCGCAGTTGGAGATCTTGGCAATCCTTCGATACAAATAGGCTGCGGATTAAATTCGGGTATTGTAACAGCAGGGCAGCTTGGAAGCGAACAGCGCATGGAATACACGGTTATAGGAGACCCCGTTAATCTTGCAAGCCGCACAGAAGCTTTAAACAAACCTTTGGGAACAGATATTCTAATAACAGAAGACACTTACAATCTTACAGGCGAGCGGTTCATAACAGAAGAAATGCCGTCTGTTACAGTCAAAGGAAAAGAAAAACCGGTACGCATTTTTGCGGTTGTCAATTTAAAAGACGCGCAAGGACCAAAGACATTGGCAGAACTTAGAAATCTTTTGGGACTCAAAGCGCCGGATACCAACGTAGATGTAGATTCAGAAGAAAAAAAATATAAGATAGGTAACGATAAATGATTGCTCCAAAGCAGAGCTTGTTTGCGGATATAATTGCTACAATTTCATGCGCTTGCGGGTTCGCATTATGCCTGTTTCTTTTCTGGAACGATTTAAACATGACTCTCACACGATTGGGCGAAACGCCCATCGGAACAATATCATTCAGATATAATACAGCTCAGCGCCGTTTTATAGACAGGGTATTATGGGACAGATTAAGAAATGATTCCCCTGTTTACAACGGCGATGTCATTCGTACAGCAGAGATGTCTGAAGCAACCATAAAATTTACAGGCGGCGATATAATCGAATTATATCCGAATACACTAATACAAATATTTTTGGATAAAATCGATTTTACATTGGGCGGAATAAGCGTAAATACAGCATCTGATTCCGCAATGTTTATAACTTCCGGAAGCAATACATTAAGCGTCGATTCGGGTTCAATTTTACAAATGGCAGTACAGAGCGGCGGCGCTTTGGATTTAACAGTCAGCGAAGGAAATGCAGCTCTGGGAGACGGCAGAATAACCGCGGGAAGTGCCGTCAGTTTAAATGCATCCGGGCAGACACGGCAAAGACCGATGACAGCGGCAGTTTTTCCGCCGCCGGGCGCGCGGTTTTTATCACAGTCAGAAAATGTTATGAATATCGAATTTGCCTGGAATAAAATAAATTATACAAACGAAGGGCAGACGCGTTTAGAAGTATCAGCCGACAGAAGTTTTAACCGTATCTCCTATTCTGCAAATACCCAAGACAGCAAATTTTCGGTAAATATGCCGCAGGGAACCTGGTTTTGGCGCGCTTTTCCTGTTTCCGGCGAAATTTCGGGAGAAATTCCATATTCAAGATTTACTATCGTTCACAGCCCCGTGCCGACGCTTAAGAATCCGGCGTTGGGTCAGGAGTTTAGTTACCGCAGCCGTCTGCCGTCCATTCGTTTTCAATGGACATCATCTCAGGACGCTTCTTATTATATACTGGAAGCCGCAAATAACGATTCTTTTTCCAACCCGCAAATACGTCAGCAGGTGCGTTCAAATGAAGGCAGGGATATTTCTGTTTCTTCTTCAGGTTTGGGTAATGGCACATGGTATTGGCGCGTAACTCCTGTTTACGGACGTGAAATTTCTGCAAACACTCAAAATCTATCTTCGCAGACAGGTTCCTTTACAGTAAGGCGCGGCGCAGATTTAGCAACTCCATTGCTTACAGCGCCCGCTAACGAAGCCTTGCTGAATATAGAAGAAGGAAGACGGGATATTCTTTTTTCATGGAGAAGAGAAAACGAAGCAGCTTCCTATACACTGCGGATTTCAGCTAACAGAAACATGAGCTCTCCCATTATGGAAAGAACAGTAACCGATACTTTTTTCCGTTACGGTGCAAATGAAACTGCAATCACTCCGGGTGTATGGTACTGGACAGTTTTATATCGAGACCAGGACGGCGTTAGCTCTCCCTTGTCCGCTCCGGGAACATTTACAGCCATGCGCGGCGAAGTTATTCAAAGAACTATTTTTCCTCCGGATAACTATGTAATAGCGGAAAATCTTTTACCCGATATGCGTTTTACATGGAAAACAAATCTTGGAAATACGCGTTTTCAGATTTCAAGAACAGAAGATTTTGCCTCGATTATTTATAATGAATCCGCTGTTGTAGAAGGATATTCAATTTCCAGCCTGCGAAGCGGAAAGTATTATTGGCGTTTAACAGGCGTCAGCGGATCTCAGCAGTTCGAAAGCCAGCCGCGCAGTATTACAGTAGCAGAAGCCCTGCCTCCTCCGGATTTAAGGCCGCCGCAAAGCGGTGTTTCTTCCGGGCAGCAGGGGCGAGTTATTATTCAATACGGCGAGCCTGTAAACTTTAACTGGGAATCTTTGCCGGATGCAGACTATTATTCATTCAAATTACACAGAGGAGACGGCTCTCAGGCTCCGATACTGGAAACGCTTGTTTATGATACAGCGTTTTCTGTAAACCTTGATGATTTTGAAGACGGCACATATACCTGGACTATTCAGGCTTTTGCAAGAGACAGCGCGGCTCATTCACGCAGAACAGGTCTTGCCGCTTCGCAAACTACGGTTTTTAGGCATATTCAGCCCGTATATCTTGAACATCCTTATAATGGAATGGAATATGCAGGCATGAGCGCTTCGCGAAGTCCCGATACCGCAAGATGGTCTTCTGTAGAAGTTCCGTATAATGTTCAGTTTGTTATTGCAAGAGATCCCGGAATGACAAACATAGTCGCCGTACAGGATGATGTTCAGCGCTCGTTTGTTTTGCCGCGTCTTGCCGCAGGAGATTATTATTGGATTGTAAAAGCGGAAACTATAGAAGGTTATGATATTTCTTCCCGCGCCCCTTCGTTTATTAGAGTACTGCCGATACCTCTTCTTCCCGCTCCGCAGAATCAAACTCCGGCTGATAATTTTACAGTAGGAGCCGCGCAGATAAGAGCTTCGCGCAGTATTAATTTTTCCTGGAACCGTGTGTCAGGTGCAAACGGTTATATTGTTACGATTAGTCAGGGAACAGGTTCGCAGCGCAGGTCTGTAGTAGAATCATCCGTGCTTACGCAGACAAGATTTTCGCTTGAAGACTTGCGTCAGCTTGGACGGGGAAATTTTACCTGGCAGGTAGAAGCAGTCTTTGTTGATGAAGGTTTTATAGAACAGCGGGGCGTAGTGCAGCAAAACAGATTAATTATCGATATACCGCCTCCGGCAGAAATCCAAACAAGAGATCAGGGAGTTCTGTATGGCCAGTAAAAAACTGTTTTTTATTACAGCGCTTTTTGTCCTTGGCCTGTCTTTTGTTTTTGCCCAGGAAGAAGAAACAGATCCAAATGTAAATTATTATATCGATCGCAGCGAAAGGGAACCGCGCTTTGTTCAGCGTCTTATATGGGACGAAGCCGAATTTGTTCTGCGTTATGTTGTTACTGTTCAAAGACGCGATGATAACGGCGTTTTTAGGGATATAGAAAGAATCGTCACCGATGTCAATTTTGCAGAAGTTTCTCTTCCCGTCGGCCACTATCGATACAATATCGAACTTTTTGATCTTTTTGATGAATACGCATTAACTACAAGATGGCGCGAGTTCGAGATTATCCGCGCAGTACAGCCGGCTTTAACAGGTTTTAGCCCTTCTGCCTTTTATCTTGATGAAGACGATGTATGGGAAATAACCGTTCGCGGCCGTAATTTTCTCCCCGAATCTGTAATATATCTTGTAGAAGGAACCAGAATAATAAGGCCGATTCGCTATACCGCAGACGGAAACTCCGCGCATTTGGTTTTTTCGGGCGTTTCGCTTTCTACAGGCCGATACGAGATTTATATACGTAATCCCGGCGGCCTTGATGCAAGGACAGGGACTTTTACAATCGGCAACAAAAAACCATTCGATTTAAACCTGTCTTTTGGATATACTCCTTTAGTCCCGTTGCACGGTTTTATGTTTCAGGATACCAGCCTGGAAGCGCCTTTCCCCGCTGATATTTTCTTTTTGGGCGCAGGCCTAAAAATCGCTTTTATACCCTTTAAGCGTGTTTGGGGAACTTTAGGCGCTGAGCTTTCCGCCGCTTTTACGTATCTTACGCATGAGCATGAAACTTACTCGCCCAATGCCTTCCTGTTGGACACCCATTTGTCTTTTCAGTACCAGTATTACTTTATAAGGAAGGTATTTGCGGTAAATTTAAGCCTTGGGATTGGCGTTTCTTCGCTTTTCGGCTTCCAGTATGAATACCCCATGGGCCCCGCCTACGACGAAATTCCTGTAAATGTAATGCCTTCTGCCGTCGCAAGCCTTTCTTTTATGGTTTTTGTTTCATACCCGTTTTACATCAATTTTGGAACTGATTTTGTCCAGATTTTCTCTGTAGATACCCCCATGCCGGGCTACCTTCGCCCCTTCCTGGCAGCCGGTATACAGTTCTAATTTTTCACTTTTTTTTCCCAAACCACTTGACTCTTTTTTTTTATTTTGATAGATTCATATTTCACCCCCATTTCTTATGGGGTCCAGGAGACAGTCTAGGACTGTCCATAGACTAAGGAGTTTTTAACGAATGCCTACTATTAACCAATTGGTTCGTTTTGGACGGCAAAAGGTAACTACCAAGACGAAATCCCCGGCTTTGAAGAACTGCCCGCAGAAAAGGGGCGTTTGTACCCGCGTTATGACAGTAACGCCCAAAAAGCCAAATTCAGCTCTTAGGAAAGTAGCTCGTGTGCGCCTTTCCCATGGTACGGAAGTTACCGCTTATATTCCAGGAATCGGTCACAATTTGCAGGAACACTCGGTAGTATTGGTCAGAGGCGGACGCGTTAAGGACCTTCCCGGTGTACGTTATCATATTATTCGCGGCGCGAAAGATACTTTAGGCGTTACAGACCGCAAACGCGCAAGGTCAAAATACGGCGCTAAAAAGCCCAAGGCTTAGGTAAATTATGGGAAGAAAGAAAAAAACCATAGACCGGGGAATTTTACCCGATCCAAAATATAACAGCGTAGTAATTTCCAAGTTTGTTAACAGAATGATGTGGGAAGGCAAGCGTTCGCTTGGTTTGCGTATAGTCCATGACGCATTGGAAACACTCCAGTCAAAAGTTGATAAAGAACCCCTTGAAGTTTTCCTGAAAGCTTTAGATAATGTAAAACCTGTAATAGAAGTTAAGTCCAGACGCGTAGGCGGCGCGACTTATCAGGTTCCCGTAGAAATAAGGGAAACCAGGCGCGAAGCTCTCGGCATGCGATGGATTATCGCGGCAGCCAGAGCCCGTTCCGGAAAAGGCATGGGAGACCGTCTTGCAGCGGAGCTTCTGGATGCGTATAATAGTACAGGTACAGCCTTCAAAAAGAAGGAAGATACACATAAGATGGCCGAAGCCAACAAGGCATTCGCTCATTATAGATGGTGAGCAAAAAACTTCGTTTTTTGCTTTGGAGTTTTGCAAAGCAAAACTCCATGATTACATTGTAGTTTGGTGATTCCAAACCGTTCATTAACAACTTGTTGTTAGTGAAACAGGTGGAACGATGTGGATGTTGCGTTTTTAACCGCTTTCTTTCCGCTTTATTCGTTTCCCCCTCATGCTGTATTAATGTACGGTAGTACATAATGTACTTTAATAGTACGAAGAAAATATATTTAGTGTTCAGTAAGGAGGACACAGATGGCAAAGGATAAATTTAATAGAACGAAACCACACATGAATGTTGGTACGATTGGTCACGTCGATCACGGTAAGACCACTCTTTCTGCGGCTATTACCCAGCACTGCGCCAGAAAATTCGGCGACAAGGTAATGAGTTATGATCAAATTGACAATGCTCCGGAGGAAAAAGCACGCGGTATTACAATTAATACACGTCACCTTGAGTATCAGTCAGACAAGCGCCATTATGCGCACATCGACTGTCCCGGACACGCAGACTATATCAAGAACATGATCACAGGCGCCGCTCAGATGGACGGTGCTATTCTTGTAGTATCAGCGCCCGATTCAGTTATGCCCCAGACAAGAGAACATATCATTCTCGCTCGTCAGGTAGGCGTACCGCACATGATCGTATTCCTGAACAAAATCGATCTTCTTGACGATCCCGACCTTGTTGAACTCGTAGAAGAAGAAGTAAAAGACGTTCTTACCGCCAACGGTTTCCCCGGCGACAAGACTCCGATTATCAAAGGTTCAGGATTCAAAGCAATGTCAGAACCGGATAATGCAGAAGCTACAAAATGTATCGATGAACTTTTGGAAGCAATGGATTCTTACTTCCCCGATCCGGAACGCGATGCAGATAAACCTTTCATTATGCCGATAGAAGACGTATTTACAATTCAGGGACGCGGAACAGTCGTAACCGGAAAAGTAGAACGCGGTGTTCTTAAGCTTAACGAAGAAGTTGAAATTATCGGTATTAAACCAACAAAGAAAACTGTTATTACCGGTATCGAAATGTTTAATAAATTGCTTGACGATGCACAGGCCGGCGATAACGTTGGTACACTGCTTCGCGGCGTAGACAAAAAAGATGTTGAACGCGGTCAGGTTCTTGCCAAACCCGGTTCAATTCAGCCGCACAGCAAGTTCAAAGGTCAGATTTATTGTCTGTCCAAAGAAGAAGGCGGACGTCACAGCCCGTTCTTCACAGGTTACAGACCTCAGTTCTATTTCCGCACAACCGACATCACAGGTACTGTAAAGCTTCCGGAAGGAAAGGAAATGGTCATGCCCGGCGACAACTCAGAAGTTATCGGCGAACTGATTTATCCTATCGCTATGGAAAAGGGACTTCGCTTTGCTATCCGCGAAGGCGGTAAAACAGTTGCCTCCGGTCAGGTAACAGAGATTATTGAATAAGGATTTTTCCGATCATCCGGCCGCTTGAATCAGGTGGTCGGATAAGTCGGATTCAGGCTAACGGAGGAATGATGGCCAAGGAAGGAATACGCGTAAGACTGCGCGGTTTTGATGTTGAATTAATAGATCAGAGCGCAAAATCGATTGCTGCGGCAGTAAGAAAAGCCGGAGCGAAAGTTACAGGTCCAATCCCGCTGCCGACAAGAATTAATAAGGTGACCGTTTTACGTTCACCGCATGTGAATAAGAAAGCCCGCGAACAATTTGAAATGCGGACTCATAAAAGGTTGATCGATATCGTAAATCCCTCCGCAGAAGTAATGGATTCACTTATGAAACTTGAACTTCCTGCAGGCGTTGATGTAGAGATCAAACAGTAATAACTAAACGGAGTACTACAATGTTAGGGCTATATGCCAGAAAGTTGGGAATGACTCAGGTTTTTGATGACTCAGGCAATCTTATGCCGGTTACGGTAATTAAGGTAGACCCAAATGTTGTCATAGGCACAAAAACCAAAGAAGCTGACGGTTATGCGGCTGTTGTTGTCGGTATAGACGACGCAAAGAAAAATCGCGTAACAAAAGCCCGCGCGGGACAGTTTCCGGAAAACATTACCCCCAAGAAAAATATTCGCGAGCTGCGCGATTTTGAAAAAGAAGCCAAAGTAGGGGACGTGCTTGGTTTGGAAGTTCTGGAAGGTTTCAGATATGTCGATGTATCTGGTGTTTCAAAAGGTAAGGGTTTCCAGGGCGTTTTTAAGCGTTATGGTTTTGGCGGCGGCCGCAAAACTCACGGATCCAAATTTCATCGTGAGCCCGGTTCCACAGGTCAGAACACTTACCCGCATAGAACCTTTAAAAATAGAAAATTACCTGGGCGTATGGGACGGGAAAATGTAACAGCATTAAGCCTTAAAGTTGTAAAAACCGATCCTGAAAAACAGCTCATTATGGTACACGGCGCAGTTCCCGGTATTAACAAGGGTCTTGTGTTTGTCCGCACTGCGGTCAAGAAGGGACGGTAAATATGAACTGTAAAGTGTATTCAAAAGAAGGCAAAGAACTTAGAACAATGGTTCTTAATGATAATGTTTTTGGTCTTCCTGTAAACGAAGATCTAATCTGGTATGCGATTAATAACGAACTTGCAAACAGACGCCAGGGCAATGCCTGTACAAAAGGCCGCGCCGAAGTTCATGGATCCAACGCAAGACCGTTCAAACAAAAAGGTACGGGGCGCGCGCGTCAGGGTGATAAAAAATCCCCAATTCTGGTCGGCGGCGGTACTATCTTTGGACCCAAACCCAGAGATTTTTCCTATGCAATGCCTAAAAAAGCAAAAAGAGCGGCGCTCAAAACTATTCTTAGTTTAAAAGCGCAAAGCGATATGTTAAAAGTAATCGAAGATTTCTCCATAGAATCGGGAAAAACCAAGGACCTTGCCAAACTTCTTGATAACTTTGATCCCGGTTTGCGCACAGTTTTAATTCTTAAAGATGATGATCCCAAAATTAAACGCGCTGCCGCGAATATTCCATGGGTAAAATATCTTTCCTATAACCGCCTGGAAGCGCATGAATTGTTTTACGGCCGTCAGGTGATTATGCTGGAAACCGCCGCGAAAAATCTTAACGATTTTTACGGCAAGGAACAAGAAGAGGCAGGTAAATAATGCAATACGAAGATATTTTGATTGAACCTGTACTTTCAGAAAAAGCAAACCAGCTTCGCGAAGAAGGAAAGTATGTTTTTAAAGTGGCTCAATCCGCTACAAAAACACAAATAAAAGAAGCAGTAAGAAAACTGTTTAATGTGAATCCCGTTTCATGTACAACGATGATTGTAGGCGGTAAGCCGAAAAGGCTGCGGTACCGCAAGGGTTTCACTTCAACCTGGAAGAAAGCGATTGTGCGCCTTTCCAAAGACGAAAAAATTGCAATCTTCGAGGGAGTGTAAGGTAAATATATGGCTATAAAAACTTACAAACCAATAACACCGGGAATGCGTCAGTATACAAGTTTGGATTATTCCGATCTTACAAAAGGCGCAAAACCTGAAAAGTCCCTTACAAAGGGAAAAAAGAGCGGCTCGGGACGCGACTCAAAAGGCCGTATCAGTATGTGGCATAAAGGCGGCGGTCACAAACGCAGATACCGGGATATAGATTTAAAACGTGATAAAATTGGCATTCCCGGAAAAGTTGCCACTCTTGAATATGATCCGAATCGCAGCGCTAACATCGCTCTTATTTT
>Ga0123356_10008127_pt1 | contig 10451 bp, 8 predicted proteins | sample TergutEmb28metaG_2_FD_92546 | JGI IMG/M metagenome (GOLD analysis project Ga0123356, IMG submission 92546) | Embiratermes neotenicus P3 segment gut microbial communities from Petit-Saut dam, French Guiana - Emb289 P3 | ecosystem: Host-associated > Arthropoda: Insects > Digestive system > Gut ... | reverse complement strand
TGCCTGCCAAAAAGTCTTCCAAGCCGGCATAACCAGTCTTCACTGGCTCATACTCAACGAAAACGAATTCACCCTAATCCAAAAACTCTACGAACAAAACCAACTACTCTTCAGAGTAAACATAGTTGTCCCCGAAGCACTCCTAGAAAAAGCCATCCAAATCCAAACAAAAAATCCCGAAGTGCTCCAAGTCAGCGGTGCCTTTATTGTAGCTGATGGCTACCTAGACTCCAAAGAAGCCGCGCTAAATGAGCCCTACAGTGACGACCCAACAAACACCGGCAAACTTTTACTCTCCAAAGAGGCCCTGTCAGCTTCGATTACGCGAGCTCTATCCTTTGGAGTTCAACCAGTTATCCATGCAATGGGCGATCGTGCCATAGACCTAGTTCTATCGGTAATTGAGCAGACAAAAAGCACCCAACGCATCCGAATCGAGCAAGCTGCAATCCTTAACCCCGCACTTCTTGAACGACTACAAAAACAGAATGTGGCCATAACCATTCAACCCAAAGTCATAACAACCGAATTCACAATCTGGTCCGCCGATCAACGCCTCGGCCCACGCGCCAAGTGGCTCCACCCCCTAAAAACACTCCTAGATGCAGATGTAGTGGTTGCCGCCGGTTCCGATTGCCCCATGGAACCCCTAAACCCCCTGCTGGGCATCCAAGAACTAATGTCACACCCCAACTCCGAGCAACGCCTAAGCCTCAATGAAGCCATCAACCTATACACCCTAAACGCCGCCCGATGTGCAGACCAAGAAACCACCAAAGGCTCAATCCAAGAAGGCAAACTAGCCGACCTCATTATCCTAACCACTGACCCCGCAACCGTTGAACCACACAAAATAAACACCATAACTCTAGACTTTGTCATACTAAACGGCCAAATTCTAGTAGTAACCTAAACTGCGCTGTATAGCTGAAATACTACTGATTACTAGAGAGAGCTTACCAGCCAAATGGTGCGTGAAGCTAAGATGTTGTACTAAAAAATACTGCAAGGGCAACTGGTCTCTGAGACGAGCGGTGTGATGTTGGTTTATTATCTGAGTTCTTGCTTAGCTCGCTCTAACTGGTTTTTTATGGGCAGGTTGTAGGGGCATTTTGGTATGCATTGTCCACAGTGTTCACATTTCTCAGCTTTGACTTCGAGGCCGTTATAGCGTTTTTTGGCCCAGTTTTTCAGCCCGTATATGTCATGCAACATCTGAAAGCGCAGTATTGCGGGGATGTTTATGTTGTTTGGGCAGGGCATACACAAGCCGCAGTCACGGCAGTAGTTGCCTAATTCAAAGCTAAACTGCTTCTGCTTTTTGGGTGTTAGGTCATGGTATTGGTTTGCGGCGTTTGCGGCGGTTTCTACCTCAGAGATGCTTTTGAGCCCTGCAATAACCCCTGAGACATCTTGGGCGAGCACATACTGCAGTGCACTGATCACTTGTTCCTGGGCGGTTTGGCCCAATAGTGCTTTGAGTTCCTCTTCTTCTGAGATAAGTGAGAGTGAGGGTTGGTAGAGACAAGTTATCAAGTTGGAGGTTTTCACCGACAATGGCTTCATAACAACCACGCCTACGTCGTGTTTTTTTGCGGTGGGTATGAGTTCTTCAAGTGCTTGTGGGGTCACTACGTTTAGTGGTACCAGAACGGTGTCAAACTCAGCAGTTGCCACGGCTTTTGTGAGGACTCTTGGTTTGTGTCCAGTGATGCCGATAAATTTGGTTTGTCCTTCGCGTTGGGCTTGCTTGCAGGTCTGTAGCACCCCATCTTCGCTCATGGCTTTGTTGAGTGTTTTTTCATCATCAATGCCGTGGAGCTGTAAAACATCCACATAATCGGTTCGCAGATTTTTGAGGCTTACTTCAAAGTCTTGGAGGGATTCACGTTTGGTTCGATTGCCCGTTTTGGTGGCAATTATACATTGATCTCTTTTTTTGGTTTGGAGTGCTTCGCCGATTTTTTCTTCGCTGTCGCCATCCCAGCGGGCGGCATCAAAATAATTAAACCCCAACTCAAAGGCGCGTTGCACGACCTCGACTGCTTGGGGTTTGGGTAGTTCTGCAATCCAGGTGCCGCCAAAACCCACCTGAGACATCATCAGATTAGTTCTGCCCAGCCGCCGCTTATCCATCAAATCACCTGTTGCTGTTAGGCGGTGCCGTTGGCTTTTTTGGTGCCGTGTAGCAGTCGGTTTTTGGTGAAGGTTAGGATGCCTTCGCGTTTGGCTCGTTTTAGAATCTGTTTGGGTCTCATGTGGAAGTTCTTAAAGAAGCGCCACTGTAGTGCTTTGAGTGTTTCATAGTCATATTGGTCGCTTTTGACGCTTAGTAAATACTCGTCGAGTTGAGTGTATTTTTTGTTTTGGAGGAGTTCTTTGTAGATTTTACTATCGGGGTAGGCGATAAAGATGTTGAATTGGCAGTAGTCGGGATCGATTTTTTTGGCGAATTTGAGTGATTCTTCCATATCCTCCAAGGTCTCATCGGGTAATCCGAGCATGAAGGAGCAGGCGGTTTTTATGTGGTGTTTTTTGCATAGTTTAAAGGCGGTTTGGACTTGTTGGGGTGTGGTGTTTCGGTTTATGCGTTTGAGGATTTTAGGTGAACCTGATTCGACGCCAAACCAGATGACTCTGCATCCTGCCTTGCTCATAAGCTCCAAGAGTTCATCATCCACCAAATCTACCCGGGTATCACAAACCCACTCTAAATCCAGTTTTTGCTCAATCATTAGGTTGCAGAGTGTTTTGGTTTTTTCTTTGTTTAGGGTAAAATTATCGTTTATGAAATAGATGCCCTTTGTGCCATAGCGTCTCTGTAGATCTTGGATTTCGCCTATGACGCGTTTGGGGCTAAAGCTGCGATTTATGTTGCCCCAGAGTTTGCGGGTTTCACAAAAACCACAACTATACACACAACCCCGGCTAATACTCATAACATCCGCCGGTTTAGCATCTAAGAATTCAATGGTGCGATCATACTGCTCAAGGGGTAGCAAATGCCTAGCCGGATAGGGAATCTCATCCATATCCTCAATGAACTTAGGTGCATTAACCGTGATGCCGCTTGGGGTTCTACATGCCACACCCGGAATGGTTGTTGCTTGGTCTAGTTTGTTCTGTGTTAGGGTGTTTGCTAATTGGGTTATAGCCCGCTCTCCCTCCCCAATAATGGCATAATCAATCTGTGGATATGCCAAGAGCGTCTCAGGTAAATAAGACGCATGCCAGCCGCCCACCACCACCACACAATCCGCTTTAGCCTCTTTTATGGCCTGAGCGGTTTCTAGACAGCGTGCAAACGTAGCTGAACCACAAGTAATCCCCACCATAAACGGTTGGCTCTGTCTAATTATTTGCTTAACTTCTTCTAGCGGCTTGTTGGCCAAATAATTGTCCAACATCTCAACACTATAACCTGCCTTCTCAAGCGCACCCGCAATATACATCAACCCAATAGGCGGCAAACGCTTCCCATGATACCAAGTATCTTTCTCAGGAGGAGCAGTAGTCATAAGCAAAATCAAGCCAATCGACTCCACAGACATTTCAGGTTTGATAACTCGCGCCGCTTATAGCTTTAACGGAAAAACAAACTTTTTGCTTTAGCCTTCTTTCCCGCCGTTTACCTTAACAAAAAGTTAGATTGGATTAAACAACAAAAACCAACTTAACTCACAATACACCCAAAAACACCTAGTCAGGTGGATTTTTTGTGTTGGTGTTTTCTTAAAAATAACAACCCTAAACAGACAATAACAGCCGCAACCGCAACAGTAGCAACTGTAACAACACTACCGATAAAGTCCAGCGACCGCGTCGCATTAGCAACAGTGAAGGTTATGTTTTCAGAGGCGCCCATGTTTCCATATTTATCCTCCGCAAACACAGTTACACTATGGCGACCACTTGACAACCCCGACAAAGTAACATTCCCCCCAACAGTCACATTCACCCCGTCATCAAGACAATACCCAACCCAAACCACAGGATGATCCACAACAAACTCAAGAAACACATCACCAAAATCATACACCATCCCATCTTCAAGTGACAAAACAGAAACCACCGGTGCAATCCGCCCATAACCAAACGGCGTATACACAAAAGCACTCCGAGAAGAAACCATTTCAGGATTCCAAATGTAAAAAGGGAAACTATATGTCTCAATACAGCCGCCCAAAGCATACAACAACCCATCCACCGCAACAATACCTCTGCCGTGACGCTCACCCGGTAAATCAGGTCCATCCATCCAACTATCTCCAACAAAATCATAAATCTGAAGCCAAAACCCATCGCAAACATATTGTCTATTATCAAAAACCATACTTGCAGAAGGCACCTTTGGCCACGGCCCATCATACACAGACCAAGTATCTTCTACAGGATCATAAACCTCACAAAGATCCGAATAGGACCACACACCATCATCACTTTGGGTTGCAATTTTACTCATAACATATATGTTGTCATTCACAACGCAAACAGACGCATCAGTTCTGGGTGTTGGTAAAGCTGCCTTTTTTTCCCAGCTATCTGTAACGGGATCATAAGCCTCATTTACTGATAGAGGGAAACCCAGGGGAGTGCTTCTTCCGCCTATGCAGTAGATTTTACCCATAGAATTCGCTACAATGCTGTAGCATCTGGGTGTAAGCATTGGCGACATATCCGTCCAAGTATCGGTCTGTGGGTCATATCGCTCAACGGCACCAACAACTTCAGCAAAGGGGACGCCAAACGACCCGCCCCGTTTAACCCCCTGCTTATCAATACCGCCAATAGCATAGATTTTACCATCCACTACCGCTGTACCAAAGTAGCTTCGTTCATGCCGCATTGGTGCTATCTCAGTCCAAACATTCTCCTCCGGCGGCGGTACCGATGCCCCCAAAACAGAAGTCTCAACAACTAAGCAAAAAGACAACAATACTACCAAAACCAATCCTGACACCCTACACAAACTCCCCACGGTATCACATCTTCCTAGTTATCAAGCAAAGTAATGGTTGTGTGAGCGGTATATTTTTTACTATTTACAGTTCTTGCTCATGATGGAATCGGAATTTTTGTTTAATAAAAAATATAAGGAATTCCCAACATTACTCTCGCCTCATAACACTTCACTTGGGGACTAAAATTAACCGTGAAAATCTCTCAAACTAATCTACATGGGTGTCTGAATTGATTGATGCTGTCTACAAGCCGCTTATTGTTCAAAGCGATATGACCTTGTTGCTTGAAACAAACAATGCATCCTACGAATCTGCCCGTGATGAGCTCTTAGCGTTTGCCGAGATGGTGAAATCTCCCGAGTATATTCACACCTACAAGATGACTCCGATTTCTCTTTGGAATGCGGCCAGTGCGGGTGTGACGAGTGCTGATATTTTAGTAACCCTTGAAAAATATAGTAAATATCCCATATCTGAAACAGTTATTGCACGCTTAACCCAGATTAGTGGCCGCTATGGCAAGGTACGAATCTACAAAGAACAAACCGAGTTAATTCTTGAAACCGACGACCCCTACATCATGGCGCAGCTATGTGCAGAAAAAACAGTTTCTAAATTCTTTATCGACACACCCAAAAATAATCGGGTCAAGATTGATCCCGTGTTTAGGGGTCATATCAAGCAGGCACTTATGAATATCCAATTCCCACCCGAGGACCTGGCAGGGTATGCGGATGGGGCGGCCTTAATGGTTGATCTACGCTATGATGTTTTCCAGCCCCGAGATTATCAGCTTGATGCGGTTTGTGCTTTTCGCGCTGGGGGCAGAGGTGATCATGGAGTTGTGGTTTTACCTTGCGGAGCGGGAAAAACCATCGTGGGAATTGCGGCTATGGCGGAGCTAAAAACCGAGACCTTGATTCTTACAACATCAATCACTGCGGTGCGCCAGTGGATTAGTGAGTTGGTTACTAAAACGGGGTTGAATCCTGAATTGGTGGGGGAGTATAGCGGTGAGAAAAAAGATGTTCGCCCTGTGACGGTTTCGACCTATCAAATAATAAGTGCTAAAGACAAAGCAGGAGTGCAGAAGCATTTCGAGTTGTTCTTGGAGCGTAACTGGGGATTTATCATCTATGATGAGGTGCACACTTTGCCTGCGCCTGTTTTTCGCATAACTGCTGAGTTGCAGGCCAAGCGCCGGCTGGGCTTAACTGCAACTTTGGTGCGCGAAGATGGCCATGAAGCAGACGTATTTGCCCTAATTGGCCCCAAACGCCATGAAATGGGCTGGAAAGTCCTTGAAAGCCAAGGCTGGATAGCCCAAGCCGAATGCTTCGAGGTCCGCATCGCTATGCCTGAGGACTTAAAGATGCCCTACGCAATCGCTCCTAAACGCGAAAAATTCCGCATAGCCGCAGAAAACCCCGACAAACTCACAACCATTCATAGATTGCTTGCTAAACATGCGGGTGCGCATATTTTGATTATAGGCGTCTATCTTGAGCAGCTCCAACGTATTGCTGAGCAACTAGGTGCTCCGCTTATAACCGGCAAAACTCCCAACCGTGACCGTGAGGTGCTCTATGAGCGCTTCAAGAGCGGTGTGTTTCCAGTTTTGGTGGTCTCCAAAGTTGCCAACTTTGCCATTGATCTCCCCGATGCAAATGTGGCTCTTGAAGTTAGCGGGAGTTTTGGCTCACGCCAAGAAGAAGCTCAACGCCTTGGTCGTATTTTGCGCCCCAAACAAGGCGAAAACAAAGCTTACTTCTACACCCTAGTTTCGCGCGATACCGCTGAGGAGAGTTTTTCGATGCACCGCCAACTCTTTCTCACCGAACAAGGCTACCCCTACAAAATAATCGATGAGGATCCCCGCCATGAGTGAGACCGATGCAAAACTTGCTGATCTGGAACAATACCTAAACACCTGCACCAACGACACCACCTATGGTTGCGCCGAGGGCACCGGTTTAACCTCGCTGCATAGGCGTCTTTTTAACAACAAAACCAACGTCTTAAAAAAAGACATGATAAAAAACCTCGCCGCCTTCTATGCCAACGACCAAAACATCCTAGATCTCTGGTCCGAGCTCTCAGAGTGCGAACAAGACTTTATACGATATGTGGTGCAATGCGGAAGCGAATACCTCCCCACCACTTTGATATATGCAAAAAAACACAATCTCAAACTCGAATACATCGCACCAGGTGGCTACACCAAAAACCTAACCAACGCCTTTGACTACATGCGTCTAAAATTTCTTCACCTGCTAACCTGGAACATACCCAACACCAAAACCGTCATCTTTTTCCCCGGCGGCAACATGCCCCAAACAGTCTTTAACGTCTTAAAAAATCTGGTCGGCCCCATAAAATTCAACTATACACCCTATCGTCCAGCAAAAACTGATTATCTCATCTGCCGAGAAAACCGCCTCAACGACTTTGCCACTCTGGTCAAACTTGCCGCCAGCGAACGCCTAAAAGTAAAACCCAACACATTGGATCTCACCCCCACCAAACTGGCCAAACTCGCCGAAACAATTGACTTCGAAGAAGTCTGTGACAAAAACGGCAAATTCTGCACCCCCAAAGAGGCCAAACACAAAAACGACTTCAAAATCACCCAACCCCTCTTCATATTAGCCGCCAACTCGGGACTACTTGACATCGACCCAGAAGGATATGTACACCCCGGCAAAAAAGCACCAAATTTGCTAGCTAAACCTCCAAACGAGCTAGCAAAACAAATATTTGACGACTATTGCGAGAAAAACAAAATCTATGAACTCCACTACCTAACCCACATCGCCCTCAAAGATAGCTATGAGCAAATTGAGTGGCCCAAATGCCGAAAAATACTCCTAGACCTGCTAAAAAAATGTCCTGCCGAGCAATTTTTAACATTTGACTCCTTGGCTAATCACACCCAAATGTTCTATGGAAATTTCCTGCGCCGCCTGCTCTACTGCGACATTGTCGTGCGCGGCTACGTTTCTGAGGAGTACTATGATGATGACTATGTACCCGACTGGAGCGAATGCGAAACACACCTAATCGGTCTCATCCTATCTTTTCTCTGCACCATGGGTATACTTGATATCGCATACACAGAAAATATTATCCGCACAAAATACACCGAAAATGACTTCTGCGTAGGCATTGCCGGCTTTCGCATAACAAAACTCGGAGCATGGATACTGGGACTAACCAGCCAATACCAAACCACCCCCAAAACCCTCCACCACCCCATAAACGATACAGGCCAACTCCTTGTACTACCCGACTACTCCATAATTATATCCGGACTTAAGTGCCGCATTGAGCACGAAACCTACTTTAGCAAATTCCTCACCAAACACTCCATTGACGGCAGTGCCGCAATCTACAAACTCGACTTTCCCTCGATAATTCGCGCTCACGACCTCAACATAACCCCCCAAAAAATAAAAAAAACCCTGCAAAAAGCAAGCGGTAACCCCCTCCCCGACAATGTGGTTCGTTCTTTAGATGATTGGCAGCTAAAAATCGGACGCGTAAAAATCCATACCCTCACCATACTCGAAACCGACGACGCCTTGTTGCTTGAAGAAATAAAACACATCAAAGGCCTAAACAAAATCATAACCAGCCAACTACCCCACGCCATAGCCATAGACGGCAAACAACAGAAAAAAGCAAAAACTCTAATAGAAAAAAACGGATGGCCCGTAAAAATCAACGAAACCACCCCTACTGTTGTTACGGATAAAACCCCCAAAAATAATCCATAACCGACTCGCTCTTCACTGCTTTGTTCCCCACAAGCGTCCGGTTCCAAAGGCATCTGTTCTAACTTTTTTCATTTTGTTTCCTGCACATTCAGAGTATTTTCTAAGTGTTTGGGTGGTCTGGTAATTGTTGGTTAGATGCGTCGCTGTATGGTTGATGGTTAGTCGAGGAAAAAAATTAGAATTGGATTTTTGGACTTTATTTCTATTTATTTAAAATATTGCCGCTTACTTTTTGGTAAGGGTTATTTCCATCGTGGAAACCATTCTGGACTTGTTCTCGCCCTCTCGTGGTGGCATCTCGGCTGTTCCGATTGCAATTTTGCTGATTTTTAAGTCTTTTATGAATCGATTTCTTGCGATTTCTGCAACGTCAACTGCGGTGGTTATGGCTTGGCCTCTTGCTTTTAGAGTGATCTCTTTTAGGTTGTTTGAGGAGAGGCTTGTGATTATGGCCAGAACATAGCTCATTGGGGGTTTGTTTCCGACGAAAATTACGTCTGCGTTTTCTGTCATTTTATTTTTCTCCTTTATGTCTCATGTGTAACGTTGCAGGTCTACGCTTTGTTGCGAGACCGAACATTACTGTCAAATATTTATGGCTTCTTCCTTATAAAGCCATTGAAAACGCAACTATGCAAACATAACCACTATCGGTTGGGGGCTAGAAAGGCTTTTGTGCAACTAAGGTATTGGCTACTTGCGAGAGGCAAAGCGTGCTTACCAAACTCAAAAAACAAATCCAGCAAATGCTAACAACTGAGGCTAAGATAGCTCACAGATTGGGGTTTACGCCCAATCGGATTAGTATTGTAGGATTTATATTTGCAATGGCCTCCGCGGTTGCCTACGCTACCGCTACGGTGCAGGCACCTTGGTTTTTACTGCTCGGTGTCTTTTTTCTCTTAGTGTCTGGGTTCTGTGATACCATGGATGGTATTGTGGCGCGCACCTTTGGACAGACAACGGTATTTGGCGGATTTTTTGATGCTGTTTTGGACCGCTATGCTGATGCGGCCGTTTATGCAGGTATACTTTTGGCGGGATTGGCTAATGCGGCATGGGGTGTGTTTTGGGGACCCATTGTTACTTTGGCGGCTTTGGCGGGTTCAATGATGGTCAGCTATACCCGCGCACGCGCAGAGGCCTGCGGTATAAAGATGGAATCAGTCGGATTTGCAGAGCGTGCTGAGCGTATGCTCATCTTGGCGCTTGCCAGTATAGCGGGCTATTTCTGGCTACCTGCCATAGGCTATGGCGTAGCAGTGTTAGCTGTTATCTCAAACCTAACTGTCATACAACGCGCCCTGCATGTCTACAGAGAACTAAAGAAAAAACAAACAATACCCCTATAGAGAGAATAAAAGAATAAAGAAGAAAAAAAGCACTATGTGCTTTTTTGTTGTTTTAGAATCTTCGTTTGTAGCCTTTTGAGTGGCGTTCGTTTTCTGCTCGAACTTTGACAATACCTCGGTGGACTGCACATGAAATACAGTAGTATTTGGTATCCACCCAAGATGCTAGAAATGTGCCTTTTTGCCTGAGTTCTTTAGCTAACTGTGGCTCCACAAATGACACCCGACGAGTTGAGCGCTTTGCTTTATCTCTGGGCACCATCGCTCCGCAGTTAACGCATTGTACAAGGGTACTACTTCCTTTGCTTCCTTTAGCTCTTCCTCGGCTCTTTCGCTTAACAGGCATTAATTAGTCCTCTTTT
>Ga0123356_10008126_pt1 | contig 10452 bp, 8 predicted proteins | sample TergutEmb28metaG_2_FD_92546 | JGI IMG/M metagenome (GOLD analysis project Ga0123356, IMG submission 92546) | Embiratermes neotenicus P3 segment gut microbial communities from Petit-Saut dam, French Guiana - Emb289 P3 | ecosystem: Host-associated > Arthropoda: Insects > Digestive system > Gut ... | reverse complement strand
TCACTTCAGGCGATCTGCCATGACGCATCATATGATACAGGAAGAAATCGTGCAACTCGAACGGCCCTATTATCTCCTCGGTTTTTTGTGAAATACCGGCGCTGTCCGGCGGTAGAAGCTCCGGGCTTATAGGCGATTTAATGATATCGGTCAGGACATCTTTCAGCTCTGCGTTATCCTTTTCTGCCATTTCCGCGATATATTCCAGAACATATTTTACCAGGGTTTTCGGCACCCCGGCGTTGATCCCGTACATGCTCATATGATCCCCGGCGTAGGTGGTCCATCCGAGTGCAAGCTCGGACATGTCACCGGTGCCGACCATTATTCCGGAGTTTTTATTGGCAAGATCCATGAGCACCAATGTACGTATTCGCGCCTGGGCGTTTTCATAGACAACATCATGCTCATCTTTATTGTGGCCTATAGTTTTGAGGTGCTCACTGACGTTGTCCTCGATATTGATCTCACTCAGCTCTATGCCGAGTGCTTTACACAGACGGCTCGCATTGTCTTTTGTCTGCTTGGATGTTCCAAAACCGGGCATGGTAACTGCCATAATGGATGTACCTTTTCCTGCCAGCTTAACCGCCCGCTGGGTGGCTATAAGCGCCAGACTGCTGTCAAGCCCGCCTGAGATCCCTATCAAAGCGCATTTCGAACCGGTGTGGATAATACGGCGCGACAGGGCAACAGCCTGCATGGTCAGGATCTGTTCGCAGTAATCAGCTTTCAACTTATCATCGTCCGGCAAAAAAGGATAAGGGTCAACAGGCCTGAAGATCTTTCGCTTATTCTCTTTTTCAGAACGGTCGAACGGTATGACGTTATCAACATCCTCCCGTCCATTGCTTTTTGGAATAGAAAAGGATACTTCCTCAAAATCGAAATCATATGCTCCGATGGATTCGAAAACAGAATATACGCGGCGATCCCGGAGCAGTGATCTTGTATCAATATCTGATATCACGATCTTGGGCCCGTCAAAGAGGTCGTTTTCAGCAAGTATCATGCCGCTTTCCGCGATTACACAATGTCCGGAAAAGACCATGTCGGTAGTGCTTTCTGACCGGCTGGCATTTGTTTGGACATAACCGCATATAAGTCTTTCTGATTGCGCCCTTATTGCCTGCCTGCGATGATCCGACATTCCGACAGCTTCAGCTCCGGCATATGGATTCAGTATAAGCAGGGCTCCGGCCATTGCCGATCGCTGGGATGGAGGGCAGGCGGACATAAGATCACATCCGATTTCCACAGCAAAACAAAACTCGGGATCTTCATCGCATTTAAACAGGATATTTGCGCTAAACGGGATTTCCCCAAAGCTGCTTAAATCATCGATAAATCCGAAACTGATATCAAGTTCATCGTCATCGTCTTCGTCATCTTCATCGTCAGGATCATAAGATATATCGGGCAATGAAATATAACTCGAGATATCTTTTCCGGAGGCGAAATATCTGTGTTCACTATTTTCGGAATCACTCTGTAATGAGGATTTGGGAACGATACCGTGAAGGCTGCCATCGGAATATACTGCAGCTGTATTATAGATCTTATTCTGATATACAAGCGGCAGTCCAACGACGACCAGTTCAGGTCTGCCCGAGCTATTACTGACAAGCTCCAACAGTTGATTTTTAGCCTCGCTAAGGAGTTTATCATCTAAAAACAGATCACCACATGTGCAGCCTGTCAGGCACAGTTCCTGAAAAAGCACGATATCCGCGCCCTTGCTCGCAGCTCCGCGGGCTGCATCCTGAATACGTTTCGCGTTATAGGCCGGATCTGCCAACTTTATATCTATATTCGCGGCAGCAACTCTTACAAAACCATTATCCATTATCTACAAGCTCCTTTAGTCTATATTCACCTTAAAAATCCACAGCGTTGGTACGAAATAATTGAATAGCAATTTGTTGATATTGTACTAACAACACTTGAAATCCCGATAATGGTCTATTATAACCCATTATGGTAAAATAAGGACGTTATGAGAACAACCAAACGCATATTAATAATCTTTACCTCGGTCATGTTGATATTACTATGGCCGGAATACGACTATGTGAAAACCAGCGTGCCCGCATCTGGCGAATCGGCCTTTGCTGCCAGCGCTCTTGAAGAAGGCGATGAAGAAGGTGAAGGCGGCGACGTTATAGATGAACCGGTGACGCTGCCTGCAATAAAGCGTGCTACAGCTCCGAAAAATGCAAGGGCTGCGATCGCGATGGATGCCGTGAACGGCGATGTTTATTGCAGTAAGAATTCCAATACCTCGATTCCTGTGGCCTCCGTATCAAAACTGATGACCATGTGGCTCGTTCTTGAGAAGATAGGCAAGGGCGCCGACCCGAATAAAAAAATAAAAATAAACAGTACAAAGATAGAAAAGCTAAGCAGAAGCCGCATATGCGGCGGTTATGTGCTTAGACATGACAAGTACTTTACAGTCAACGAACTGATTTGGCTTACGATGCTCCAATCCAGCAATGCCGCAGCCACGCGGCTTGGAGTCTGGGTCTCGGGCTCCAATAAGGCCTTCATAGCAAAGATGAACAAGGAGGCGAAAAAGCTCGGCCTTAATAACAGCACATTCTCATCCGCTTCCGGACTCGATAATTATGATCTTAAGAATTTTGGATTGGTGGTATGCGGCGGAAAAAGCGGAACAAACAGGATGTCTGCGATGGATATCGCCAAGCTTACAAGGAAGCTGCTGGAGAAACATCCTGAGATACTTAAATATTCGAGCGCTCCGTCAAAAAAAGTCAAGGGTAAATGGATCATTAATACCAATCGCCTATTGACAGTCAGCTCACTGAAAAACAGCGCAAAGTCACTTAAGATCGATGGGCTAAAGACCGGCTATACCAGTTGGGCGGGCAATTGCCTTGCAACAACAGGAAAGCCCTCAAAAAAACATCGCATTATCACCGTCGTATTAAACGACAGAAACTGCTTTGCCGATACGATCACACTTATGAAATCGGTATATGCTAAAAACCAGGAGAGATTAGCTGATAAGCCTATTGTAAAACCGCCTGTTGACCCCGGGTCGGAGGATAGCAACGCAGCCACCTACATCAACAAATCCGGTATCACTCTGCCTGCAGGTTAACGAAAGCGCCGGGGCAAATCTATTTTATCAACTTCAGTGTAGACCCGGACGCCCGAAACGACTTCCGATCTCAGGATAGATATTTTCGACACCTTCATTTCTACCGGAGGGATCACCATCTTCAGGATTTTAAACCCCTTAACTCTACGGACTAATGTGATATGGGGAAAGAATTCCCTTTTTTGAATATCGAAACCCTCACTGATCAGCTTGTCTTCGAGCCTGCTTACATACCAGCTCAGTGCGGGACTGTCATCAACACCGAGCCATATTATATCTCCGTCACTGCTTTTAAATTTGCCAATGCCTTTCAGCCTGAGCCAGACCGGTGAGAGCATATCTTTCCTCATGGCCTCACGACAGATGCGGGAAATGTCTTCCAGCCTATCGCTTTCACCGACAAATACGAGCGTAAGATGAAGGTTTTCCCTGCGCACATAGCTACCCCTGAGGATACGGGGCTTTATGATTTTTATTATGTCGTCTATAACTTCGATAAACGCATTTGAAAAAGTGATTGAAATGAAAAGTCGCATTCCCTCCCCCTGTAGCAGCTACAACAAAGGAAATTCTATGTCATATTCATGGGATAGACAAGGGTTTTTTCACACCGTTATCTGATCTTTCATCTTTTCAAATGTTTTTGCCCCGATCCCTTTTACGTTTTGAAGCTCGTTTATTGTTTTAAATTTTCCGTTTGTGCTTCTGTATGAGATGATATTATTTGCGATCGAGGGGCCTACTCCCGTTATCCGCTGAAGATCTTTTGGGCCGGCGGTATTTATATTGACCTTCAATATATTTGCCGACGGGACAGGTGGCCCGTTTACCTGCGCCTTTGCCCAATGTGCATAATATGTCTTCGTTTTGCTGATTTTGACAAGAGAATCCTCATTGATCTTCGTCTTGCCCTTAAGAGTCGTATACCAACCGGTAAAAGTGTAGTCTTCTCGCGTGGCCTTGGGTAGTTTCCCATATTTAAGACCCGTAAATACGATCTTTGTTGCATACTCCGCTTTTCCGCCATTGGCATTAAAGTCTATCTGCACAGGCTTGGGGATCTTTATTTTTATCTGTATCTTCAAAGTGCTTAACTTAATAACTTTGACTTTTCCTATGAGCTGATCATGTTCTGTGTCTGCCGCAAATACCTGTGCTCCGGGATTCAGAATAAAGATTAATGTAAGTCCGAGGATCAGAGCCGTGATCCTGAAAGTTTGCCCTCCCATAATAGCCTCCTTATATATGACATGTATAGTAATATATGACAGATTTAATTATAGGATATTATAGTGCAAATGTCAATAATTGTAATAATAATCCTTCCACACTTTTTTAGTTTTCAACACAGCGGCTCTGCACATAGTAAGCACCCGGCCGTTGTCAAGCACGATCTGGCGATTATCTTTAAACTTAACTACGCGATCGATATTTACTACAAGACTGTGATGACAGCGAACGAAAAGATCACTGCCCAGCCTTTCAAGTATGTCTTCCATGGAGCAGCATTCCCACTTACTGTCGTCGGATAGGTGTACTCTTATCCGGCGATCCTCCTGCTGTAAATAACGGATTTCATTAACTGGAAGTAATGCTGATTCAAAACGGTTGGCGACCTTTACAAAATGGTCCGGGATTGCATAATTGCTCACTATTGCCCTCAAACTTTCAATTCACGATAATAACTCACTCACACTAGGGTCATGTCCCTCAAGACTAGCAAACCACGTGGCGCTTATTAGACTATACCACAAAGTCTACATGTCTAACAATCGTTCATTTGTGTGTAATTTAGTCTCAGTTGAGGATGAAATTTCGTTTATCGTTTGGTATAATTTGTCTATGAAATCGACCGGAACGACGCCTTATATCATCGCAGTATGCGGCTTAAAAAATTGTGGAAAGACCACATTTGTCGTAGGTTTGATAAAGGAATTAAAACAACTGGGACTGCGCGTTGCTGCGTTCAAACATGTGGCGCACGATTTTATCTGCGATACAAACGGCACCGATAGCTGGCGTTTCAGCGAAGCTGGCGCAGAGTCGGTCGCGGTATATTCCGGGCACAGGTATATGTTCATTAAGGAAGAGCCCGGAAAGCCGGAAGACCTTATTCACCTCGCAGGGGATTGCGACATAATAGTTATCGAGGGCGGAAAAAATCTACCATACCCAAAGATAGCAATAGTGCGAGAAGGGATATCTGCAGAGCCGGTCACCCGCGAAAATCTGATTGCAGTTGCCACTGATACCGGCTACACCGATCCGGATGTAACTACTATTGATCTGAACGATCATAAAGCTGCCGCAGATATTATTGCGGCATGTCTCATATAGTATAATATCCGAATAGCAGGCTTACCTTTGTAAAGGAAGCCCTTGAAAAAGGGAGAGAACAGATGGCAAATATCACATTCAATCATATCTTCAAGAAATACCCTGGGGATGTGACAGCTGTAAATGATTTTGATATGATGGTCAAAGACAAGGAATTTGTTGTGCTTGTCGGGCCCTCAGGTTGCGGTAAATCGACAACACTCAGGATGATAGCCGGGCTTGAGGAGATCACAGGCGGTGAACTTTTCATCGGTGACAAACTGGTCAACGATGTGCCTCCCAAAGACCGAGACATAGCGATGGTCTTCCAAAACTACGCATTATACCCTCATATGACTGTGTATAAAAATATGGCATTCGGCCTAGAACTGAGGAAAACTCCGAAACACATGGTAAAAGATCGTGTGAAAGAAGTTGCAAAGATACTTAACATAGAACAGCTGCTGGATCGCAAGCCGAAAGCCCTTTCGGGCGGCGAGCGACAGAGGGTGGCTCTGGGTCGCGCCATGGTCAGAAATCCGGTAGCATTTTTACTCGACGAGCCGCTATCAAATCTTGATGCCAAGCTCCGGACCTCGATGAGGACTGAACTTATCAGGCTTCACAATCAGCTTGAAACTACATTCATTTACGTCACGCACGATCAGACAGAAGCCATGACGATGGGCGATCGTATCGTTGTAATGAAAGACGGTTTTATTCAACAGGTAGACACGCCACAAAATCTATACAACAAACCGCAAAATGTATTTGTGGCCGGTTTTATTGGCAGCCCGCAGATGAATTTTCTCGAAGGTAAGATCGAAGAGAAAGGTGGCAAGCTCTGTTTTACATATGGTAAAAATTCGCTGTTCATTCCTCAGGCAGGCGACCACGATGAAGTGAAGAAGTACACCGGTAAACCGATCAAGCTCGGTATTCGCCCGGAAAATATGTACATGGGTAAAAACGCAGATGCCTCAAAACATAAAGCAGAAATCGACGCGATCGTTGAAGTATACGAATTGCTGGGCAACGAAACGATACTATATCTCAAATGCGGTGATCAGAAAATGACGGCGAGGGTCGCGCCGACAACCGTTGTCGAGACGGGAATGAATATAAAGATATCACTTGATATGGAGAGGATACACTTGTTCGATTCGGAAACCGAAGAGAGGGTTTCATCCTAGACCAGAATATATTGGTAATGTATTTAAGGACATGACTCCACCCCGAGGGGTCACCTGATCAAAGCAGTTGAAATCGAATGTGACGGCAGATCGATTTTGCAGATTTGATTCTCCAAACGCAATATAACCGGCAGTTCATCATCATTGCGGTTTAGCATCACCACGCCAATTTCACCATCTGTATTAATAAATGCTGTCGTCTCAAGCAGTTCGGTATAGCGTGAAAAACCTATTCTCACTGCTCCCGGCCTGATAAATTTACTGAAATGCCCGATGTAGTGATAGGAAAGATTCTTCCACCATGTTCCATTATCAGTGTCGCACATGATCGGAGCATCGCAGTTATTACCAACATGGTTTGGTCCGCCATCCTTGTCGAGAACAAGATTCCAGTCAATGAAAGTGTCCAGTCCGGCGTTCAGATTTCCTATTATGTCATGAGCATAGTGCTCGGCATTACCGGTCTGGTTGTTCTTATCCGCATTTGAATATTCCACACAACCTTCTGAAAAAATGATCCTGTGATCAGGAAAACGTTTTTTTAGTAGTTCGAGCGATTCAAAATAATCGCCGCTATACCAGTGCACTGCCACTCCGCTTGCCAAACCGGCAACTCTATCATCACCAAGCACTACGGTAGCACGCTCGTAAGAGCGCTCCCGGTTATGATCCCATATGAAGAGTTTCGGCATTTCAACACCGGCGCTTATAAAAGCCGGAGCCAGAAATTCACGGATGTGATCCCTTTCCTGCTCTGCCGAATAGATACAGGAGTCCCATGTCTGGGTTGCCTTTGGCTCGTTTTGCAGTGAGAGCATTTCCACTTCAACGCCGTGCCTTCTGTATTCCTGTACATATCTCACCATATACTTTGCCCAAATCTCATAGTACTCGAGCATAAGTTCACCGCCATGGTTTTTATCGCCGTTTGTTTTCATATAGGCAGGCGGGCTCCAGGGAGACAGCATCATTTTTATCTTGCAACCTGCCAGTTCACCGGCCTGCTTGATAAAGGGTATGATGTGCTGTTCATCCCGCTTAAGGGAGAAACTGTTTAGTTCTCTATCGGAAGGGTCGCTTACAGCAGAATAATTGCCAAGCGAGAAGTCGCAACTGTCGATGTGGGCGCGTCCGTATCTGTATCCAATACCACCTACACCGAAGTAAGCGTTCATGATATTGTCACGTTCAGCCTGTGGCATTTTACCGAGAACATAGCCGGTGGCTTCGGTGAACGCGCCGCCAAAACCATACAGCTCCTGAAATTTGACTTCCGGATAAAGATTAAGCAGACCTCTCTCATCGCCATCGATATCCGGTTTAAAGGCGAGGGCGCTATCGGTCTGTTTTATTTCACCATCCCATGATGTGGTTATCAAATCGAAACTCATTATTTCCTCCTTATCAATCTTGAAGTAGCGTGAAAGACATCCAATGGCCGCTTGCCGCATCAGGCGCTATGCAAGCCATAAAAGTTCCCGGTTCGGACATATATCCGCTTCGGGTATGATATCGGAGCATTTCCTCCGTGATCGTAAATGACACATCGCGGCTTTCGCCCGGGGAGAGGCACACCGCTTCAAATCCTTTCAGTTCACGTACCGGGCGGCTGAATGAGCCTCCCATGTCCCTGATATACAGCTGCGCTATTTCAGTTCCATCCCGCCCGCCGGTATTCTTGATACTCAATTTTATCTCAATATCATCTCCGGTTACATCTTTATCCATCATGTCTTTACTCAATCGCGGCTGCCCGTATGTGAAGCTGGTATATGTAAGACCGTAGCCGAATGGATGAAGTGGATCAACTGGCGAATCGCAATAACGCGAACGGTACCGCTCAGTATCGCTTTCATCCGGAATCGGTCGTCCGGTCGGCAGTGAGTTGTAGTAAACAGGTAATTGACCCACCGTATATGGAAATGATACTGAAAGCCTTCCCTTCGGCTGTCTTATACCGAATAGAACTTCGGCTATAGCAGCGCCGCCTTCCGTCCCCGGGAGCCAGGCCTCTATGACCGCATTCGAACTTGCCTCCAGATCGACAAGAGTGAGAGGCCTTCCGGAGAAGACCACGCTAATCACCGGCTTACCGAGTTTGTACATGCGATCTGCAAGTTCCTGCTGCCTACCCGGCAATCCCAAAAATGCCCTGCTGCCCGCTTCACCGCTCATTGACGGGTGTTCGCCGACAGCAAGTACAACAATATCAGCTTGAGAAGCGGTATTCAGAGCTTCATCTATTTGCTCATCTTCTCCATCCGTGATTCCGCAGCCATGAGACGTTACGACTTTGACGCGATCTGCCATAGCATCGGCAAGTGATGTACATTCATCCTCCTTTCCGCATCCGCTCCATATGTCGAGGTGCATCCGCGTATTCGCATGAGGGCCTATTACAGCCACTGTAATTTCACTTTTTTGCAGCGGTAGAATACCGTCATTTTTAAGCAGGACAAGGCTGTCTGCGGCAGCCTTGCGGGCAAGTTCCCGGTGCTCTTTGCAGAGGTGAAGATCGCTCTCCTCCTCTTCGCTTGCGTCTTTATACGGGTTTTCAAATAATCCGAGAGCCTCCTTCAGCTCAAGCACCCGAAGCACAGCTTCATCTACAAGCCCGATATCCAGCCTGCCTTCTTCCAAAAGAGCAGGGATATGTTCTCGATAGCAGGCGGAAACCATTTCGATATCGACGCCGGCATGCATGGCAAAGCATGCGGCATCTGCGCCATCCTCGGCATAGCCGTGGTTGATCAGTTCCGAAACAGCGGTACAATCACTGATCAGCACACCATCAAAGCCCCAGTCATCACGGAGCACTTCCCTGTTGAGCCACGTGCTTCCTGTAGCCGGCACTCCGTTAAGGCAGTTAAAAGCTGTCATTACCAGCCGGCAGCCAGCTTCGACAGCAGCCCTGTAAGGCGGCAAATAATTTTCCAGAAGGCTGTATTCCGAAATTTCGGTCGTATTGTAATCCCGGCCGCCTTCGGCAGCGCCGTATGCGGCAAAGTGTTTTACGCAGCATGCCAATCTGTATTTATCAAGTGGGTCGTCGCCCTGGTAGCCTTCTATGAATGCCCCGGCAAACAAACTGTTGAGTAAAGGGTCTTCTCCCGGGCTTTCGATTATCCTGCCCCAGCGTGCGTCGCGGGCCAGATCTACCATAGGGGAAAACGTAACATGATTGCCCGAAACCGCGCTTTCCTTAGCAGCGACCTCAGCGCATTTTTTTGCGAGCTCCGTGTCCCATGTACAGCCGAGCCCGAGGACGGATGGAAATATGGTGCGGTATCCGTGGATCACATCGTTCATGAACAGAAGAGGGATGCCGAGCCTGTTTTTTTTCATGCAATAATCCTGTAGTTCGCGCACCTCTTTGGCGCCACTCATACCAAGCACCGATCCGACAAGACCGGCAAGTTCGATGTCGCCTTCATCGCCATAGCCGGCTGGTCCGGTCAGGTTTGACTCTATTCCCTCATTTACGCTGCCCGGGTATACCTGGGTGATCTGGCCGATTTTTTCCGTTAGGCTCATCTGCGCAAGCAACGTTTTTATATCAGTTTTCATATGCAATTCTCCCTTGAATGATCCCTTGTAATTCAATGACAAAAAAGTTAGCGAATCTGTTTTAGATCGACGAATCGTTCTGCTCGTATGCCCATAAACGAACGCTGTGACCGTTTGTATATCTAAGTGATTCCTCTCTTAGCTGTGCCATCCTATCTGTCTCGTTTTTCCACATCGAATTGATTTGCGACCTGTAAAGAAGTATCGCGCGCGCTTTGGCTTCCCATGCCTCTTCTGTAACGGGCTTGATTA
>Ga0123356_10008125_pt1 | contig 10453 bp, 1 predicted proteins | sample TergutEmb28metaG_2_FD_92546 | JGI IMG/M metagenome (GOLD analysis project Ga0123356, IMG submission 92546) | Embiratermes neotenicus P3 segment gut microbial communities from Petit-Saut dam, French Guiana - Emb289 P3 | ecosystem: Host-associated > Arthropoda: Insects > Digestive system > Gut ... | reverse complement strand
TTCTCAGGCTTTTTCCCTCCCATCTTAAAATGCAACCCAATTTTGATTCCAATCTGCCACCTGTTCCATTTCTCATAAGCTCTTTTCCATCCTAAATTGTTATTTTTAACATAAGTGTTATACTCACTTAAGTAATTGGAAGCGAGCAAAGAGTTTATGATGAAATCATTATTTTGCGCAAGAGCCACAAAATCTTTCCTTTTGGAATATTTGGGAAGAATATTTACAAATCCGTAGCTGCCGTAAAGGCCAACATAAAAATCACTCATATAGTTTACCCGGAATGTTCCTCCAACGTCAGCGATAGCATCAAGAGAAAATGGGTTTAACTTTACTTTTGCTGGCGTAGTGCGAACCGTAAGATTGCCAAAATGTGGAGGATCCGTGTACCATGAATCAGTAAACCATTCATAACCTTTAGTTGTAATTGTGCCTTTGCCCTGTGGAAATTTACTTTGAGCAGAAAGAACAGGAAAATATCCTTTAACTCCTAAACCGGCATAAAGACCTTTATTGCCGAAGCGTTGCTCAAAATTAAATTGCAAAGGAATTTCCAAAGCACATATCTCCTGCTTTTCTACAAGACCGTTTGTCTTGTAATGCAAATCGTAAAAACGTTGTTCTGTGGGGTAAAATCCGGGATCATCATAATTGGGAATTACCCCCTCGATATTCAAGGTGCCTTTAGCTTTAAATCGTGAGATACCTAATCCGGCGCTTACACCAAATTTTGGCTTAAAAAACAATGCATATTTTAACTCAAGCGCTGAACTGAAAGAATAATGACGATTAATGAAAGTCTTGTCTATTCTGTCGTAGATACTGCTGTGTAATCCTGTACTTGTATATACGTGGAAGCGGTGTTTAGCAAAATCATTATTTGATTCCACTACATTCTCCCGATTTATCACAATATCCTGTGAAAATCCTACTGTTGTTCCAATTAACAACACTGTTATAATTACTATTATCTTTTTCATATTTGTAACTGTTTATAAATTAATTGGCAACAATGAATCTAAAGTTATGTATACCACTGTTTACTGTAATTAAGCGTCCAAAATAAATACCACTGATACTAAAACCGTCAATAGTCATTTGAGGACTGAGATTAGTCATTTGCCGTTTCAGTAATCCTGTTGTATCATATATTTCAAGTACTGCACCTTTAAGTTCATCGCCGGAAAGCGATGTGTCAAGCGTTAGCGATTGACTTGTCTTTACAGGTATCGGATACGCTGTTATATTAAACCTTGGTGCAGGCTTAAATGGACAACTTACATAAGACACTTCTACCGTATTTCCACCGGCTAATTTTGCATAACCGTGAAGTTCAACAAAATATTCGCCATTTAGAACGCCATCGGGTTCAGTATAATTCTGTTTGTTAGCTCCCGGTATCAATACATTGTTTTTGTACCACTGATAAGCATAGAATGTAAATCCGCCATTTGTTTCGGGGTTGTTATTCACCGTCAAAACATCGCTCCACCGTTGTTCAATAAGATTAGCTCCACCTAAAGCATAGGTATCAACCATTACCCTTGCTGTTGTTTGATATCTGCAGCCGTTAATTTCTATTTCCAAATCATAATCACCGGCTCTAAGTGGAAGTCGTATCTCTATTGCATTATTCAGAATATTTCCGGAATAATTCAGAGCCCTTTGTGTCACATCCGTATAGTTTACCGAATAAATTAAAGGCCAACCTGTGTTAATTGTTATAGGCAAGAGAACAGTACGGAAATTCCCGCTGTTTCCTCCATCACAACTGCTTGTGAAGAACGATGGTACTTCAATTGACATAACAACAACAGTAACAGGGCTCGACCAGTCTGAAGCGCAACCTAAATTGTTGTCCTGCACCACACGTGCGGTATATACATATTCGCCCGGTATGAGATTTTGAACTAAAGTATTATTCGTTGCCGCTTCAATAATTTTCCCATTAACAGCCCATTGATATGAGAACTTGCTATCGTCCTTCACGGCGGAATTAAGAGCAACATCAGTTGAAAGCGTTACTGTACCGCTGCCGCAAATCAGATAGCTGCTTGCTGTAACAGTTACAACCGGTTTTTCATGTATCCTGATGGTAATCGGCTTACTGGAAACAACACATCCATTATAGTCGGCAACCGTCGAAACATCTACATAAATCTCGTATTCTCCTGCCGGTAAATTCTCAATGACAAGTTCCCGTCCATATCCGACTGCAATACTGTCGCGATACCATACATAATCATAGTTCCCTGTCGGTATAACATTTGCAATAGCTGTAGTTTTACCGTCCGGGCAAATATCAGTATAATTTGTGGTAATTGCGACAGTAGGTGCGTTTTTCACATTAACGCTTACCCTGTTGGATACCCCTTCGCATCCTATCCTTGAGCGGGCAACAACGTGATAAATGTATGCCGAAGAACGTGAATTTTCTGAGGAAAGATATGTTTTTCCTCCATCTGCAAGTACAAGTATATTATCACGATACCAATCATATATGTAGTCGCCTGAAGGAATAACCGCCGCAGTCAGCAATGTACCGCTACCTGCGCAATAAGTATCATTATCAACAAATAGCGATATGTTAGGGATTCTTTCAACAAACACTACAGCAGGACTCGACCATTCGGATGCGCATCCAAAACTGTTATTTTGAATAACTCGCATTGAAAACTCATACTTCCCGGGTTCAATCAGCACTTGGCTGTATGAGCTTTGAACTGCATTTGGAATTACAACTCCATTTACTGCCCACTCATAACTGTAAAGGTGTTCATCTTTAACAATATTATCCAATTTAATATTTGTAGTTTTGATAACAACCGTAGAGCCTACGCATATCGAATCCTTGTCTGCCTTAATGGTTACAACAGGATTTTCATGAACTCTAATGCTGACAGGATCACTCAAAATCTTACATCCGTTTTTGTTTTCAGATGAGGATACTTCTACATAGAGTTCATATCTACCTGTTGGTAGATTACTGATAATTAATTCAGGTCCAATACCTGCAACAAAAAAGTCGAGATACCAAATATAGTTATAATTGCCTGCAGGCAGAACATTTGCCTTTGCCACAATAACGCCATTGGGACACATATCCGTGTAATCGGTTACTATTGTTACCTCTGGTGCCTGTACAACCGTAACGGCAAATTCGTTGGATATGCCCTCACAGCCTCCCTGAACGGAACGCGCAACAACATGATAGATATATGGTGTAGCTCTAGGAGGCAGAACAGTATCTACTCCTGAGGTGAAAGTATTATAAACAGAGGATGTAAGGAATCTTTTGTTATCCAAATACCAGTCGTAAACGTATTGTCCCTGTGGAGTGGAATTGGCGGTAAGAACAACTTTGCTTCCATAACAGTAAACATTGTTGTCGCCAAGAAGGACAACTTTTGGTGCTTCCCTAACAGTTATTGTTATCGAATTAGACTTCCATTCCGATTTAAGGGATTGACCGTTATCAACTTCCACTCGCAAATCAATAATATAACTACCCGGCGCATTAAGTGTTGGGCTGAAATAACTCATTATTGCACCAGGAACCACTACGCCATTTATTGACCACTCATAAGAACGTTCTCCATCAACATTTGCATTAATACCAACATTAGATGTAATGTTTACTGTTTCACCTGCACATATTGTAGTTTTTGCAGCATTGATTATTACATAAGGCTTATCCACTACTGTTATTGTGAACTCAGGGCTTGTTACCCCGCAACCGTTGATTTCATCAGAAGGTATCACCGTCACTGCAAGTTTATATACGCCTTTAGCCAAATTTGTAAGGGTTAATTCCTTTTGAAAACCTGTCGGAACACCGTTGACTGTCCAGCCGTAATCGTAATTTCCTTCCGGATAAACGTTAGCTCTTGCCGTAACGCTGCCGCCAACTCCTAAATATTGATAGTCGGCTGTTACGATTACTATAGGCAGAGCTTTAACCTTTACCTTAAAAGTGTTGGATGTCCCTTCGCAACCTGCGTCTGAACGGGCAATTACCTGATAAGTATATGGCGTAGAACGAGCAGGAAGGTCATTATCTTCTCCAGAAATGAATGTATTTTCTTCTGTTTTAATAATAAATTCATTATCAACATACCAGTAATATTCATATTCTCCGTCCACAGGCGTAACGTTTGCAGTAAGAATAACCTTGTCGCTATAACAATAACTGTCGTTATCTCCAATCAACATTACTTTTGGTAATTCCTGAACGGTTATTGTTACATAATCAGACCATTCGGACATCGCTTTCTCACCATAATCAATTATTACGCGCACTCTTACTTTATATTCACCGGCTTCATAAAATATCCGTCTGAATGCATCCGAGGTTGCTCCCGGAATCAGTATTCCATTTAGTTCCCACTGGAATGTAAGATCACCGTCAATTTCGCCAAAATCAGCATCCACAATAGAAACATCGGCTAATTCTCCAACGCATATTGTTATGTCGTCTAACGACAAATTAATTTTAGGTTTCCCAAATACATGAATTTCAATCGGTATACTGTAAGCTATACAACCATTCATGCTTGCAGTTGGAGAAGCTTTCACCCAAAGCAAATAATCACCGTCCTCAGAAACACTGAAAGTTATTTCTCTTTCATAACCAACGATTTCTATGCTGTTGTTGTCTTCTGATTCAAGATACCATATCAAATCGTATTTCCCATCAGAGGGAACCATTGTGGCTAATGCAGTTATTTTACCGCCGACTATTATGTCGGTATGATCAACTACTACTCCAATAGTCGGCAGGTTATTAATTTTAATATCAATCTTGTTTGAGACTCCAGAACAACCTCCCGACTTCAATGTTGCAACAACCCAAACCGACCAAGGTTCTTCGCGTGCAAATATCGGCAAAGCAGGAATTGTCAGGAAATAACTTTCCGGATCAATTGGAGGTTCATAATATTCGTCGTCATTAATTAATCTGCCATCTACATACCAGTAGTAAAGATAGTCTCCTCCTTTATCTTCAGGTGATATAAACGCAGCAAGCGTTACTGTGTCACCTACGCATAATGTGGTTTTATCACTCGAGAGGGTAACTTCAGGAGTTGAAATAACTGTTATTGTAGCATAATCCGACCATTCGGACAGAACTTTTACTCCGTTTTCAACTTCTACGCGAACCCGGAATTTATACACGCCTGCTTCAGGGAATTTCTGGCTATAGGCATCAGAAGTGGCTCCCGGAATTAACACTCCATTAAGCTCCCACTGGTATGTGAAAGTGCCGTCAATTTCATCAAAATCAGTAGATGTAACAGAAATTTCAACTGATTCCCCCACGCATATTGTTATGTCTTCTTCTGACAAATTAATTTCAATTTTAGGTTTTCCATGAACATGAATTTCAATCGGTATGCTGTAAGCTACGCAACCAGCCATGCTGGCAGTAGGAGAAGCTTTTACCCAAAGCAAATAATCGCCTTCCTCTAAACCGGTGAGAGTTATTTCCTTTTCGTATCCAACGATTTTTGCACTACTGCTTTCGGAATCTTCAAGATACCATACAAGGTCATATTTCCCGTCCGAAGGTGCCATCGTGGCAACAGCCGTTATTTTGCCGCCTACTATTATGTCGGTATGATCAACGACTACTCCAATTGTTGGCAGGTTATTAATTTTAATATTAATTTTTTCGGATACTCCCGAACAACCTCCTGTCTGTGAGGATACAACGACCCAAACACTCCAGGGCTCTTCCCTTGCAAATTCCGGCAAGGCGGGAATTGCAAGGAAATAATTTTCCCTGTCGATAGGAGGCACATAATAATCGTCGTTATTGATTAATCTGCCATCAACATACCAATCGTAATAATAGTCTCCTCCGGTATCTTCAGGAGAAACAAAGGAAGCGAACAATACTGTGTCGCCTACGCATAATGTGGTCTTATCACTTGAGAGAGTAACTACCGCCCCGGGCAGTACGGTTATCGTAACTTTATTCGCCCATTCGGTAACATAATCTCCCTTGGTTATTCTTGCAGAATATACATATTCTCCCGGTTTATCGAAAGTTGCATTTAATGTCTGCAAATTGGCACCCGGAATTACAACACCATTTAATGACCATTCGTACTTTAATTCGCCTGTTACATTCGTAGGAATATTGGAAGCTGAAGCCTTAAACTCTATCGTTCCGCCAACGCATACCGGATCGGGTTCGTTAGGATATATAGTAGTGAAAGCTGTTTTATGTACTGTAATTGTAATATAATTACTTTCTCCGGTACAACCATCTTTCCCTGACGTTGGAGTAGCCTGGGCTTGAATTTCGTACTCACCTTCGGCTAAATCTTTAAGAATCAACTGTGATTGGTTAATGCCGGTTTTCTCTCCATTTAACCACCACTGATAATCATAGGTTCCAAGATTCGGCTTAACGGTTGCTGTAACGGTCGATGTGCCGTTGAGTCCAATATCATAATTATCCGCTGCTATTTTTACTACAGGAGTTTCCTTTATAGTAATGTTAATCTTATTAGATTCTCCCGAACATTGTCCTGATCTCAAGGTTGCAACTACCCAAACTATCCATGGAGTTTCACGAACAAAAGCCGGTTGAGTTTCCATAACGAGATAAGGATACTGAGGATCATAATCAGGGATAGACGTATTATATAATGTGCCGTCAACATACCAATCGTAATTATAATCATATCCGGTATCTGCAGGATTAACAAATGCAGCGAACGTTACTGTGCCTCCGGAGCATAATTCGGTTTTATCACTTGACAATGTTACTACCGGCGCAGGTAATACAGTGACTGTAACTTTATTTGCCCACTCTGTAATATAGTCTCCTTTGGTTATTCTTGCTGAATATACATATTCACCCGGTTTATCGAAATTTACATTTAATGTCTGCAAATTGGCACCCGGAATTACAACACCATTTAACGACCATTCGTACTTTAATTCGCCTGTTACATTCGTAGGAATATCGGAAGTTGAAGCCTTAAACTCTATCGTTCCGCCAAGGCATACCGGATCAGATTCGTTAGGATATATAGTAGTGAAAGCTGTTTTATGTACTGTTATCGTAATATAATTACTTTCTCCTGTACAGCCGTCTTTTCCTGACGTTGGAGTAGCCTGGGCTTGAATTTCGTACTCACCGTCGGCTAAATCTTTGAGAATCAACTGTGATTGGTTAATACCTGTTTTTGCGCCATTTAACCACCACTGATAATCATAGGTTCCAAGATTCGGCGTAACGGTTGCTGTAACGGTCGATGTGCCGTTGAGTCCTATATCATAATTATCCGCTGCTATTTTAACTACTGGCGTTTCTTTAACCGTAACTTCAAAGTCTGCAGATATTCCCTCACACTCCTGTGTCTCTGAGTGTACGATTACCTTATATTTATAGGGAGTAGTGCGAGGAGAAAGCCCTGTTACAGTATATATTTTAGGAGTAGTTGGGGTTGCAACGGGCGCTCCATCCAAATACCAAGCGTAAGTATAGTCACCGACAGGAAGTGCGTTGGCTGTTAATTCTATGCTGCCGGCAGGAGTACCTCCCACAGTTTCCGGAGAAGCGCAAAAAGTGTTTTCCCCTGCTATCTCAACTGAAATAGTTGAATTAATTGTTACGGTAATGAAGAAATCAGGGCCTTTATATATAATGCTCGGATCATCATAATCAGCTAAGCTTGGAGTAACCTTGAATACTATCTTCTTTGCAGTAAAGTCGATATTCGTACTCATCAGTTTCCCTAAGTTTAACTGTCCGTAGCTGCCGGAAACTCCATCTTTTACTTCTACCATGCTGTTATTCTCGTAAACTTCCCAAGTATAGAATGTACCTTCAGGAATTATATAATCGGGAGGATTATTTTGAGGAGTTAAAATTACTACTTCTCCGTTGCAAATGGTTAGGTCCATATCTTTTAATTCCGGAATCGGATAAACTTTTACTGTAATAAAGAAGGGATCACCGCTGCAAGTGCCACTTATTGGAGTGACTTCAAAAACTATTGTTTGTAATTCATTTGTTAAATTATGTAAAACTCCAAAGTCTATAGTTCCTGTACCGTTTGAATCATCGTTAGCGTAGTCAACTTTAGGATTATCTCCTACCCACGAATATGTTGTACCGTCCGGAATTATATTGCCGACAACACCATGGACAGGCGTAATAGGCGACACAACTCCTGTGCTGTGAATACTTAACGTAGGATATATTGTATTAATTATTGCAACAGGGTCAACTATTACTTCAATTAGAAAATTATCTGCACAACCGTCAAATTCAGCTTCAACATAGAAAATAATAGTTTTTTGTTCATTAGTTAGATTGATAAGTGTTCCTAATGATAAGATATCAATATCACTGCCTTCGTTATAACCGGTAATACCGCCTGCGTTGGAACTAACTGACCATTCAAATTCTGTTCCCGTAGGAAAATCTCCGTGAGTTCCGGATACAGGTTCAAAATCGAAAGTCGTACCTGAGCAAATAGTAAATTCTAAATCATCGAAATCAACAGTTATTTCTTCAATATCAATCATATTTGAAGGATCTGTTTCAACTTTATTCCCAGTGACTAAAGCAGGGGAAAAAACAGGCGAACCATCCTCGTAAACTATAGTATATAATGCTGTTGCCTTGTAAATTCCTCCTTCTGTTACGTTAAAAGAGTTGCCAGTTCCCACTCTTACACCTTTGGAGTTCCACCATTGGTATTCAACTCCTGTAACAGGACTGACTATTTCAAGCTTAACAAAGTCTCCAGTGCAAAATTTTGTTGCAGTAGATGTAATGACAGGTACGGGGAAATCCATAGTAACCATAACTCGACCGTCACCGCCAAATCCGCCGGTATATGATGCTGTGGCAGGGGTTCCAGTAGTTTTTCTTGAACCGCCGCCGCCGCCGCCCGGAGCTTCGCCATCAAATCCATTTGCGTTAGTGGTTTGTCTTGCGCCGCCAAGTCCACCACCGGGGCCACCAGCATGACCACCTGAGAAAGGTACGGATTGATCACCTGAAGGTTGTAAACCGTCCTCACCGTCATCACCGCCATCGCCACCAGTATAACTTCCGCCGTCTCCGCCAAGTCCGTACGCAGACGGTGGAGCTACAACCGCAAAGCCACCTTTACCACCATAAGCTCCAAAATAAATTCCTGTGGGCCATTCAATAGAACTACTGCCTCCATCACCTCCGTTTGCAGCGTTATTGCCAATACCACCTGCGGCTACATTTATTAATACAGGTGTGATGCCATCGGATATTCCGTCTTTGAAAACATATCCGCCGCCGCCGCCGCCGCCGCCAACGCTATATTGAAGAGTAGTAGTAGTTGAACCACCACCACCGGCACCGCCGCCGCCCCAGGCTTCCACTTTGACCGGGATTCCGACGGGAACGGTTAGCTTATACTCACCGCCAGGGACATTGTACGTGGCTATTACAGTTGATTGCGCCTGTGCCGTATTTATTATCGAGGACGCAAACAAACCTATCACACAAAAGAGACAAATCCACAGATATCGGTATAGTCTTTTCAATTTCAAAAAAATTAGGGTTTTTTCCATACGTATTAATATGTTAATGATTAATTATTTACGAGTAGTATTTATATTGTACAAAATGATCGGAAAAACAAACACAACGCCGGTAAAGAAATTCTTCTTTCGGGTCTACATGGTTTTGATTGCCGGTATCAAAAAAAATTCTGCATCTAATTGAATAATCTAATAACGGTTGCATATTTTGTTGTTATTTTAGAATAATTACAGCTAAAAAGTCAGATTGTTTAACTGATTTTTATATTTTTTCTAAATAATGCGGCAAATGTAATGAAAAATATTTAATTATCACAATTTTAGACAATTTATTTAAAAAATATTAAAAAATATATAATAATTATGTATATGATTACATAAAAAAATATTTGCAAAAAATTTGATACTTACATTTTTTCGCACTTTAGAATAATATTTCGTCGTGGCAATACTGTTTTTTTATGTTTTTAGTTATCTTTGCGTTTTATTTTGATTATTACGAAATCATAAACAAATGATTAGCTTCGGATTCAAAGATATTATAGATATTTTATTGGTTGCTTTTTTTCTCTATGAAACATTTCTATTAGTGAGAAAAACGGGAACAACTTCTATCTTCCTTGGAGTAATATCTTTTATTGCGATATGGATTCTCATATCTCAGGTTTTAGAAATGCGTCTGATGGGAACTATCCTTGACAAATTTGTCAGTGTAGGATTTATACTCTTAGTTATTGTTTTTCAAAAAGAAATTCGAGAATTTCTTCAAGCCTTAGGCTCAAATAAAGGACTTGGATTTATAAAAAAATTACTTAAGCCTAAAAGTAAAGATGATGTAGATGAGAATATCAGTTATATTATGCCGATTGTTCTTGCAGCTATGGATTTGGCAAAACGCAAAGAAGGC
>Ga0123356_10008124_pt1 | contig 10453 bp, 9 predicted proteins | sample TergutEmb28metaG_2_FD_92546 | JGI IMG/M metagenome (GOLD analysis project Ga0123356, IMG submission 92546) | Embiratermes neotenicus P3 segment gut microbial communities from Petit-Saut dam, French Guiana - Emb289 P3 | ecosystem: Host-associated > Arthropoda: Insects > Digestive system > Gut ... | reverse complement strand
TGCCGGAGCCGAACAGGGGACCGAAGGAGACCTGCCGATGACGCTGGCGCTGGTCGTGGTGAACTATCGCTCTCACCACCTGCTCGAACGCCACCTGGTGCCGCTGGCAACCGCCCTCGACGCAGCGGTCGTCGTCGTGGACAACTACAGCGACGACGACGAACGTGCAGCGCTGGTCCACCTGGGTGACGAGCACCGGTGGCATGTGCTCACAGCACCCAACGACGGGTTCGGCGCAGGGGTGAACCTCGCGGCCGACGCAGCGATCGCCGACGGTGCTCAGGTGCTGGCGATCCTCAACCCCGACCTGTCCATCACCGCGCAGGCTCTCACAGCCCTGGTCGACGAGGTCCGTGCGGACCCTTGCATCATCGCCGCACCACAGCTGGTGGACGGCGGCCGTCGCTCCCGCGCCGGGGGCCTGGACCTTCGGCGCGGGACGACGGTCCCGCTCGTCGGCGAACCGCACTGGCTGTCAGGTGCGTGCCTGGTCACCTCTGCGACGTTGTGGCGCGCCCTGGGCGGTTTCGCCCGCGACTACGGCATGTACTGGGAGGACGTGGACCTGTGCGTACGTGCCACCGACACCGGGGCACGGCTGGTGCTGCGCACCGACGTCGAGGCCGTGCACGAGGCAGGCGGCACCCAGGACCATGCAGGCACCCGCCGCAAGTCCGACCTGTACTACCGGGCGAACTGCCGGTCCCGGCTGGTGTTCGCCGCAGCCCACCTGGGCCCGGCGGCACGCCTGCGGTGGGCGCTGCGGTCACCTGCCTACGCCCGAGCAGTCGTCCTGCGTGGAGGACGCCGCCAGCTGGTCCGCTCGCCACGCCCGGCGCTGGCTGCAGCAGCAGGGACCGTCTCGGGCCTGTGGTACCTGGTACGACGTGCCAGCTCCGCACCCCGACGCCAGACCCGACGCCCCACGGTGATGCTGTCGGTACCCCAAGGACCACGCACCAACCCGTTCGTCCCGCTGATGGTCGCCGCTGTCACCCCTGAGGTCCGTGTGCAGATGTTCAGCTGGCGCCAGGCGCTGGTGGGCCGCTACGACGTCTTCCACGTGCAGTGGCCTGAGTCCCTGGTCGGGTGGCAGGCCTCGCCACGTGCGGCGGCGCGCTGCGTGGCCTGCGTCGCGCTGGTGGCACGCTGGGCTCTGACCGGCACGCCGGTGGTGCGCACCGTGCACAACCTCACCCCTCACGAACCGCAGAAGTGGTACCAGCGGGCCGCCGCACGCCTGCTGGAACGTGCCGAGGTGGCCCGGGTGTACCTGACCGCCTCGTCGGTCGAACCGCACCCGCCGGCACCTGCCCACATCATCAAGCACGGCCGGTACCGCGACTGGTTCGACGAGGTCCCCGTCGACGTGACCGACGACGGTGCGACAGTGCTCTTCTTCGGTATCGTCCGCCCCTACAAAGGGGTCGAAGAGCTCCTCGCGGCCTTTGGCGACCTGGACCGCCCCGCACGTCTGCGGGTGCTGGGAAAGCCGCTCGACAGCCAGTACCAGGCCCGTATCGAGGCGCTGGCCCACGACGAACGTGTCGAGCTGGACCTGCGGCACATCCCCGACGCCGAGCTGTGGCCAGCGCTGCACCAGGCCACGCTCGTGGTGCTGCCGTTCAGGAACGTCACCAACTCCGGGTCGTTGATCCTCGCGCTGGACGCTGGTGTGCCGGTGCTGGTCTCGTCCTCGCCGACGACGCAAGAGGTCGCGCACGAGGTCGGTGACCAGTGGGTACGCACCTACAGCGGCGACCTGACCGCAAAGGTCCTCGACGATGCGCTGACCTGGGCCGCCTCGAAGCCAGAGTCTGGCCCTGACCTGTCGGCTCGCGACCAGGCGACGATCGGCGCCCAGTACGTCGCGCTGTACCGCGAGGTCCTACGTTCTCAGCGTCGCGAACGCTGAGGGTTGAAGGCCACCACCGGGTTCTCGGTGGTCTCGGTCACCCCGCGTGCGGCACGGACCTGGTCCAGCCGGGCCTGGCGCCGGGCCTGGTCCTCCTCGGTCGCAGGACGTGAGCTGTAGCCGTAGGCCGACGAGCCTGTCGCACCGGTCTTGGTCCGGTTGAGCACCGCACCGATGACCTTGCCGCCACCGAGGCGGACACCTTCGACAGACTGCACCACCTGCGCGCGACGGGTCTTGGTGACGTCCACGACCATGACCACACCTGTGGCCACACGTGAGATCGCCACGGCGTCGGCCACCGGCAGCAGCGGCGGAGAGTCGACGACGACAACCTCGAACTGCTGGCTGGCCATGGCGATGAGGTCTTCGAACGCCCGTGACGACAACAGCTCGGCCGGGTTCGGCGGGACGGCCCCCGAGGCCAGGACCGTCAGGTTCGGTGCGTACTGCTGGCACAGCTCGGAGAACCGGGCACGGCCCAGCAGCACCTCGGTCAGACCGGCGTGACCGGACACACCCAGGTACTTGGCGACGGTCGGACGGCGAAGGTCCGCGTCGATGAGCAGAACCTTCGACCCGGCTGCGGCGAACGCCGAGGCGGTATGGGTGGCGCAGAACGACTTGCCCTCCCCCGGCAACGAGGAGGAGAACACGAAGACCTGGCACTCGTCGACCCGTCCGGCCATCTGCAGGTTCGCCCTGATCCGGCGGATGTCCTCGGACTGCGGACCGTCGATCCGCAGCACACGTTTTTGGTTCTTGCCCTTGGCACCGCCGACCACCGACCCGAACAGCGGCACGTCGACAGCCGTCTCCAGGTCTTCTTGGGTACGCACCCGGGTGTCGAGGACGTCACGCAGCACAGCAGCCAGCAGACCCAGCAGGAGCCCGGCGAAAGCCGCACCTCCCACGTTGCGCTTGATGTCTGGCGCGCTGGGGACAGCCGGTTCCTGGGCGTAGTTGACCACCTTGGCCACGATCGACGGGCCGCCCTCGGTCGCCTCGGGCGACAGCTCTTCGATCGTCGCGGCCAGCTGGTCGGCGACGGCGTTGGCCAGCCGTGCGGCTGTCTGCGGGTTACCAGCGTCGGCGGAGACGTACAGCAGAACCTTGCCCGACGGTGCGCTGACATGGATGTACTTGGCCAGCTGGTTCGGAGTCTCGGGCAGCCCCAGCTGTTCGACGACCGGTTCGAGCTGGGTCGGCATCGTCGCCAGCTCCTGGAAAGAGGCCATCTGGCTCTGGGTGAACTGCGACCCCTGCGCCAGGTCGGTGGCGGTACGGCCGGTGTTCATCGACACGAACAGCGCCGCCGTGGCGGTGTAGACCTTCGGCGACCTGACCGACACGACGGCCACGCCGACCGTGATCAAGACCAATGGCACCAGAACCCACATCCAGTGCTTGCGGATGGAGCCCAGGTAATGACGTACCGACATCTTTCTCCCGTCTTCGTTCGTGATTGTCCCATGCCACCGACGCGGCGACCTATACCCACCCGGATGGCTCACCCGCCCGGGGCACGGGCTCGTGCACTGCTGTCAGTATCGGAACGACGTAATAGATCGTATGTATTGCGTGGTTCAGGTGGTTCAGGAGGTTCAGGAGGTTCGCGAGGTTCGACGCCGTCGGACTCGGCGGACGAATTGCCGGCGGCGGCTTTGGCCTGCTCAGCGACCAACCCGGAGACACCCAGCCCGACCGCGAACCAGAAGAATGCGGTGAACTGGGTGATGAACGCCACCGACGTCAGCCCGGGCAGCATCACCGCTGCGGCGATCAGCCCCGGGTTGGGCCGACGGATCGCCATGACCACACCGACCACACCGCACACCAGCAGCAACCCCAGCGGCAAGATCCCTACCCGGATCCCTGTGAGCAGCAGCTCGTTGTCGATCGACGCCAGCTGGACGTCCGGGGACGTCGCCTCACCGAACAGCGCGAGCTTGGGAATCAGGCGCAGCAGGAAGAACCGGTAGTCCCCCGAGCCGGACACCTCCTCGCTACCGTCGTCGAACACCTGCATGACCGTCGGCACCAAGATCAGCGCGACGACACCACCGACGGCGAGGATCGTCCAGCGCACCCGTGCTGGCATCTGCGCCCGCAGCAGCACGAACGAGGCCGCCAGGGCGAGCATCGTGGTGAGCATCCCGATCCGCGAGAAGGTCAGCATCGCTGCCACACCGATACCTGCCAGCGTCGCCACACGGAACCACGGGCGCCACCGGCTGGCCCACACCATCGGCACGGACATGCCCAGCACAGCGCCCAAGGCGATGGAGTGCCCGAAAGCGCCTTCGACCCTCACCCGTCCACCGCGGTACTGCAGACGTTCCCACGGGTCGCCGGTGGCGAAGATCTCGTTGAAGAAGTTGGCGTTGTTCACCGACTCGACGACGGCGAGCACCACGACGACCGCGATCAGTACCGTCACCGCGTCGCAGACGGTGGCCACCGACGTCCTGGTCGCCAGGGTCCGCGCCACCAGGTACGGCAGCACCCACCACATGAGCAGCCAGTACAACGTGTTCGGGTCGACCAGGCCGACGATCGTGGTGACGATGATCACCGCGGAGTAGCCGACCAGCACCACGTCGAACGTGGTGGGCCGCACAGCGTCCAGCCCGAACATCCCCAGGACCACACCCAGGCCGACCAGGCCGACCACGGGCCGTCCCCCCAACGGACCCAACGGCACCAGCAGCCAGGCAGGCAAGAACATCAAGACAGCCAGATATCCGAACACGGCTGTGGTGGGCCAGCGCCGGATGACGAGCACACCCCAACCGGCGATGCCGAGCATCAGGAACACCAGGACTGCGCTGTCCACCGATGCCGCCTTCCTGTGCCGTTAGGTGGAGGGTACCTGAGCAGCTGGGCTGCAGCTGGGCCTTTCACCCTGGTGCCAGCCGGCGTCAGCTCGCGGCGAAATTCAACCCTTGTCTTTGTCCAGCTGGTCCGGGACTGTCGCATTGATCACGAAAGTGCTCGGGCCGAGCAGAACCTGCACCGCGATCGCGGTGCCTTTGGTGTTGGGGGTGGCGAAGACGGCTGTGCGCTCGGCGGACTGCCCCGGGGCGAGGGTGTCGGACTTGAACGGCGAGTTGTGCCCGTCCAGGGACGCCGAGACACCAGGGCGACCTTCGGCACCGGAGTAGACGTTGATGTCGGCGAGCAGGGAGACGTCAGCACCGGAGTTGTTGGTCACCTGGATGGTCACCGCCAGGCCAGGGCCAGAAGGTTCGCCGCGTTCGTACGCCTGGGTGGTGATCGGCCGCAACGAGACCAGCCGTACTGTCACCGTGCCGTCGGTCGCCTCCTGCGCGGCGGCGGTGATCGTCGAGTCCCCCAGCTCGGGGGCCTTGGGAGCCTGCGAGGGCGAGGGACCAGGCTCGACGGTCTCGACCGGGATCGGTGTCGGCGGAGCCAGGTCGGGTGAGTCCTGCTTCGCCGACGCGGACGGGTTGGCTTTGGGCGACTCGTCGCCCCCGGTCACGACAAACACCACGACCAGGGCGATAACGACCACGACCCCACCGATTCCGAACCACACGATTCGGGGCATATACCGCAACCTGTCCAGCACGTTCGACACTATTCATCCTCTCTTTGGCCGAGACCTGATCTGGCAAGTGTAAAGCCACAAAGGCCTACCAGATGAAGGATTCCTCGTTTCGCCCAGCCGGACGGCCACCTGGTTCGGCCATACACTCGCACTATGGACCATCGGGCGACCCCACGACGGCTGCGGTGAACCAGGACCAGCCCCCCGAAGCCTCCGCCGGCACCGAGGCCACCCTGGGCCGTCGAGCAGCCCAGGGTGCAGCGTCCACCGGGGCAGGACTGGTGACCCGGGTCGGGCTGCAGGTCGTCACCGTCGTCGTGCTGGGTCGGCTGCTCAGCCCGGCCGAGTACGGCCTGATCGCCATGGTCCTGGCCGTCATCGGCGTCGGCGAGCTGTTGCGCGACTCAGGGCTCGGGTCGGCGGCGATCGCCGCCGCGACGCTGTCTGTGCGGCAACGGTCCAACCTGTTCTGGTCCAACACCGTGCTCGGGCTGAGTGTCGCACTGGTGGTGGCCGCCGGGGCGCCGCTGGTCGCCATGGCCTACGGCCAGCCGAAGCTGACCGCGATCACGCAGATACTGGCCGTGACGTTCTGGCTCAACGCCATGATGACCCAGTACCGCGCGAGCCTGCTGCGGGCGATGCGGTTCGCAGCCGTCGCCGCCATCGACGTGGTGGCACCTGCCTCGGCGCTGGTCGTGGCGGTCGTCGCAGCAGCGGCTGGGGCCGGGTACTGGGCGCTGGTCGCCCAACAGCTGACCCAGTCGGTCGTCGCCCTGGTGGCGTTCGCCGTCACAGGCCGGTGGCTGCCCTCGGCGCGGTGGCACCGCGGGCAGCAGATGCGCCAGTTCTACACCTTCGGCATCTTCTTGCTCGGGTCCCAGCTGGTGGGGTACGTGGCCAACAACATCGACGCGTTCATCATCGGGCGGCGGTTCGGCGCGGCTGACACCGGTCTGTACAACAGGGCGTTCCAGCTGCTCATGAACCCCCTCAACCAGGTCCGCACCCCCTCCACCACCGTGGCCCTACCTGTGCTGTCACGGGCAGGGCGCACCGCCCAGTTCGACCGGATCGTGCGCGCCGGGCAGCTGGTGCTGGGCTACCCGGTGGCTGTGGCGCTGGCGATCGTCGTGGGCACGGCGTATCCGCTGGTCGCGGTGATGCTCGGCGGCCAGTGGACCGGGGTGCCGCCGGTGCTGCGGTTCTTGGCTGTGGCCGGGGTGATGCAGACCATGGCGTACGTGGGGTACTGGGTGTACCTGTCGCGGTCCCTGACACGCCAGCTCATGGCCTACACGACGGTGACCGCTGTGCTGAAGATCACCTTGATCCTCGTCGGGTCGACCTGGGGACCGGTCGGGGTCGCCGGTGGGTACGCCCTGGCTGCGACGCTGGAGTGGCCGTTGTCGTTGTGGTGGCTGTCGCGGATCACCGCGATCCCCACCCGTGCCCTGTACGGCGGGGCGGGACGGATCTTGTCGGTGGGGACGGTGACCGGTGCTGCGGCAACCGGCGCGGTCTGGTTGGTCGGCTCGTGGCCGTCGCTGCTCCAGGTGCTCGTCGGGGCGCTGGCAGGTGTGGGCGCTGCGGCGGTAACAACCCTGGTCCCCCGCGTCCGGCGCGACCTGGACGAGCTCGTCCATGCGTTGCGTGCTGCGCTGTCACGTCGCGGACGGACCAGCAAGGGCTGACCTGGCTACGTCCGGGTGTACTCGGCGACGACCGAACCGGTGGCGGCCTCGACCATCCCCCGGCCGCGGGCCAGGCTGCGGCACCCGCGGGCGTGATGCTCGAGCGACCTGGTCGCCCGTCCGAACGCAGCACGGCACCCGCCGGCGACGATCCGTACCAGGCCCCGGGCCAGTCCTTGGGTACGGACCCACCAGCGCTGCGGGCCTGGTCGGGCCAGCATCACCTCGACCCGGACCCCGGAGTTACCCGACCGGCGCGCCCTGGCCAGGACCCACGAACGCTTCAGCCGCGAGACGGGCACCCGGTCGACGACGACAGCCTCGTCGCACCACACCATCGGCACACCGCGCCGTGCCAGCGTCCGGGTCAGCATCGTGTCCGAACCGCCGGTGAGACCGAACGCCTCGTCGAACCGCACGTCGTGCGGCAGCTGGGCCATATCCAGCAGGAGGTTGTTGGTCGCGGCCACGGCGATCGGCGTACCGGTGGGCAGGCGACGACGGTCGAAGAACCGTCCTGCGGCCAGCCACGCGTCCGGTTCGGCGTCGTACGCCGAGATCACCGCTCCCGCGACAACCCCTGCCCCTGTGCGCTGGTGGGTCTCCAGCAGAGCGACGAGCCAACCTGGCTCGGGGTGCTCGTCGTCGTCGACGAAGATGAGCACCGCAGCGTCGGCGCAGTCGTCCAGGGCCCGGTTACGCCCTGCTGCGATACCTGGGCGCGGTTCGTGGACGTAGCGGACTTTGGCGTCGTCGAACGCGGCGACCGTGTCTCGCGCTGAGCCATCCGGGTCGTTGTCGACCACCAGCAGCCGGGTGGGCCCCGAGACGGTGTCCAGCTCGGCCGCGAACGCCGGGACTGCCTGCTCCAGGTCGTCAGGACGCTGGTAGGTGAGCATCGCCACCACCACGAGACCGTCTGTGTGCAGCACCGGTTCCTCCACATCTGCGCACCTCAACCGAGCACTACTAGTGTCGCGTGAGGCAAATACCTGACGGTTTGCGGCACTGGACGGGCGCCTCGCGGCGTTGTCGATCGTCGGCAGTAGCGCTGCTACTGCTCTCCTCCTCCGCCTGGCGATGCATCCCGTCCAGCACCACAACCCGTCCGGCATTTGCCTCACGCGACACTACTACCACGCGAAGCCACGCCGGGGTCTGGCGTCGGTAGGCTGAACTGGTGAGCCATATCGTCGTCGCCCACCCGTCGCCGGACCTGTACGGGTCGGACCTGCAGATGCTGGAGTCGGTGACCGCCCTGGTCGACGCTGGCTGGACGGTCACCGTCGTCCTGCCCTCGGACGGGCCGTTGGCACCCCACGTGGCAGCGACCGGTGCGCAGGTACGGATCGCGGACTTTCCTGTGCTGCGCAAGGCGTTGCTGCACCCTCGCAGGCTGCTCGGCTTCGCGTTCGCTGCCGCGCGTGCGACGACCGCGACACGCCGGTGGTTGCGCCAGGTGGACGCCGACGTGCTGTACGTCAACACCCTCACCCTGCCCACATGGGTGCTCGCCGGACGTCTGGCGCATACCAAGGTGCTCGTCCACGTCCACGAGGCCGAAGAGGACGCACCGCTGGTGCTGCGCACAGGTCTGACCGGGCCGCTGCTGCTCGCACATACGGTGGTGGCGAACTCGCGTGCCGCCGCTGCCGCCCTGGCCCGGCCGTTCGGTGTGCTGGCCGGCCGCACCCAGGTGATCTACAACGGGGTGGCCGGCCCCCCCGAACCTCCCTCACCGCCCGTCCGCGGAGACGGTGACCCGTTGCGGCTTCTGCTCGTCGGTCGGCTGTCACCGCGTAAAGGGTCCGACGTGGCCCTGGAAGCCGTGGCGCACCTGGTCGCCGAGGGTCGCGACGTGGTGCTGGACCTGGCCGGCACAGCATTTACCGGGTACGAGTGGTTCGCCGACCAGCTGGCCAGCCGCGCCTCCGAACCGGACCTGGCCGGTCGTGTGAACCTGCGCGGCTACGTCGCCGACCGCTGGGCAGCCCTGGCCGCCGCCGACGTGGTGCTCGTCCCCTCGCGGGTCGAACCGTTCGGCAACACCGCCGTGGAGGCGATGCTCGCAGCCCGGCCGGTCGTGGTGTCAGCCACCCAGGGTCTGGTCGAGATCGTCACCGACGGCGCCACCGGCCTCCTCGTCCCCCCCGACGACCCGGAAGCCCTGGCCCAGGCGATCGCCCGCCTCGCCGACGACCCCTCACTGGCCACCCACCTAGCCACCACAGGCCGCGAAGAAGCCAACCACCGTTTCGGCGTCGCCCGCTACGCCGACGAGATAGCCAGCGCTGTGGCGGCCCTCACAGATACGTCGCGCCCTCCTGCGAGCGGCGGACCGCCGGAGACGGTGTCTTCGTGATAGTGCGTGATGCGTGATGCTGCTACAATGGACGCATGAGAACCACGCTGGAGATCGACCCCCGTGTGCTGGCTGCCGCACGGGCGCGTGTGCACGAGGGCCGCAGCCGCAGCATCGGCGAGGCGGTCTCGCAGTTCGCCCTCGCCGGCCTCGCGTCTGAAGTGCCTCAGCAGCCGGCGACTGGCGGGCTCGTGCTGCTGCCGTCCGTTCCCGGTCATGTCGTCACAGACGAGATGGTCGCTCAGGCGCTGCTCGATGAGTGACCTCGACCTACCAGACGTCAATGTGCTCGTCGCCCTGCTTCACCCTGGGCACGTCCACCACCAGACGGCGCAACGGTGGTTCGCCGGTGTGGAGCGGTTCGCCACCACGCCGACCACTGAGTCTGGGTTGGTGCGCATGGCACTCAACCCCGCAGTGATGGGGGTTGAGACCAGCACGGCGGACGCCCTGGCCTCGCTGCGCTCGCTCCGTTCGGACGCACGAGCGGAGTTCCTGACCGACGACTCGTCGCTCACGCAAGCGACGATCGACCTGATCGGGCTGGTCGGCCACAAGCAGGTCACCGACCTGCACCTGGTCAACCTCGCTGCTGGCCACGACGCGCGACTGGTGACGTTGGACAAGAAGATCCGGCTGGCGCTGGCGCCGGGTGATCAGGAACGCGTCGTCACCCTGAGCTAGTCGGCCTCGTCGAGATCGTCACCGACGGCACCACCGGACTCCAGGCACCCCGGCCGGTGACCGACGCGTTGGGCCGTGCCACGATCGTGGCCTACGACAAGGCGGGCCAACTCACCGCCAGGACCACCCTGGGCGGGTCAGAGACTGGGCCGCAGGCATGGGCGACACCGTCACCTTCGGCGGGACCAACTGGATCCGTGACCTGATGGGAACCAACAGCGTCGTCA
>Ga0123356_10008123_pt1 | contig 10453 bp, 10 predicted proteins | sample TergutEmb28metaG_2_FD_92546 | JGI IMG/M metagenome (GOLD analysis project Ga0123356, IMG submission 92546) | Embiratermes neotenicus P3 segment gut microbial communities from Petit-Saut dam, French Guiana - Emb289 P3 | ecosystem: Host-associated > Arthropoda: Insects > Digestive system > Gut ... | reverse complement strand
CGTTATCAAGCAGGGCTTGCCAGTCGTCTTCATCCACTTGGATATCAAGTGAGATGATCGTGTCGCCGAACAGCCTGTCCTGGTATTTGGTCGTGGAGCCTGTGCTGAGGAAGCCCGAAGTCGTGGTCGAGGCGCCTGCGAGCGGGGTTGCACCGTCTGCAAGGTATGCAAGCAGTCCGGATCCGACCAGACAGATACATAACAGCACCGCAGTAAGGGCAGGGAGGTATTTGCTCGTTATCATCGTCGTGCTTCCTTCTGGGACGGACGGATGGGCGGACGGTTGGGTGTCAGAGGTAATAGTCGCCGTTATACGAGACCATGGTCGCGCTGGAAACGCCGTCGATTTCTGTGAGGGCATTGATGAACTGCGACGACGATTCGCGGAGCCGGACCTCGATGCTCAGCTCGACACCGTTTTTTGAGACATTCTTCGCCTTGATGACATGTTTTTTCGTCTGCCTCTTGATCAATGCGAGCGACAGCGCCTCTGCCCGCTCCCCATCGCAGCTGATTACGACGACATAGGGCGTATCCCTTGTTTTGCGGTTGACGAAGATGAACAGGATGAGCCCTATCACCACCGAGCCAAGCACCGCCAAGGTCACAAGCCCTGCGCCTACGATGATGCCTACCGTGATGGACCAGAACAGGTACACAAGGTCAAGCGGCTCCTTGACCACGGTGCGGAAGCGGACTATCGACAACGCGCCGACCATCCCTAAAGAGATGATCAGGTTCGATGATACCGTCAGGATCACGAGCGTTGTGATCAGGTTCATCGCGATGAGCGTGATGCCAAACGACGAGGAGGTCATCACGCCTCTGTAGGTCTTGGTATACACGAAGAAGATGAACAGCCCGATGGTAAAGGACGCGAACAGGGCGACTATCATGTCGGGGAGCGAGAAGGTGGCGATCTTGTTGAGGTAATTGAAGTCAAGTATCTGTTCAAGCATGGTGGTTCCTCCTGATCTGGGCTCAGACGAGTCTTGCTACAACGTATTTGGAGAATTCGGTCTGGTTGCGCCAGCCGATCTGTAGGATGTCGCGGATGATGTCCGGCAGGAAACCGTCGTATTTGATCTCCATGATAAAAGCGCTCGTTGCCGGGATAGTGATCAAGCCCGGCTCAAGGAAACCCGCGACGTTGTCAGATGTCCTGATATTGCTGTCGAAGGTGACCCGCACATTGCCTGCGTGGTACTTGTATGCTTCCCGGTGGTATTCGACGATGTTTCGTGGGCGGAGGTTCTGATAGCGGATCTTGCTGTACAGCTCTACGAGCAGCGGTTTTTCTGGGATATTGAGGCACTCGTACTCACCGGCTAAGAGCGCTTCGCACTGTTGGGCAGAGATCCTTGCGCTTTCCTTGTAGCACAGGCGGTTGGCTTTGCTCTTTCTCTCCAGCTTGATGAAAGACGTGTCGTCGTTGTAATACCGGATCCGGAATTTCTCCCTCCTGCTCAAGCCTGCCAGTTTTTCGATGACCGCCTTGTCCGAGTAATTGTCGAAATACAGGCTACGGATCCTGTAGCCGCCGTCTTGTCCCGCGTGTTCATCCGGTTTTGCCACCGCACGCAGCCGTGTCCGTATCTGTGCATAGTCAGTGGCATTGATGTAGTGCTTTAATTCGTGTCTGCCATTCATACACGCTCCTGTCCCACCATCCTCGTTGTGTACTCTTGTTGCGGACGCTTCCCGCCGTTCCGCTTCCCGCCGTGCCGCCTGCCACTGTTTCGCTTTCCGCTTCCCGCCGTATTGCCCATCTGGCTTTGAGGAAGAATTCTAGAGAGGCAAGGTGAATATGGGGTGACGATTGTCTGAATGTCGCATGAAGCTGATCGGTTTCGTGATGATTGATCAGCCGACTCCATCACACCTTGGCGCCGTCACCTCGTCACGTTCTTATCACATCTCCATCACAACCCTGTCACATACGATTCGTAAGATACGGGCGGCTTCTCACATCGTTCATGTCGATGAAGTATCATGATATGTGTTGCGTATATTCAGAGGTCAAAGGGAAGGAAGGCAGATGGCAAGGATCCTCATTGTCGATGATGAAGACGCAATCCGGGTCGGTCTCAAGGAATACGCAGAATTCCTGGGCTTTGAGGTCGCGGAGGCAAAAGACGGCATGGAGGCGGTTTCGCTGTGCCGCGAGGCGGATTTTGACGTCATCGTCATGGACGTGATGATGCCGCGCATGGATGGTTTTACCGCCGTCAAGGAAATCAAGAAGACCAAGGACATCCCCGTCCTCATGCTGTCGGCGCGCGGCGAGGAGTATGACAAGCTGTTCGGGTTTGAAGTGGGGATCGATGATTACGTGACAAAACCCTTCTCGCCCAAAGAGGTGATCGCCCGTATCCGCGTCATCATCAACCGCAACAGCGAGCGGCAGCTTATCGTTAGCGCCAGCGCCGCCGCCGAGGAAGCGCACGAGGTCTATTGCTTCGGCGGGCTGACGGTTGATATCACCGCGCGCACCGTTAAGATAGGGGAGGATCCGGTCAATCTGAGCCCGAAGGAATACGACCTGCTGTTCTATCTGGTGAGGAACAGGAATATCGCGTTGTCGCGCGAGAAACTGCTGTCGAATGTCTGGGGTTTTTCTACCTACTGCGACGAGCGCACGGTGGACACGCATATCAAGATCCTCCGCATGAGCCTGGGCGACTACAAGGATCATATCGTCACACTGAGAGGGGTCGGATACCGCTTTGAAGATAAACGTTAGAGGGCTGAAGTTCCAGAACTGGCTGTATCTTATGACGTTTTCCGTGATCATCCTTGCGGTGCTCTGGGTGCTGCAATTCATTTTTCTCGGCAGCTTCTACGAGAGCATGAAGCTGAACGAGATCAGGAGCATCGGGGACAGGATCACCAACCAGTTCAATGATGCAGATTTCCACACCTTTATGAACGAGTATGCGTTCAAGAACAACCTCCGCATCATCATGCTCGATGAGACGGGGCGTATGACATGGAACTTCGACGGTTTTCCAACGGATTCGCCTACGATGCTGCCGCCGGGCGGTTATGGGGCATTCCCCCAGAATTATCTCAGCACAGCCCTGCAAAGGCTGAGGGAGAGCAATTCGAACAGGGCGTATTTCCTTGATACGAACAGCAGGCTCGATATCACGCAGGCGGTATATATTACTCGCGTGTATGACGGCGCCGGTCGCATGTACTACCTGTACATCAGCAGCCCCGTCCCTTCGATTGACTCCACGGTGTCGGTGCTCAAGACCCAGTTCATCCTCGTTACGATCATACTGTTTGGTTTGTCGATCGTTGCCGCGCTGCTGATCTCGCGCAAGATGTCAAAACCGATCATCAGCCTGACAAGATCAGCACAGCGCCTGGTCAAAGGCGAGCTGGACACGAAGTTTTACAACGAAGGCTTTACTGAGATACATCAGTTGGCGTCTGCGATGAATTACGCCACCGGCGAGCTGAGGAGCCTTGATAAGTATCGCAAGGAGTTCATCGCCAATGTGTCCCACGACCTGAAAACGCCACTGACCATCATCAAACTCAATGGGGAGCTGATCAAGACCGTCTCGGAGAACGACCCGCAGAAAAGGGACGGGTATTGCGACACCATCATCGTCGAGGCTGACCGGCTTACCGACATGGTTGGTGAGATCCTTGAGCTTTCCAAACTCGAATCGAACCGTGCCGAGATCGCCCATTCGAGGCTGAATATAAGCCAGAGCCTTGCCGATGTCCTTGAGAGCTTTCAGGCGTTGGTCGTCAAAGACGGGTATTCTTTTACGGTAGATGTGGAGGAGGACCTGTACGTCCTCGGCAACGAGCCGATGCTGCGACGGGCGCTGAACAACCTCATCAGCAACGCCATCAATTTTACCGGCGAGGACAAGCGTGTCTTTATCGTGCTGAGGGCGGTAGGGGAGCGGGTGCGCTTTGAGGTGACCGATACCGGCGAGGGTATCCCGGAACACAAGCAGAGTGTGATCTGGGACAGGTATTACAAGTCCGACGAGGCGCACAAGCGGGCAGTTGTTGGTAGTGGGCTCGGGCTTTCCATCGTTAAAAGCGTCATTGTGCTTTTAGGTGGCGAGTGCGGTGTCATCAGCGAGCCGGGTAGTTCGCCCGGCAGCCAGCTGGGTAACCAGCCGCGCCAAGGCAGCACCTTCTGGTTTGAATTGGCGAAAGTATAAAGATCAATCCCCATTTGCAGATTGGGGCTGCCTGTCAGCCCCAATCTGCAAATGGGGATTGATAAAGATCATCTTCTCCCTTGCGACTGCAATCTTGCCGATTGTGCCGTCTATGGCAACCGGTAGATAATCCTTCAACCTCAGATACATTTGTGGTAGAATATGCTAACTAATGATAGCAAAAGCTAGCAAATGTTAGCAAAATACGGCAAAGGAATATGTATGACTACTGCACAGAAGACAACCCAGGTCGCTACGAGGGTGCCTGTTGAAATCAGGGAGCAGGCAACGCTGGTAGTCAGCGAATATGGTCTCGGTCTGAGTGATGCTGTGCGAATGTTCGTCACACGCATCGCCAAGGAAAAGCGCATTCCATTGGATATCAGCACACCACTGGCGTCCATCTCCAGCTTCGACCAGAATCATCCTGAGTATCAAGACTACATCAACGAGATCGCCGAGGGGTATCTCTATGAATAGGGGCGAAATTTGGATAGGAGCCGAAGCAGGTTATGCCTCAAAGCCACGCCCATCCCTCATCGTCCAATCAGACCGGTATGCAGATGATGAGTCAGTTGTCACCTGCTTGGTCACCTCGTTTGCAACGGACGCATCGGGCGCAGATTACCGGGTAGCCCTGCCGAAAAGCGATGGGAACGGGCTGAAGATCGACAGCTTCGTCATGCTTGACAAGATTGTGGCTATCCCGCGCCATAAGCTGGTCAAACGCATCGGGCTTGTTGAGCCAGAGAAGATGGATGAGATATACGCTCGTCTGATTGATTTTCTTGCAAGATGACAATCTCGCTGAAAACGTGTCACAGACACGTTTTCTGGACGCTCGAATCCCAGTAACGAAAGCCCTACACTCTGGAATCTGCTCCGCTAAATCCTTTAGAACCTTTCCAACGCATACCAGTAGTTCAAATAACCATATCGGAGCTATCACACAACTGTCACTGATTCCACTTTTTGGCTCAATAGACTAATAACCGATCAACATTAATCGACTGGTTTGAGGTACGGATCAAACACGATGAAGGATGGGTCATTATGTCTGAGAATGATACATACGGTTTTGGGAATCAGGACTATTCCAGAAACAGCTTTGAGAACAGTTCAGGAACAGCAGCTCCGGGAGTTTGGGAACCTCCTCCCCCCAGATATGTCGGAAATAACATTGACAACAGGTCTGTGCCAGTTGGTAGCGGAGTGCGGCATCCATATCCGTCAGGCTACTCCGGGTACAATTTCAGCAGCAGACCCGAAGCGATGGCTCCCGGAGCAAACCAAACTTCTACTCAAAAGAAAGAGAAGCCAAGCCCAACGGGACTTGGGCGCGCAGGGTTCGCGGCACTGTTGATAACGGTCTGCGTAGTCGGCTCGGCAGCTTTCGGCTTTGGCGGGACCTTTCTTGCGAACTACCTGAGCAGCAGCGGTTTTGGTATGGGCTTGGGTTCAGGTGTGAGCCCCTCTGATACGGACACGGGTTCTGACACGACTACGACAGTGCTGTACCAATCGGTGATACGGACATCGGCAGACAACAATGCGGCAGGGGTGATGAGCCTTCAGGACGTGGTTGCCAATGTCAAGGATTCGGTGGTCGAGATCACCACCGAGACCGTATCGACGAATTGGAATATGAGGCAGTTCATCAGCACCGGTGCGGGAAGCGGAGTGATCGTCTCCACCGATGGGTATATCGTTACAAACAATCATGTGGTAGAGGGCGCGCAGACGATCATGGTGAGGTTGAGCAACGGGCAACTCTATGAGGCGGTGCTGGTGGGAGCCGATGCCAAGACCGACATCGCCGTCCTCAAGATTAGCGCCACTGGCTTGCAGCCTGCCATCCTCGGCTTCTCATCGTCGCTGTTGGTCGGGCAGCCGGTAATCGCCATAGGAAACCCACTCGGCGAGTTGGGCGGCACCGTGACCTCCGGCATCATATCCGCCCTTGACCGCGACATCACGATCGACGGCGAGACCTTATCCCTTCTGCAAACCGACACGGCGATCAATCCGGGCAACTCAGGCGGCGGTCTGTTCAACCTGTACGGCGAACTGGTGGGTATCGTGAATGCCAAGTCCTCGGGTTCCGGGATAGAAGGGCTCGGGTTTGCGATCCCAATCGATGCGGTCAAAGACGTGATCGAGCAGATCATCGAGTTTGGGTATGTGAAAGGTCGGATCGATACCGGGTTCATTCTGGTGGATATCCAAGACAACCAGACTGCCATGATGTATCGGATCAATACCTTCGGGTTGTATATCTCAAAGTCAGCCAGCAGCGATTTCCAGTCTGGGGACAGGATCACGAGTCTTAACGGTCAGACTATCAACAGCTTGGCGGATTGGAACAGGCAATTGGACAGATACAGCGTCGGCGACACGATACGCGTCACGGTTGTCCGCAATGGAAGCAGCATAACGTATACGTTGACCTTGACCGAGCTGAGGAACTGAAAGGGGCTACCGTGCTCGTAATCATCAACGCATTGAAAAGCATCTCCCGCTCGAAAGGAAGGAATATCCTCATCGGCATTATCGTCCTTGCCATTGCCGCATCATCCTGTGTGGCGTTGGCGATTAGGAATGCCGCGCGCGAAGCCGAGGCTGCTGGATTGGAACTCGTAAGCATCACAGGCACAATCTCGGTCAACAGGCAGATGATGATGTCATCCTTGCAGGGTGGCACTTTCGAGGGCGGCATACCCGACATGGGCTCCATGCGGGAAACCATGTCCCTCTATCAGGATCTGAGCCTAGCAGAGCTGTTATCCTATGCACAGTCCGAATATGTCAAAGATTTCTACTACTCCAGCTCTATCTCCCTGAATGCCGGCGGGGAGCTGGAAGCATACAGCACGGAAAGCAGTTCCAACGGCTCAGGCAACAGCCAGATCCCCGGCAGCTCAGGCAATAACCAGTTTCCCGGTGGGATGGGCAGTCAGGGCGGAATGCGTCCGGGCTCGATAATCGGCAGTATCGCTATGGGCGACTTTACGGTGACCGGGTACAGCTCTGAGGACGCCATGACCAAGTTCATCAACGGCGTTGCAAAGATCACCGACGGCAGCATGTTTAATATCGGTTCTTCCAGCATGGATTGCCTGATCAGCTATGAGCTGGCTGTGTTCAATGGGCTTTCTGTTGGCGACACCATACGCTTGGCGAATCCGAATGCCGAAGATGAGACCTATGACCTGACCATTGTCGGGATCTATACCGACACAAGTTCCAGCGAATCCAGCAACATGATGCGCTTCTCGACGTCGATGGATCCAGCGAACCTGATCATCGTAAGCTATGGGACGCTTCAAAGCATCATCGACCATTCTGTCGCTGTTGCGGTGACAGAAACCTCGGGGGAATACGGCTTTGAGAGCAGCACAGCGCTGAACGGGCAGCTTTCCAGCACCTTTGTCTTTTCCAGCAGGGAGAATTACGAGAGTTTTGGCGAGGAGCTGTATAAGAAGGGGCTGTCGGATTACTATTCGCTCACCTCGTCGGACATCAACAACTATGAGGCAAGCCTGACCCCGCTGAAGAACCTCTCCACATTCGCGGTCATGCTGCTGCTCATTGTGCTTGCCGTTGGCGCGCTCATCCTCGTTGTGATCAACGTGTTCAACATCCGCGAACGCAAATACGAGGTCGGCGTTCTCACCGCAATCGGCATCAAGAAAGGCAAGGTTGCCTTGCAGTTCGTCACCGAGCTTTTATGCGTGACCTTGATAGCGATTGTCATCGGGGCAGGTGTTGGAGCGGCAGTCAGCGTTCCGATTTCGAACAATCTGCTGTCCGCTCAGATCGAGCAAATGGAAACACAGGCTGTAAGCCAGGAGCAGAACTTCGGTAGACCTGGAGCAAGCGGCGGTATGGATTTCGCACAAGGCGGACAAAGACCGAGCGGCATGATAGATGTGTTCGGCTCGGGAGCGCAGGCAGATGTGACCTATCTGGACAAGATCAACGCGACGGTCAATTTCCAGATCCTTGGGCAGTTGGTGGGTATCGGCATCATCCTGACACTCATCTCAAGTCTTGCCGCGGTGGTTTTCGTGATGAGGTATGAGCCGCTCAAGATATTGGCGAACCGGACATGACGAGCGAAGCACCGATTATTGACCAACTGGCTAGCTACGAGCGTTTCAGGCAACACATGCAATCATCCTATGGGTACCCTGATAGACCCCGGGTCGAGCCCGGGGTGACAAGGGAACTGATAGGAGCTAATAGCAGAGTCGACGCAACAACTTTACTTGGAATTTGATCTGGAGGAAACGATTATGAGTATTCTAAAACTGCAGAATGTCAGCTACACCTACGACGGTTATACCAAGGTCTTGAACGGACTGAACTATGAGTTTGAAAAAGGCAAGGTCTATGCGGTTGTTGGACGCTCAGGTGCGGGAAAGACCACGCTGCTCTCCCTGCTGTCGGGACTGACCTCTCCATCCGAGGGTAGGATCCTCTTTGACGATAAGGATGTGCAGAAGATCGACCGTTATCAATACCGCAGCCGTTATGTGGGCGTGGTCTTCCAGCAATACAACCTGCTGCCCCACCTGAGTGCGGTGGAAAACGTGGAGCTTTCGATGCGGGCATCTGGCAAGAAGTTCAAGGACAAGCGAAAACGTGCGACTGAGCTGCTGGATGAGGTGGATCTGGACGATTCGCTCGCAAAACGCAGGGTATTAAAACTCTCCGGTGGGGAACAGCAGCGGGTCGCCATCGCCCGGGCTCTGTCCTTTGATCCCGATATACTCTTGGCTGACGAGCCGACAGGAAACCTCGACCTTGCAACGCAGGAGGAAGTGATGGATATCTTCAGCCGTCTGGCGCATGAGAAGGATAAGTGTGTGATCGTCGTCTCGCACTCGCCAGAGGTGGCAGCGTCAGTAGATGAGGTTTATGAGCTTGCCTCCCTCGGAAAATCAAAGAAGCAGCGAGCAGGAAATGAGGGCAAACGCTGACGGATAACGAGGAACGCAATAGGTTTTCCGAGTTCGTGCCAAAAATTTGCGATTGTGTTTTCATTAACGACCTTTTTTAGCCTATAAGTTCCCTGTTTTGGTCAAAAAGCGGCAGAATCCCTTGAATTCTGCCTCACTTTATGGTCTTTTACAGCAGAATCAGACAGGTTTTGGATGTGTCAGAGCGCACAATCGCAAATTTTTGACACGAACTTGGAAAGCAGGCGCAGAAACGCATAATCCGATCATCCTTAGAGTGACCTGCTTTTTGGGAGGCGCCGATTTATTCATCATAGCCATCTTGCGACACGTGCTTCTGGCAACACACGCACTCAACCTACAGGCACACTGATAGACCCCGGATCAAGCCCGGGGTGACATAAGAATAAATCAGTGCTTCCATGTGCTACTATAATCGCATCAGTATTCCGGGTAACCGGAATCAATTTCCGGCGTTCGAGGCGTAGTATCAGGGGTGCGATTATGTATCTAAGAGCAGAAGACAAGATTTGGATTGCAACGGGCAAGAATGGCACCGACCCCATTTACCTGCTTCCCAAGATGATGACCCGGCATGGTCTGGTGACAGGCGCGACCGGTACCGGCAAGACAACGACCATCAAGGTGATGGCTGAGGCGTTCAGCGAGATGGGCGTACCGGTCTTTATGGCTGACATCAAAGGCGATGTGTCAGGCTTGTGCAAGCCGGGCAAACCAAGCGCGAGCATTGACGAGCGCGTCAGGAGCATGGGCATCCAGGGCTTTTCCTTTACTGGGTATCCGGTAAACCTCTTTGACATCTATGGCATCAAGGGCATTCCCGTGCGGACCACCGTATCCAGCATGGGTCCCATCCTTTTGTCACGTATCCTCGGTCTTAACGACACCCAGACAGGTGTGCTGCAGATCATCTTCAAAGTCGCTGATGATAACGGCTTGCTGATGCTGGACTTCAAGGATCTGCGCTCCATGGTCAAATACGCCGGAGATAACGCCAAGACCTTTACGACAGAGTATGGCAATATCGCGCCGGCGAGTGTCGGTGCGATCCAGCGTAGCCTTCTCGCGCTGGAATCAGCCGGTGCGGACCGTTTCTTTGGGGAGCCGGCGCTGGATCTTCGCGACTGGTTTGCCTATGACTATCTGGGGCGTGGCGCTATCAATATCTTGGATTGCGTCACCCTGTTCCAAAACCCGCTCCTGTACTCCACCTTCCTTCTTTGGATGCTATCTGAACTTTACGAGATGATGCCGGAGGTCGGTGACTTGGACAAGCCG
>Ga0123356_10008122_pt1 | contig 10457 bp, 9 predicted proteins | sample TergutEmb28metaG_2_FD_92546 | JGI IMG/M metagenome (GOLD analysis project Ga0123356, IMG submission 92546) | Embiratermes neotenicus P3 segment gut microbial communities from Petit-Saut dam, French Guiana - Emb289 P3 | ecosystem: Host-associated > Arthropoda: Insects > Digestive system > Gut ... | reverse complement strand
CTGTCAGAGCAGAAAGCAGCGGAACATCGGAGATCGTATATGCTAGATCCCAGAGAAAATAAGTCACGAATGCCAGTATGATCTTCATCTCCATCGAAAGCCATGAAGGAATAAGAAACAGCAGCATCGTCGCTATCGGGATCGAGATCGACGAAACCTTCAGCCACGGCAGAAATTTGCCGTTTTTGAAGGTGACCCTGTCCACGATAAAACCGAAAAGCGGGTCGTTGACTGCGTCCCAGACTCTTGAAAGGAACAGGATCGCAGATATCCATACGGCGGGGAGGATCAAAATATCGGTATAGAACAGCATGAGAAAACCTGAAACAAAGGTCAGGATCATGTTTTGACCCATACCATAGAGCGGATAAACGAATCGTTCGGCTTTTGTGGTTTGGAAATCGACCGTTTTAACGGCTGCATCATCGGGGTTTTTCTTTTTAAATATACTTAACACATTGATCCTCCGGTCAGATTATTGTATTTTTTCTTTTGTGTAACCTACAGCGCAGAATGCCGGGGATATTACCGGACCGCCGATCGAGCTGACTAAAATCTCTCCGTATTCGTCAAACCCCGGGATCTTCATCGGTTTGCCCTTACCTGCAAGCGCATTTTCGACCACCCTGATATATTTATCGAACCATTTTTTCGGATATGCTTTATCCTGATGCCCGGTATAATGTGTTACAAAATCAAGCTTTTTGACCGTTTGCAGCATTTCGAGATATTCCGTAAGTAAAAGTGATTCCGGCAAAAACAGGAACACGGCACGGTTTGCCGAATCGCCTGTGAGCAGGGTTTTATGCTCCGGGATCAGCAGCCCTGCCGACCCGCCTGTATGCCCCGGCATAGGTATGACCCGTACCGTCAGCCCGCCGAGATCAAACACGGCGTTTTCCTCCAGCGGAGCTATGCTGCCGGTTCCCCGCTGCATGTATTCTTCCTTGTCGAAATCAGTTAAATACGGCTCCAGCTTATCGCCGTTTTTTTCGATCACATCGACAGCCTTTTTCCGCCATACCGGACCGCAATGCTCCTGCAGCAGCTGATGGTCTGCGGGATGCAAATAAACCCGGTCAAATTGATAAGCACCCATTGCATGGTCGGCATGAGCATGACTCAAAACGACTGTCACCGGTTTGTCCGTCAGCTCGTGTACTTCATGCGGAAGATCGCCGATGCCGTATCCGGTATCAAGCAGCAACGCGGAATCCTCCCCGATTATAAGCCAGCAGAAAACCTCCATCCTGTCCTTGATCGAAATCAGCCACGGCTGATGTTTTTTTACTTCAAAATACCCGGTGTCACTCATTTTATGCTCAACCCTCCCTGCTCATGCTTAGTATTTTTGCAGAAAGAGTCTTTGCCGCGTCTGAAAAATGCGGAAAGCTTGTATCGATATAATCGAGCAGCTCGGCAAAGGTGTATCTAAGCAGATTTTCCGGCAGATTGCTGAGCGCGGGGATGGATGTGAATATAGCGCCGGCTTCCCTGTTCGCTACGATATCATAGACAGGGGTGTTTAATCCAAAGAGCTTCGGCGCGGCAGGGGTATATATCATTTTATAATGCCCTGCCGGTATCTCGGCTTTGATCGCTCCGTTTATATCCTCTGCATTCGGGAATATCTTTTGAATCTCGCCGAGTGTTCCGCCCATGAAGAAGATATCTCCCGTCACCCCGAACGGCAGCTCGCATTCCAATTCCACTTTGCCGTCCTCCAGGCGCTTCCAGCCGCATGTAATGATACCGGACGGCGAATCGAAGGACGCCTTTGCAAATTCCAGATCATTACACGGACGCGGAGCAAACAACACTCTCTTAAATCCCGGTTCATACGGAATGATCCCCAGCATATGGCGGTATATCCAGCTTGCTATGCTCCCGTATGCGTAATGGTTCAGGCTGTTCATTCCTGTATCGCTGATCTTCCCGTCGGGCAGTAAACTGTCCCAACGTTCCCAGATCGTAGTAGCTCCCATATTGACGGGATACAGCCAGCCGGGCAATTCTTCGTTAAAAAACAGGCGGAGAGCGTATTCATGCGCTCCGTACATCGACAGCGAATCACAAAGAGCAGGAGTGCCGAGAAAACCTGTCTTTAATTTCATTCCATCCTGAACAAGCTGTATTTTTAAGCTTTCAACAAGTCTTTCACGCTTGCCCCGCGGGAACAGCCCGCAATGCAGGGCGACAGCCATTGCGGATTGCGTCTTTACCGCGATCCTGCCGTTCGGGGTGAAATATTCATTCAATATAGCTGTTCTGATCTCATCGGCAAGTGTTTTATAGTACTCTGCGCTTTCGGCATCTCCGCTGACCTCAGCGGCTTTTGCAGTGATGCCTGCGGAAAGATTATAATACGCGCTTGCAAGAAAACCTGTATCGGTGGCTCCGAACGGACTGCCCTTGACCGGGGCATCCATGGCGAGCCAGTCCCCGAAATGAAAACCGGTAGTCCAAAGACGGCGGGCACCGCTGCGGTCATCCTCGGTCTTGATCCAATCGACCCACGCGCGCATCGCGGGGAATGCGATCTTCATTATGCTGTCATCGCCGTAGGTCATGTACATCCTCCACGGAATGACAGTCACGGCGTCTGCCCAGCCGCACGCCGCTCCGCCCCGGCTCCGTCCCGTTCTGCGCGGATACATATCCGGGACAACATGCGGCACGATACCGCCGAGCGCAGCCTGGTCATAAGCAAGATCGCGCATATATTTTCTGAAAAACGCGTACACATCCATGTTCCACGCGGCAGTTTCGCAGAATATCTGCGCATCACCCGTCCAGCCGAACCGTTCGTCGCGCTGAGGGCAATCGGTAGGCACATCGAGGAAATTCCCTCTCTGACCCCATATAACATTTTGGAACAGTCTGTTTACTTTTTCGTTTGATGTTTCGATATACCCGGTCTGATTCATATCGGAATAAAGCACAACACCGGTGAAGTCGTTTATATCGATGTCCTTGAAGCCATCCAGCTTAACATATCTGAAGCCGTAAAATGTAAAATACGGTCTGACTTCGGTTGGTTTACCGTCAGAAATATAATGGTATTCAGCTTTTGCGGTTCGCAGGTTTTCTCTGTAGAAATTATCGTCCTGCAGCACCTCGCCGAAATACATGGAGAGCTTAACACCCTTTTCCGCACGGCATATGAAGCGGATATGCCCTACCATATTCTGCCCCATGTCGAGGACATCCTCGCCTGCGGGAGTCTTGAGGAGTGCAGCGGGTTTGATCTCGAGCATCGCTTTGACAGGCAGGCTCAGCCTGTCGGTCAAAGCACCCAGACCCCATTTTTTTTGATAATCCGCAGACTCCGCTGCCTGCTCCGGTGCCTGCCGCACCGCTGATGTGTCGTTGATCTCCCCGTCATATATAGTGCTCTCCAAAACCGGCGACGGTGTGCATGACCAGCTTTTATCCGATTTGATGACAGTATGCTCCCCGCCGGTATTTGTGATATGTATTTCTGCGATGAATGCGAATTCACCGCAGAACAGTTCTGTCATATCATTCGGACCGAACCGCCCCTTAGCCCAGCCGTTACCCAATATGACCTCAAGCTCATTATCTCCCTTTTTAAGCAGCGCAGTCAGGTCATATGTCTGCACCTGGAGCCATTTGTCATATGAATGAAACCCCGGAGCAAGGTATTCATCACCCGCTCTTGTTCCGTTGATATAAAGCTCGTAGATACCGAGTCCGCATATATACACACGTGCGGAAACGGTATCTTTTTTGATGTTGATGATTTTGGTAAAGCGGGGGTGGATATCATTTGCAAACGGCGGAGTTATCCATACCGCCTGCCACGGTTCGTTCATCTTTCCTGTTTCAAACCATGCCGGTTCGCTGACCGCTTCATCGCCGGTATTTCCGCGCACAGTGACACGCCACCAATAACGCGACCTCGGCAGGACCGTCAGCTCTGCGGGCTTATATGCGATATTTGAAACCGCCGGGTCAAACCCGCTGTCATGGATAAGCTCGTTAAATTTTTCATCCCGCGCGATTTCCACACGGGAGGTCAAAGCGTAAGCACTGTCTGTCCGCCCTGCCTTCCACGAAAATGTGATATCCGAAAGCTCAAACCCGAGAGGGTTTTTTATATGATTCGTCCGTAATGAGTAAATTTGCATATCTTCCTCCCTATGTTCCTGCCGGTATTTGATATTTTTATTATCAGTATATTTGATTTATACGTTTATAACAACCGGAAATGTTAAAAAACTCTCCATTATCCTTGAGCTTTTCTACTTTTTTTTCAACGTTTACAAAAAGTTCAAATATAACCTATTGACCTTAAAGCTACTTCAGACTTTACGCTTAATAAAAGCATTTTATACGGCATGTTATTGAGAGAGAGGAGCGTAAGATATGAAGGTAAAATATTTCAACGCGGAAACACGTGAGGAAGCCGCCGTGAATGCCGCGAATTATTTCGGGTGTGAAGAGGATAAAGTAACCCTGGAATTCGTCAGCGCTGAAGAGGATTCTGATATCAGCCTGTTTGTAGCAATGACGGGAACTCCGCGTGAGATCGCGAATATGGATGCTCATTACAAATTGTTTTATGAAGAAGACGGCGTTTATCTTGAACTGTACGGCAAACGGGGTGCGGGGCGTTCGTTTGACAACAACGCACTTGCGCAATATATAAGCAAAAAAAAGCTGGGAAGTCTTTTTGTACCCGCCCTGCAGGAGCTTACAACAAGAACTGCAGGCCGCGGGAGGATCGCCGGAGTGCAGGATGAATATTTTTACGGTGAGGATATGATCGTCGAAATATCGGATGATGAATGTCAGGCGACCGCTGTGTTGCTTGCTCCCGAGCCGGGCGGACAGAATATGAGCATCGATGAAGCCAAGCAGAAGATATATGACGCAGGAGTCTTGCACGGTATCGATATCATGGCGCTGACGATGCAGCTTGAGGCAAAGGATTACGGCGTTTCTAATGTCATAGCAGCGGCTACAGCTCCCGTAAACGGAGATGACGGAAAGCTGATCTTCAACTTTTCTATTGATGAAAGAACAAAAGCTCCGAGAGAGATCGGCAGCGGTAAGGTCGATTACAGGTCACTCGACCTGTATGTTCCGGTGGAGCAGGGTGCCCTGCTCGTTACAAGAACGCTTGCAACAGACGGAAAGCCGGGAATATCGGTAAGAGGAAAGAGTCTGATCCAATCGCAGGGCAAGGATATAACGCTCCCAAAAGGAAAAAACGTCGAAGTGAATCATGATAAAACCGAGATGCACGCTTCTTGCGCAGGCATGGTCGAGTTTGTAAACAACTCTGTCAATGTGTCGAATGTATATAACATAAAAGGCGATTGCGATCTCAGTGTAGGAAACATCGATTTTGACGGCACCGTGCATATAACCGGCAGCCTGCGCTCCGGCAACACCGTCAAGGCGACCGGTGCTGTTATCGTTGACGGGAGCGTCGAAGCGGCGACCATCATCGCCGGCGGCAATGTCGAGGTCAAAGGCGGCATGCAGGGTGCGGACAAGGGGTTGATCGAAGCGGGCGGCGCAGTCACGATCATGTATGTGGAACGCGGCACAGTGCATGCTGACGGACCGGTAACGCTGGACGTGAGCATACACAGTATCATAGAATCGGGAGACACTCTCACAGCAAAGGGTAAACGCGGCGCGATAATCGGCGGACGCGCCGGTTCCTCGAGCAATATCATAGCGAACTATATCGGAGCGCTTTCCAACGCCCGTACGGAGGTCTTTGTCGGAGTCATGCCGAGAAAACGCGCCCGTCTCCAATTCCTGGAAAATGAGATCGCGAGGCTGGAGGGCGAGCGGTTGAAGCTGAATCAATTAGACGCATATCTTGCAAAATCAAAAACCACCATGGATAATGAAGCATGGCAAAAATTAAAATTATCCGGCATTGAAAACAGAAAGCTCAATACTGAAAACCTTCTGGACAGCCATGCCGAAAAAGATGCTTTATTATATGAACTCGAACATGCGACCGAAGGCAGAGTCCACGTGCTTAATACAGTTTTTTCCGGTTCGAGGGTATTGATCGGCAACGATACATATGTGGTAAATAATGAAATCGATTTTGTCTCGTTTAGATATAATGACAGCCAGGTGGTCTACGGACCATGTGAGGTGAGCAAGGGAGCTTAAGCCTCCCGTTTCCGTTGCAAATACTCTGTGCGTCCGGTTTTATACAGATCGTTGCCTTCACAGTCGATGATAACAGTCAAAGGCATATCTTTGACGATCAGTCTGCGGATCGCTTCGGCACCGAGGTCATCATACGCTATGATTTCCGATGAAATTATGCACCCTGCAAGCAACGCTCCCGCTCCGCCTATCGCTCCGAAATAAACAGCGCCGTATTCCTTCATAGCACTGATGACCTCTGTGCTTCGTGCACCTTTTCCTATCATGCCCGAAAGCCCGAGCCGGATCAAACCGGGCGCAAAAGCATCCATACGATAGCTTGTAGTCGGCCCTGCCGAGCCGATCACCTGCCCCGGCTTCGCAGGAGTGGGACCGACATAATAGATAATGGAATCTTTTATATCGAACGGCAGCGGCTCGTTTTTTTGAATAGCCTCCGAGAGGCGTAAATGTGCAGCGTCGCGTGCGGTAAAAACCTCACCTGACAGCAGCAGCCGGTCTCCGCAGCGCAGCGATCGCATATTGTCTTTAGTAAATGGTGTTGTGATTATTTTCATATTGATACACTCACATGTCTTGCAACATGGCAGTTTATATTGACGGCGACAGGCAGCCCGGCTATGTGAGTGCCTGATGTTAATATCCTAACGGCAAGAGCCGTAGTCCTGCCGCCGAAGCCCTGCGGACCGATGCCCAAAGCGTTTATTTCATCGAGCAGCTCTGTTTCAAGCGCTGCGTAAAAAGGATCGGAATGCCCTGTGTCAGCAGGAAGCAGCAGTGCTTTTTTTGCAAGCAGCGCCGCTTTGTCGAACGTACCGCCGATCCCGACACCGACGATCACCGGCGGGCACGGATTTGGACCCGCTTCTTCAACTACCTTTATCACAAACTGTTTAACGCCATCGACCCCGTCCGAAGGCCGCAGCATAGTGATTTTGCTCATATTTTCACTGCCGAACCCCTTGGGGGCTATAGTGATTTTTATACTGTCACCCGGGACGATATCGTAATAAACCATTGCAGGCGTGTTATCTCCCGTGTTTATGCGGCGAAGCGGATCGGCAACAAGCGACGCACGCAGATACCCCTCGCGGTAACCCTGCCGTACACCCTCGTTTACCGCTTCATTCAGATCACCTGTAATGTGTACATCCTGCCCCAGTTCGATAAATACGCAGGTAACACCCGTGTCCTGACAAACAGGAACACCGTCACGCTCCGCGATCTCGTAGTTCTCTGTTATGCGCTCCAGCGTTTCCAACGCCGGCGCCCAATCCTCACGCTCGCGGCTGCCGGAAATACACCTGCGTACATCATCAGGTAAAACTATGTTGGCTTCGATACACATCTGTTTTATTTTTTCTGTTATAGAGACCGCCTGAACTTCGCGCATTATTATACTCCTTAGTAAATACTGTAGTATATGTATAATTTTATCACATTTTATTTACTTTTTCATCTATAACGGAAAACCTCTTGATTTATACAAGGCTTTCCCATAAAATATAAGCGGGGGATTGTGATATATGGAGGAAAAAGAGAACAGCATATTGATCGTGGAGGATGATGAGATCAATATTTCGATACTGTCCGAGATCCTTGGCGGAGTGTACGAAATACACGTAGCACGGAACGGTCAGGAAGGTATAGAAAAAGCTCAAAGCCTGCTGCCCGATCTCATTCTGCTTGATATCATCATGCCCGGTATGAACGGATATGAAGTTATCAAAATATTAAAAAGTATTCTGTCAACGCAGGAGATCCCTATCATGTTCGTTACTTCAATGGACAAGCTCGACGATGAACGCAAGGGTCTGATGCTTGGCGCTACTGATTATATACATAAACCCTTTGACTGGCTGGTCGTCATGCTGAGAGTCGGTATCCAAATGCGGATAGTTAACCAGGCGAAAACGATAAAGTCTCTGACCGCGGAACTGGAATCATTAAAGACAGATAAGCAAAATTGATTTCGTCATTATATCACGAGCAGGGCAGCCATACGGTACCCTGCTTGTCTATTTTGCGGAAATTATTGCCAAATCACGGAAAATGCCCGTAAGATATTGACAAATACGGACTTAACTGATAAAAATAAACGGTTAAGAATGTATTGTACGAGGTTGTTATTTTGGGAGAGTTCTTTATTGACCGGCTGGGAAGAATAATCATAATCACCGGTCATTACGGCAGCGGAAAGACCGAATTCGCCGTATCTCTCGCGATGATGCTCTCCGCTGATGACTTGCAAAGACTCGCGCCGGCGCGAAACACAAGACTCACGCCGGCGGGAGGCACAAGACTCGCGCTTATCGATCTTGATATAGTCAACCCGTATTTTCGCTCACGCGAAAGACGCGATCTGCTTGAATCGGCAGGCGTTGATGTCTACGGGAGCGTGTTTAAAACAGAAGTCACTGCAGAGCTCCCCGCGCTGGGTGCAAGCATCCGCGCACCGCTGGAAGACAGCGATTGCCGCGTGATCGTAGACGCAGGCGGTAACGACAGCGGCGCGATGATCCTCAACCAGTTCGGCAAATATTTTTTAAGTGACGAAACGACTGTCCTCGCGGTTGTCAACGCCAACCGCCCCGAAACAAGCACGATCGAAGGAGCGCTGGCACATATATCTGCTATCGAAACGATCACAGGTCTCACCGTGACCGGTATCGTAAACAACTGCCACCTGCTGCGCGAGACGACTGCGGATACAGTCAGAAAAGGGTATGAATTCTGTCTCAAGGTTTGTGAAGCATCCGGAAAGCAGCTTGTATGTAATTGCTACCCTGCCGGGCTTGTCTGTCCCGATGCTCTGGCAGAGCTTACAGGTGACCTGATGCCGATGGGACTGTATATGCGGCAATCATGGCTGGATAAGTAACAATATATTGTGGGGCAAAGAACCGTCCCCTGCCCCGATTTTAAAGAGGAGATATGTAAATGGCGAAATTTGAAGTCCGTATAGACGGCGATGTCTGCAAAGGCTGTGAGCTGTGCCGCGTGAACTGCCCTAAAGGGCTGATCATCATGAGCTCGCACATCAACGACAAGGGTTACAGCCCTGCCGAGATCACAAAGCAAAACGAATGCGTAGGCTGCAAATCATGCGCGCTCATCTGTCCCGACGGAGCGATCTCAATATATAAGGAGGATGCAGCGCAATGAGTGAAAAGGTTTTAATGAAAGGCAATGAAGCATTTGCCGAAGCTGCTATTCGCGGCGGATGCAGGTACTACTTCGGTTATCCGATAACCCCGCAAAACGAGATCCCCGAATATATGTCGCGCGAGCTTCCGAAACGCGGCGGATATTTTATTCAGGCGGAGAGCGAGATCTGCGCTGTGAACATGGCTTACGGAGCAGGCGCTGCCGGCGGTCGTGTGTTTATCACATCATCCTCTCCCGGCATAGCGCTTATGCAGGAAGGGATCAGCTTCCTTTGCAGCGCGGAGGTCCCGACAGTTATATTAACAGTATCGCGCGGAGGTCCCGGCATCGGAGGCATCCAGCCCGGTCAGGCGGACTACTTCCAGGCGACGCGCGGCGGCGGAAACGGCGACTACAAGGTGCCTGTGTTCGCACCGTCCACGATCCAGGAAGGCGCCGATCTGGTCTATGAAGCGATGGAGCTTGCCGATAAATACCAAAATCCGATATTTATATTCACCGACGGTATACTCGGGCAGATGATGGAGCCGGTCAGGCTCCCTGATCCGCGCCCGGAGATCAAGCCCGGAGATATCAAAAAACATAAACCGTGGGCACTCACAGGCTACGGCGATGACGATTCCAAACGCACTGTAGTCAAATCGCTGCGACTGCAGCCCGACGAGCTTGAAAAGCATGTTCAAAAGCTGTTCGTTAAATATGAGCAAGCCGAAAAAGAACTTGTCCGCGTTGAAACGATCGGTATAGAAGATGCGGAAATAGTGTTCGTTGCATTCGGCACGGTAGCACGGATCACAAAAGAAGCGATCGAGCTGCTTGCCGCAAAGGGCATTAAAGCAGGGCTTATCCGTCCTATTTCATTATGGCCGTTCCCGTACGACGCACTTAAGCAGATCACAGGCAAAACCAAGGTCGTTATTTCCGCCGAGCTTTCTATGGGTCAGCTCATACAGGATGTCAGGCTCGGTATCGGCGACCGCTTGCCGATAAAGCTCATCAACCGCACAGGCGGTATGATACCGACATCGCTTGAAGTAGCGGAGCGGGCTAAGGAAATTCTTGAAGGGATAGGAGGTTAAGAGCATGTTAAAACCTGTTTTTGAATATACAAAGGGCATGAACCG
>Ga0123356_10008121_pt1 | contig 10457 bp, 1 predicted proteins | sample TergutEmb28metaG_2_FD_92546 | JGI IMG/M metagenome (GOLD analysis project Ga0123356, IMG submission 92546) | Embiratermes neotenicus P3 segment gut microbial communities from Petit-Saut dam, French Guiana - Emb289 P3 | ecosystem: Host-associated > Arthropoda: Insects > Digestive system > Gut ... | reverse complement strand
GGTATGACACTGTCCAGAACAGGGAAGAGAGTGCGCATTTTTATGGGTTTAAGAATGTACTGTACAGCAGAGACGCCATATGCTTCGAGTGCATGATCCTTTGAAACGGTGAGATAGATCATTGCGGCGTCTTCATTATATTCTCTGATTCTTTTTGCAAGCTCAATACCGTCTATATCCGGCATTATAATATCAAGGAGCAGCAGGTTATAAATGCTACCGGTAGCCAGACTTTTTAGAAGCTCCACCCCCGAAGAAAAACAAGTGAATTGCATTTGAACCCCCGGGCGCTCGGCGATATATTTTTCAAGCAAAGCTGTCAATATCTTTAGCTGCGCAGGATAATCATCACAAATGGCTGTCTGTATCATATTTTTGTTATACCCCTTTCCGTCCCGGATTTCAAGATTATTCCTTATTATATCGTATATGGAGCATCATTTCAGCAAAATGACCGCCCGTAATTACGCAAAATCATACAAAGATTACGCAATGAAAATTGCGTTTTTCAAATTTTACGCATTTTTATACGAATATTACGCTTTTAATGTCTTTTTCTATAGATTTGTTATAGTAATATTTATACATTTAAAAAACATAATACACAAAAATGCTTGATATTGCAAGCACTGCAATGGCGTGCTGGAATGTAGAAAATCATCGATGAAGTCTACATTAGAAAAGAGAATATGAGGAAAAGCACACGAAAATCCAATAAAGAACTGCTTGATTCATTAATTATAAATGAAAGCAAGGCTAAAGATGCAATCGCCAGGGTGACGGCGATGGCTCTTGCCTTGTTTTTATTATTTGGCGCAGTCGCCGGCCCCATAAGCAGCAGCATTTGGGGCATGGCGACTGAACCGGTAGAAGGACAGGGGGACGGTTCTTCTGTCCCGGTCCAGTTCACAGAAGAAATAATTTTACCCGCGGAAGAAGATGAAACGGAACCGCTTCCGGAGTCAGAACCGGAGGTTGAACCTACACCCGAGCCTGAATCAACACCCGAGCCGGATGAAAACGTCGATGATAATAACGATAAAAACAATGATCATGAAAACCCGGAGCAGGAAGAAGAACAGGATGAAGCCGATGAGGTCGAAGAAGAAGATAACGATATCGAAGATATTAAAGAAGAGGAAGAACCGGAAGCATTTTTAATTACGGGATTCGCAATGCTTCTCGAACATATAGCATACCAAAATGTAGAGTTTGAAACACCACTCGAGGATTTGATACTTCCCGGCACACTTGAAGCAACCATGTCTGACGGTGAGAACGAAAAAGATGGAACAATCAATGACGTTAAATGGCAACTGACAGCTGTTCCGGTTTATGAATGTTGCTGTGATGAAGGCGTTCTCCCGGAGCAACCCGCTCTTGAAGATATGGTATACGAAGGTTTTGCGGGGATTTACGAATTTACCGCCGTTTTACCTGCGGGTGCTTTAGCCGCAAGCAATTTAGTTTTACCCGTTATAACTGTTGAAGTCGAACCGCTTGGCATCGTCATGACAGTGACTACACGAACTGCATTACAAAATGCAGTCACTGCTGCATCCGGTACACGCGCAAATCCTACGGTAATAACAGTTACAGGGAATTTCAATATAGATTCGTCAATCGATGTCAATAACAAGCATGTAAGGATCCAAAGTGATTCCACACGTCGAACTCTCACACGTACAGGTAATCAAGATTGGGGAATGTTCCGTATACGTAACGGTGGTACATTAATTTTGAGTAATATCATAATCGACGGAAATAACGTGGGGGCAAATGGTAACAACAGCGATAGAGCTGCCGGAATCCTTGTAGAAGGCGGAAGGCTTCAAATGGAAGACAACACGATCCTTCAACGGCATAGGTCGACAGGCAGTACCGGCCGTTTTAAGAGCGGAGCCGTTAATGTCACAGGCGCAAGTAGTGAGTTTATCATGAACGGAGGGGAGATACGTACCAACACTATACCAAACGATTCACCACCCCCCAACAATCCTTATCAAGCCGGTGGTGTATATGTAAATACAGGCGGACGATTCACCATGAACGGTGGAACGATCAGTGGAAATGAGGCTTCGACCGGCGGGGTGAATGTGCAGGACAATGACGCAGGAGCATTAGGCACACAAATCAATCTCAGGGGCGGAAGTATAATAAATAACAATGCGCAAAATGGCGGTGTACATTCTGGCGGTATAGGAACTCGCGGCACCAACCCGTGGAGGACAGGCAACTTTCGTCTTTCCGGAAATGTTAATGTCTCAAGTAATACACAAGGTACAGCTGCACGAAATATATATGTTCCATCAACCCCATCCGTTCAGACGATAACAATCGATGGCGCGATAGATGCCGCGTCAAGGATTGGAATAACAACACAAACCGTGCCGCAAGACTTCGCAACAGGAGCAAATACAGGGTTTACCGGTACTAATGCCGATGCGTGGTGGCATGTATTCATACCGGATAACACCGGTCACCGGGTCGTACGGGATGGAAATATTTTACGTATGGTAGCAGCCACCAACTACACAATCACTTTTAATGTAAACAGTGGAACAGGCGGCGAAGCAACGCGTACCATTACATATGGGAACACAGTTACAACAATGACAAACAGACCAACCCGTACTGGTTATACTTTCAACGGCTATTATACAGCTGCATCGGGGGGTACACAGGTTTTTAACGCCGGTGGAGTTGCGCTCGTCGCCTCCGGACATACGTATACAAACAGATCTAACCCAAGCACCATAGAATGGATACGTCCATCAAATACAACACTATTTGCTCAATGGTCACCGGCAATTCAAACTGTCAACTTGAACCGTCAAGGCGGCACCTCGGGCGCGACGAGTTTCACCGTACCGTTCGGTTCGGCGATTATGACAGGATATTCGGCAGCCGGAAGTCGTACCGGATACACATTCAACGGCTATTGGACAGCGGCAACCGGTGGTACACAAGTAATTAACACAAGCGGCGCTTTGCTAGCGAACGTTTCGGGTTTTACGGGCGCAGGAGGGATTTGGAATCAAGCCGCTGCAACAACACTCCATGCCCAGTGGACACCGGTCATTCAAACCGTCTCACTTGACCGTCAAGGCGGTGCAACAGGCGCGACTAGTTTTACCGTACCGTTTGATTCAGCAACTATGACAGGATACAGCGCCGCCGGAGGTCGTACAGGGTACGCTTTTAACGGGTACTGGACAGCGACAAGCGGCGGCGCGCTTGTAATAAACACAAGTGGTGTCCTGCAAGCAAACGTTGCCAATCATACAGGAGCTAACGGGATTTGGAATCAAACCGCTGCAAGAACATTATATGCTCAGTGGACACCAAACACTTACACTGTCACGTTTAACGGAAACGGCAGCACCAGCGGCTCCATGTCTCTTTTGAACTTTACCTATGGCACATCGCAAAATCTAACATTGAATAATTTTACGAGAACCGGGCATACATTCAGCCGATGGACTACAAATGCCGATGGTTCGGGTAATTCATACACCAACGGGCAAAGTGTTTCCAATCTGGCGGCAAGCGGCAATGTAATATTATACGCGCAATGGACACCAAATAGTTATACGGTATTATTCGACGGCAACGGCAGCAGTAGCGGCTCTACATCCCCGCAAACATTTGTTTACGGCATAACGCAAGGACTTGTACCCAACGGATATATCAGAACAGGTTGGACTTTTAACGGTTGGAATACAAATTCGGCCGGTACGGGTACATTTTATGCGGACAGGCAAAGCGTTTCCAATTTAGCCGCAAGCGGCAGTATGACTTTGTTTGCACAGTGGGTGCCGCATATACCCGAGGCAGCAACATTAAATCCGGACGGTAATAACGGTTGGTTTAAATCAACACCCGTGACGCTAAATGCTCCAGCCGGTTTTTCAATAAGTACTTCAAACACACCGGGTGGAACCTGGGCATCTTCGATAATAATATCAGGTACAGACGGAGCGAATAAAAGTGCGTCATATTATTTGCGAAGAAATTCCGACAGCGCGATCTCCGAAATTAAACATATAAACTATAATGTAGATACGACGGCGCCATCGGCGTTAGTGAAGTACAAAGACAACGGTTTTCGTATTTTCTTAAACTACATAACGTTCGGTTTGTTTTTCAAAGATACCGTTACGATAACGATTTCACCAAGTGATTCTTTATCTGGTGTTGCAAGGACTGAGTATCATAAAGCCGGAAATGAAATTTCGGACTTTACCGGTGTTTCATGGGTTCCGGGGACAACACTTAATGTTACTCAAAACGAAAAGTTTATTTTATACGTCCGCATAACGGACAACGCAGGGAATTTCGCAATATTTTATGAAGGTATTGTGGTATATACCGACAGTACGTCAAGCACAACAAATATCGATCACACCAAATTTTCCGGTGAAGAAACCGCGACAGTCAATCTCAACGGAAACACAATAGCGGACATAAAAAACGGAGAAATCACATTGACCCGTGGTACACACTACACTATTTCAGGTAGTATCATAACATTTCTTGCTCCATATCTGGACAGCCTTGTTGTCGGTACTTATACGTTCACTGTATTATATTATCCTATGGGTGAATCATATATTAATCCACACCCGGACAGTGATACATCACCTGCAGTTACAACTATTATTTTATCGATCGGACGCGCAGAGCAAGCGGTCTTGTCGATCACGAATTTAAATGAAGAATACACATACGGAAACAGCAGCTTCACACTTGGAACATCGGGCGGCAGTGGCACAGGCGATGTGACATATGAAATCGTCTCCGGCAGTGATGTGATAAGCTTGGACGGCGCGCAAGTGACTATACTAAAAGCTGGGACATTTACGATAAAAACAACAAAAGCCGGTGACGTCAACTATAGCGCGAAAGCAGCGACTTCCAGCGAGATAACCGTAATCGAAGCAACGCCGACTGTGACAATGAGCGGAGAAAGATACCCGGATGCAGGTAGCATACTTAGCACTATGGTACGCCTGACTGCTGTTATCACACCTCCCGAAGGAACGAGTGAGGAGTTAACCGGTACCGTGACATTCAGATTCAAGCTCGAAGGCGCCGATCGTGTAGAAACAGTAACACTTGATGCTTCCTGTACAGTATATTATATAATAGAAAATTTCCCCGAAATTAATCCGGACCCGAGCATTATACATTACACGGCAACATACAACGGTAAAGAGGGTTATTATACTGCAGCAACAGGTACGCTTGATTATGACAGAGGAAAAGTACCACAATACCCACCGCTCGAAATCGATTGGCCGGAAGATTTGGTGTATGGTGATAACCCGCATCAATTGCATTGGATATCGGCAGGCAGCACTCATGGCAAGCTCACATATGAACGGACATCCGGCTCGGATGCTGTCGCGACGGTCTCGATAGACGGACTTATCACTATCTTTGGAGCCGGAAACATAACTGTCAGAGCCGTCAGAGAAGGTAACGAAAATTACAACGAAGCCGTTGATACATCGGTGATAACTATAGCTCGCAAGTCCGTTACTATAACCGGTATAACTGCAGGAAATAAAGTGTACGACGGAAGTACTGCAGCGATACCGGATACGACAGAAGCGTCGCTTGATGGTAATATTGATGGCTCGGGATTGACATTCATAAGCGGAGTAGCCAACTTCGACACGAAAGATGCAGGTGTCGGTAAGACTATCGGATTTTCGAGTTTCATACTGAGCGGCTCGCGGGCTGCGAACTACACTTTACCTGATCAGCCTGCGTCTGTCACGGCAGATATTACGCCGGCAACGCTTATTGTGACACCAAACACAGGACAACAAAAATTCTACGGAAATGTCGATCCGGCTGCTCTTCTCTATTCAAATACCGGCAGCGTCACGGGCGAAACACCCGGCTTTAGTGGTACACTTTCGCGTACGGCAGGTGAAACGATCGGTACATATACTATCTTTAGAGGAAGTTTGGCTTTAGAAGATAATGGTGCTTTTCTCGCCGGCAACTACACGCTTTCTGTCACCGGAAGCAGGATATTTACTATTGTACAAGCAAGTTTACCTCAAGTTGCGACCTTGGAACCGGACGGTGCAAACGGCTGGTTTAAATCGGTGCCCGTGATATTAACGGCGCCGGAAGGGTTTTCGATAAGTACATCAAATACTCATGAAGGTCCGTGGACACCTGACATTTCACTTAACGATGACGAAGGAACCGATAAGAATCAATCATATTATCTGCGAAGAATCAGCGACGGCGCGATATCTGCTATAAAACAAATGGAGTACAAGGTGGATACGACTGCTCCGACAATATCTGTATCAGGTAATACTACAACATATAAACAAAGTGACAATTTGGCGGTAATACCTGCCGCCGGTATTTCCGGCATCGCAAAGGTCGAGGTGCAAAAAGACGGAGGCAGCCCGGCAGATATCACTGTTTCATATGCAACCGGTTACACCGTAACATCCAATGGTACATATACTTTTCTTATCACAAATGGCGCGGGAGTGTCAACGACAACAAGCATTACATATACCAATATTAACACCACAAAACCTGTTATCGACATCGAATCCGGAGCATATACAAGCGGTTCATGGACCAACAATGACGTGACCCTCTCGATAACTGACTCGGCATCAACGCCGGGAACCACTATTTTTGAATTTTCCACAGACGGTGGTGATACATGGCATTTATACTCCGGTCCAATAACACTCACAGCCGAAGGAGAGTTTTCTTATACATTCAAAGCAACTGCCGAAAGTGGTGTAGCCGGCGATGTTGTAACTATATATATCAGGATAGACAAGACAGCGCCAATACTGACCGGAGGAGCAGCAAACCGTTCAACTGCCATGGCAGCAACAGTTATGTTTTCAAGTAATAAAACAGGTACATTTTATTATCAATTTGACGGAATTGCTCCGGAAAATGCGTCTGCACTTGTGACAACGGATTCAAACGCTGCAACAATGACGTTTGGTACAGATTCGTTCATTCTTGACGGTTTATCGGAAGGAACACATACAGTTTATGTCGCTGCAAGAGACGCAGCGGGTAATATAAGCAATATGCTGACCATACAAGTAGCACCTTTAACAATAATAACTATCAATGAAGCGGCGCAGACTGTTATATTTAACGCGGAGGCACGAAACTTTGAAATTCGCGGGACGTATTTAACAGATTTCACATTCACATATAACCAAGGTGACGGTGATTTAATACCACGTGATGCGGGTAATTACAATATAGTCATTTCACGTCCGCCCGACAGCACCTACGCGAGTTTTTCGAAGGTTATTACAAACGGACTTGCTATACTTCCGCTGGACATATCAACGGCAGCTTTTTTCGCGGCAGAAATTTCCGATCAATTATACTCGGGTATCCCGCAAACACCCGCACCAACAACTGTTATAGCTAATGGTATTGATGTTACGTACTCTCTTGGTGATTGGACATTGAATACAAATGCTGGAACAGCAACTGTTTTAATTGGCGGAACCGGTAATTTTACAGGTTCACAGACAGCGCAATTCAAAATACTTCCAGTCGATCTCACCGGTATTCCAACGATTACAGGATCATTGCGAGTCGGACAAACATTGACCGTGAACACATCAACACTTAACGCAAATTCCAACATAGGATCTGGAACATCATACAATTACCGCTGGCATATTGACGGTGTGAGTATCGGTACAGACAGCAGTACATACATCATTCAAGATCAAGATATAGGAAAAATGATTACAGTAACAGTTACCGCAAGCGGCAACTATGAAGGTTCACAAAGTTCATTACCATCACCGGTAGTAACGGAAAAAGAAGTGTCAACTCTTAGAATCGTAACACAACCACAGTTAGTATATATCGGCGGTGATTTACTTGATTTGGAAGCTTTGAAGGTTGAAGTCGAATACGAAGATGCAAGTGTAGCCATCCTTGAACACAATGCGCTCGGACTTTCATTCAAAATAAACGGCGAGGCAGTTTTCCATAATAATACGATGATGATATTTTCCGCACAAGACGGTAAACCTTTAACAGTTACATACTCCGGCGTTTCTTGTGATACGGAAAAGCTGACCGTTTATGCGTCACCGGTGTTGTCGATCATTGTTTCAGACCTTTCATATAATTCGGCGGCAATCAAATATAGTGTGAAGCAACCCGATAAAAGATATACGATAGACAGCCGTTTGCAAGTTTGGGCAGGTAGTAGATGGGAAAATGTTGCAACACCGGAAATCCTGCCAGAGGAACCGCAATCATTATTATTAACATCACTTCCTCAGGATACAGAGTATGAATATCGTTTGTTGGTGAAAAATAATACTTCAGGTAAAGAATATACAGCTCCGCTGATATTCAGGACCAAGCTGTCTGTCTCTTCCGGAGTTGAAGTGAGAGGTACTGTTAATGACCCCGACAGACCTTCCGATATTATATTAACAATTGAACACGGAAATACGGTTATTGCATCTATGACTGTTGAAGGCAACGGTACATATAATTTTACTTTCAATAATATCCCCGATGGTGTCTACAACCTTGTTGCAGATAATGGAAACTACAAAGTCACAGTGCAGCTATGGATAGAAGGTGAAAATGTTAGCGGAATCATTATTAATATGGATTCTGTCAAGACACAGAGTGTGATCAAAATAATGACTCCCGACACTCCGCCTGCGGCTGTTAACGGGTTGCCCGATTTGTTTGATGACACAAATGGTGTACTTGGTGATGACGATAAAGCCCTGCTAAACACAGGCGGTGGCGGGACGGTTGAAATCAGGCTTGAGGTTGCAAAAAACGATTCTCCCGATGATGCCACATTGATCACTGAAATAGCAACAGGAAAAACTATTGGCTTGTATCTTGATATAGCATTAAAAATATCTCGATACTGTGATGAAGGTTCATTACTTGGCGAAAGGCAACTTTTGACTTTGATCAACAGCACAAACGAACATATCAACCTTATTACAATAACATTTGAGTTGCCGGATGAATTAAAAAGCAAAACCGGGTTAATGGTTTATCGTGTACATGAAGGAGAGGTTGAACAGTTATCTGCAGAGCCAAATGATTTTGGAGAAATTGCTGTCATAGAAAATAAATATGTGATAATCAAAATTTGCAGGTTTTCTACATTTGCAATTGCACATACTCCCGACCCGATACCGCCATCGTCTTCGATACCACCCTCACCACCTGCTCCGGAACCCACACCGATACCATCTCCGACTCCGATGCCTACACCGGAGCCGACTCCCGAACCACCACCGGAAGCATCGCCGGAACCACCACCGGAACTTCCGGACAGTAGCGATTTAACACCACCAACAGCGCCAACAACTCCGATAGCAGTAACGCCAATATTAAATACAACACCAGATTCAATACCCGAAATTACTCCAAAATTAACCTCGGAACCGGCAACCATACCCATCAACTCAAACGAAGACGGAAAATACCCAATGTCTGCTCCAGAAGATAAAGCAACAGAATTATCAGAAGACGAAGATGGATATATTCCGATAAATCAAATAAACACAAACGAACCTCAAACAGGGCTTGGCGTTATATTGTCACGCCTGTCAAACCTGCTCCGTTTTGCTCCAGGTCCGGTTTTAAACATGACTCTTGATCTTGAAGTCGGCGCTTCTGTAGCAGGAAAATCAATATCGGTGGAAGCAGAAGGCTTGATGCCAATATCGGAGCTCACAATTACAATTTATTCCACACCACAGCTTGTCGGAGCAGAAATGACAGATCAAGCCGGTAATGCAAATATATTAACGACCTTCCCTGATAATCTGGAGAGTGGGATCCATGTTGTAATCGCGGAAGGTATATGTCCCGACGGGTTTGTCGTACAAGCGGTCGCACCGTTTGAGATCGACGGCAACGGGATTTTGGTAGCATTCACAGAACCCGCACAACTATTTGAACCTATCGACCCCGGTGATCCGAGAATTAAACGTTCGTTAAAAGCCGGAGTACCGCTATACGACGCCAAAAGCGACCCCGAAACGGTAGCGCAGGTAGCGGTGACATTCGGGTTGCTGGGTGGTATTGCCGCAATCGCGGGGGTTTCAAAGAAACGCAGCGGTAAAGCCACCAAAATTTACAGGGAAGATGATATATTACCGGATGAAGAACCCAAAGAAAAATGGGGCGATAAATACGGTTTGTGGAAGATATCGCTGTTCCTAAGAACAAGTGATAAGATCGGTGTAAGATTACAGGAAAGAACTGCAAAGACATCGTTTATCCTCAACCGCTTCACAAGCGACGGCTCTTGGGCGAGGGCAATGTTCGGCTCAGGCGGCTTTATCCTCTGGCTGGCAGGCATCGCTCTGGGCGTATACAGCTCACAGCAAACGGGCTACAACGCAATGCCGCCGCAGCTCATTCTCGTGCTTGCT
>Ga0123356_10008120_pt1 | contig 10458 bp, 8 predicted proteins | sample TergutEmb28metaG_2_FD_92546 | JGI IMG/M metagenome (GOLD analysis project Ga0123356, IMG submission 92546) | Embiratermes neotenicus P3 segment gut microbial communities from Petit-Saut dam, French Guiana - Emb289 P3 | ecosystem: Host-associated > Arthropoda: Insects > Digestive system > Gut ... | reverse complement strand
TGACTTACTCTCTACATCATCGTGCAGATAGATGTATTTATAGTTAAATTTTTTGAGTTCGTTCATAAGCCCAAAAATCTCTTCGCTCATCTCGATACTATCTTTACCCGCGCTGTTTGCTATGGTATCGTTTACAAAAACTCCTATGATCTGCCCGTTTTCAGTCCCCAATGTTTTAGTGACACCGTTTGGTATATCGCTCTTTTTTATAAGCTTTGCCTTGAGAGCATCCTCAAGGTCACGGCCAAGATAAGCGATTCTGTCAACAAGCCGAACCAAACAACCCTCTAAAGTCGCAGGCAAAAATCCGCGGCCGTTTATAGAATCAAGCGCATACAAATCACGTTTACGGTCAGGAGTCACTACCCTGTCAAAACTCTCACCGCAATGCGTAGCTATTCCGTCTCTCACTTCATAAGTAAGATTAAGCCCTGAGCCGTGATTTGTAAGCATGTCCACAACTCTGAGACCATGTATCTCGTGCATGAACCCGTCCGCCACGCCTCTCTTTTTGAGTATACCGTCAAGTTCACGCTCTCCTGTATGTCCAAATGGCGGATGACCGAGGTCATGCCCTTTAGCAATCGCGTTTATGAGATCTGTGTTGAGATTAAGACAGCGCCCTATTACAGACGCTATGCTTGACACGTGCAAGACGTGTTCCATGCGTGTGCAGATATGATCATTATCCGGTGACAAAAATACCTGTGTCTTATGCTTTAACCGTCTAAACGGCGGTGAGTGAAGGATGCGGGTCTCATCCCGCGCAAATTCTAATCTGAAAGGGTCGCTTTTTATGGGCAAGCGGCGGCCTAAGGACTCGCTGCTCTTTTTTGCAAAGGGGCTGAGCTTCTCTTCGTCCGCGAGCAGTATCTTCTTTATGTCAAGTTCTGCAATCATACGTTATATTCTGACAAGAATTGTTTAATAAACTCCTCCTGTTCAGGAGTTTCTACAGCGGGTCTTGCCCGGCGGACTGTTGAAAGCGCTTTTTGAAACGGGAGCGAAAGATATTTTCCAATAACGCAAGCAAGTACAAGACCTGTACGTCCGATACCCGCGTGGCAATGAACGCACACTCCCTTTTCCCTATTCATAGTTTCAATAATCTCATCGATCATCAATGAAAAATCATTAATTGATGACGGCGCTCCAAAATCCGTTATGGGGTGATAGAGCCATGTGAGCTTTAGCTCAGAACATTTTTTTTGAACGGCGCCGCTTGGTTTCATGAGAGAGACTATGGTACTCACCCCCTGCCCCGCAAGCCATGATACATCATCGCGTCCCTTGTTACACTCAGGCAGAGCGGATCCGCAAAGCTTTCCCTGTATGACCCATGAAAAATTACCTGCGCTCATTCTATGGGGCCTCCCGCGTTTTCAATATCAATGCTTGCCTTTTCGATATTCTGTTCACTGTTAACGCCTGCCTGCTTAACATGCAGTTCACCGCTGTTTCTTGCCTGCTCAATATGCTGTTCGATACCAGCGCCTGCCTGTCCGCTGTCGGGTAACTGCAGCGTTTTCTCCTGTTCAACATTTCTCGCTTCACGCACTACAAGCCGCCTTCCCACACTCAGTGTAGTTCTTGGCGTAATGCCGTTCATTCTGCAAAGAGCGTTTACGTTAGTGCCATAACGCCTTGCGATACTTCCAAGATTTTCGCCCCGCCGGACGGTATGAATGACTCTTTGTCTTTGTACCGTAAGGTATTCAAAATTGTCTCTTGTTAATACAAGTGTATCGCCTCTAAGTCTGTAATTTTCAAAATCCATGATGTACTCAGGATTAAACGGCTCGCCAAAATAGCGGAACTCAAAATGCAGATGAGCTCCGGTAGAACGCCCTGTATTACCGCCAAGACCAACCATATCACCGGCTTTTATTGCCTGATTAACTTCAACCTTTACTCTGAAAAGATGTCCGTAAAGTGTCTCAAGGCCGTTATGATGGCGCACAACTACTACATTGCCGTATCCGCGTCTGTCAAACTGAATCACTCGAACTATACCATCCATAGCGCATTTAACCGTGTCGCCAGTGTTAAGTTTGACGTCTGTACCATAATGCCACATATACCGGCGCGGACCGAATCTTGACGTCACACGGTTATTGAAAGGATGGACAAAATGTCTGTTCTGAGAGGAATCAGCAAGCACGATTCTTATTGTATCCTGAGGGCCAAGCGTGCGGTAATCAAAGCGGCCTGAGTTTATTCTGTGATTGCTCCACGCGTAAGTTGTATCAATACCCATAAAGCCGTCATCATCCAGATCATCAAAAAGCGAACTGAAATCCTGTCCCTCCTCCTCACGAAACAGCGCCTCAGCCAAACTGTCTCCGATATTACTGTGGTTATGTTCGAAAGCGTCAGCGAAATCGATATCAACCACAGAAGCGCACAGTACTGATGTAAAGAGAAAAATTACTGATAATTTATACATGATAATTGATTTCATAAGTATTAAAAGGCCTTATTATTGTGGGAAAAAATGCTTACCTGAACCAATATGAAAGGTATCGCAAAATTTATGCGCTTTTTTCCAATAGTATTAAATATAACAACTTATACGCTAAAAAAGAAACTTTTTACCTTCGCGGTGAAATTTAATATTTCCCCTGCTCTCCCATGTTTTATTATATTGCTTAATATACATCACAAGTACGGGCATTGCCCTAACAAAAGGAAACTCACATGAACAACTGTCTATTTTGCAAAATCGCAGCAGGAGAACTGCCTGCCGATAAACTTTACGAAGATGAAAACGCGATTGTCATACGCGACATCAATCCTCAAGCTCCATGGCATTTTTTGGCTATCCCCAAAAAACACTATCCCGCTGTACATGATATCCCGCAAGATGAGATGCCTTTACTTTTTGCAGGACTAATGAACGCTGTACGTCAGGTAACCGATACAAGCGGTCTTCATAATAAGGGCTACAGACTTGTGATTAACAGCGGTGAAACTGCCGGACAAACTGTTCCTCATCTGCATATACATATTTTAGGAGGCCGCCAATTGGGATGGCCTCCGGGATGATTTTTTTAACTGTGATCATATTGACGCAAGGTCTGTCATCCCCGCCAAACAAGCAATGGCAGACACATGCGCCCATATAATCATTATGACAATTTACTGCTGCTGCTTTCTGAGAAATGTCGGAATGTCATCCAACTCATCCTCTCCATATGGTAAACCGCTGTGTTTCGGCGAAAATGAGTTTGCGCTGTTGACATTTTGATTGCGGTCCCACAATCTGCTGTCGTAAACTGCGCCTCTGAACTGTTCCGTTTTTTTGACTCCAGCGGAAAGGTTTTCAGAAGCCGGCAATTTTGCCGCGTCAGCGGAAACCTCAAGCTGTACCGCAGACGGAGTCTGCGCCATCATCACCGCTTCAACCGGTGACTTGGGGGCGGCAGGCTCAGACGCCTGCAGTTCAAGAGATGTCTGCTCCACTTTATTTTCCCGCGCGGGAAGGTTGAGCTTTATACCTCCGGAAGAGCGCTCATCCTTTAACTTTTCCATCTCGTTAAAACCGGTAGCTATTACCGTTACCTTTATTTTGCCCTTCATGGCAGGATCGTTGACTGCGCCAAAAATTATGTTCGTATCAGGATTATCACCGACCGCCTTGCGGACAACCTCTGTAGCGTCGGATACATCATACATACCGAGGTCATCACCGCCGGTAATATTTATCAGAACGCCGCGCGCTCCCATTAATGATATATCGTCAAGCAGCGGACTGTGAATAGCTATCTCTGCCGCTTGTTCCGCGCGGCCGTCGCCTTCGGCCATGCCTGTACCCATAATCGCGTCTCCCATATCTTTCATGATAGTCCTTACATCCGCAAAGTCAAGATTAACGGTACCGTTTACAGATATAAGGTCGGAAATACCTTTTGTTCCATGATAGAGCACTTCGTCGGCGGTTTTGAACGCGTCTATAAGAGGAGTGTTTCTGTCAGATATTGAGAGAACTTTTTGATTGGGGATGACTATTATTGTATCAACATTTTTTCTCAGATCGTCAATCCCTTTTTTCGCGTTGCGGTCGCGTACCCGGCCTTCAAACAGAAAGGGACGCGTTACGATAGCGACAGTAAGAATACCAAGCTCCTTAGCGATCTTAGCGACAACAGGGGCGCCGCCTGTTCCTGTACCGCCGCCCATACCGGCAGTAATAAACACCATATCGGTATTGGTCAAAACCTCTTTGATCCTGTCTATGCTCTCCTCCATCGCGGCGCGGCCTATATCAGGGTTTGCACCTGCTCCAAGACCTTTTGTAAGCTTTTCACCAGCCTGAATACGCGTGGGAGCGCTGTTATTGTCAAGCGCCATAGCGTCGGTATTGATCACGATGAATTCAACGCCCTTAAGCCCCTCATCAACCATACGCTTGACGGCGTTGCCGCCGGCTCCGCCAACTCCTATAACTTTCATCTTTGCTACTGCCGCGAAAGTTTCATCTAATTCAATCTTCATGTAACCCCTCCGTTTTTTGGTGGTGATAAGTATTTATAATAATTTTTTATCAGTATTAATTAACAACAACTAAAAAAACTCCTTAGCCCACGAAATCATTTTATCTATTGCGCTATGGTAACCGTTGCCGCCGCCGCTTTTTTTGCCTTTTTTCTCACTGCCGCACATCTCCGCAGCATACATACACAGGCCGATTCCTGTAGCGTGAGCAGGTGAACGGGCAGCTTCCGTCAATCCGCCGAAGCGGCTTGGGACTCCAAGTTTTACAGGCATTTGGAAGATGCTTTCCGCTTTGTCTCTCACCCCTTCCATAAGTGAACCTCCTCCTGTGAGCACTACGCCGGCTCCAAGCATATCCGCGTATTCGGTTCGTTTAATTTCTCTTAACACATGAGACAGTATCTCTTCTACTCTCGGCTCTATAATATTTACAAGAAACTCACGGGAGACCTCACGATCATCATGGCCGCCAAGACGAGGTACAGTGACAAACTCACTACCGCGTAAAAGAGGCAGGTAAGCGCATCCTTTAGCCTTTTTTATCTCTTCCGCTTTTTCTACAGGTGTATTCACACCCATCGCAATATCCTTTGTAATATTGCTTCCGCCAAACGTTATGACTGCACTGTGGCGAATGCTGTCGTCAAAGTAAATAGCAACGTCTGTAGTTCCGCCGCCGATGTCAACAAGCGCAACTCCAAGATCTTTCTCATCTTTTTCAAGCACCGCGTAGCTTGAGGCTAAGGGTTCAAGCACTAAGTCAATCACTTTAAGCCCCGCGTCCTGTACGCATTTCATTATGTTTTGAGCGCTTGCTATCGCGCCTGTGATAATATGAATTTTAGTCTCAAGCCTCACGCCGCACATTCCAAGAGGATTTTTAATTCCCTTTTGGTCATCAACGATAAACTCTTGAGGAATGATGTGTAGTATTTCACGATCTTTAGGGATATTTACCGCTTTTGCGGAAGCAATCGCTCTTTCCATATCTTCACGCGTAATCTCCTTGTCTATTGCGACAGCGCCGCTTGAATTGAGATCTTTGATATGATTGCCGGCGATACCCACCCAAACAGCGTCAACATCAACCCCTGCCATAAGTTCCGCTTCTTCCACAGCTTTTTTTATTGAACTTACGGTTCTGGCGATGTCAACCACAGCTCCCTTACGTAATCCGTCTGAGGGGCTGATACCTACACCTATAACCTTAAGCTGACCGTTTTCTCCAAGCTCAGTAATAATACACGCGATCTTAGTAGTCCCAATGTCAAGTCCAACAAACATGTTACTATTCATACCTACCCCTCTTTTAACTGTGATCGGATTTGCCCATGAAACTTCTTACATGATACTAATCCGCAATACTCTAAACTTTTTTAACTGTGATCGGATTTGCCCACGAAACTTCTTACATGATACTAATCCGCAATACTCCAAACTATAAAAACAATCATTTACAACATAGAGAGATACGCAAGGCCACGGTATCTCAAGTCAGCATGTACAGGCTCTCTGTTCTCCCGCATAAGCTTCTCTCTAAGCGTTTTCATCTGTCCAAGCCTTTTCTCTATATCGTTAGAACTGATTGTGTATTCCGTACGTCCGGATTTAAAAATCAGATTGACATGTGAACTGCCGCCAAAATCAATCTGAGATATCTGTCTAAAAAAAGCGTCATCCAAATTCCCAGCTGTTTTTTTCAGAGTGTTAAATGTTTCAAGCTTTATTGTATCGCTTAAATTAACGCCGTCAAAAGTTATAAGCGGCAGATCATAATACTGACCTGGCGCCGCATTAAAACGTACTCCATTTTTATCAACAAGCCTTATACCACCATCCAAAACAAGAGCTACAGGAGTACGCTCTGTAATTCTAAGCACTGTTTTTTTATCACGGCTGCTTTTAATACTGAGTTTCTCTATTTCAGGGATTGCGGCTGCGGCCTGAATAATCGCATCCTTTTTAACTGAAAGAGATTCACTCTTAACCAAAGAATCAACCGCTGTCTTAAGTAAAAGAGTGGTTTGCGAGCTGCCATTTACTATCTGAAATTCGGCAGTGAATTCATTCTTTGATTTAAACGCTGATTTAAGCGTTTCAGTAACATAGCCGCTCACCACCGGACTATATTTATATATTGAAAGGAGAGCCGCCGCGCAAAGCGCTGTGATAACGCCTGCAGCGCCAAATTTCTTCAAGCGGCGCGGTCTTTTTATACGCTGTTCCGCAAGCGCTACTCTGCGGTTAGCTCCTATACGTTTTACTTTAGCCATCGCTCTTTACTCCCACAAAATCATAAGCGCTCTCCCATATATCACCCGCGCCCATGAAAATGACGAGATCTCCCTTCTCAGTCTTTTCACGCAGATTTCCGGCTATCTCATTTTTGTCATTCACATAAAAAGCGGTCGTTTTAGTGTTTGTATTTGTATTTATACTGTCAACAATATTTTTGGCGTTTACGCCGGGTATCGGCTGTTCGCGCGACTTATAAATATCAGTTATAAAAACTAAGTCAGCGGCGCTTAAGGCCTGCGCGAACTGATCTAAAAAATCACGGGTACGAGAGTAGAGATGAGGCTGAAACACAGCAACTATACGTCCATGACGAAATTTTTTGGCAGCATCAAGAGTGGCGCTGATCTCACCGGGATGATGTGCGTAATCATCTACAACGGTAACCCCGTTTACTGTACCTATCATTTCAAACCTCCTTTTGACTCCATGAAAATTAGAAAGTGTCTTAACAATCTGTTTAAACTCAATTCCCATTTCCAAAGCCGCGGCTATGGCGGCTAACGCATTTTTTACATTATGAATACCGGGAATATTTATGGTTATAATTCCAAGTTCTTTATTCTTATGAAAAACAGTAAATGTCGTCAGACCATTTTCAAAATTTATAGACTCAGCTCTGTAATCAGCTTTTGGATTGATACCATAAGTAATTACACTTCTGCGAATTCTTGGTAAAACACTATTGACGCCGTCATCATCAATACAGGCGATAACCGCTCCGTCAAACGGCACTCTCTCTGTAAACTGAACAAACGTATCCTTAATGTCGCTCAAATCTTTATAACAATCAAGATGATCAGCTTCGATATTTGTAATAATTGCGATTGACGGATACATAGCTAAAAAAGAGCGGTCATACTCATCTGCTTCCGCTACAATAACTCCGCCGCTTCCGATAATAGCGTGAGAACCGGACGTTTTGAACATACCGCCAACAAGAACGGTAGGAGAGATACCAGCATCTGACAATACACTTCCCGCAAGCGACGTCGTGGTTGTTTTCCCATGAGTTCCGGATACGCAAATAGTAAAATTAGACCGCATGATATCACCGAGAACTTCAGCCCTTCTTATCATCGGAATACCATTCTCAGCCGCAAAAACCCGCTCTGGATTATCCTCTTTAACAGCGCTTGAATACACAAGCAAATTTGCCTCTTTAACAAGAGCGGGTTCATGGTTGTACTGAATCTTAATACCAAGCGTTTCCAAATGACGGGTTGATGCGGATTCCACGCGGTCGGAGCCTGTAATACGGTGGCCGCGCGACAGTAGCGCTTCAGCGAGAGGACTCATTCCCGCTCCGCCGATACCAACCATGTGAATGTTTTTTGTAAACTGTTTCATATATCAGCTCTTCCGCAAATGCGATCCCATTAAAAAAGGGATATTACTCTCTTTTGATTGACTTGAAATATTAAGCAAAATACCCATACTGCTCATTGTAAATATCAGACTCATTCCGCCGTAACTGAGAAAAGGCATTGGTATTCCTGTCGGCGGAACAAGCCCTGTAGTAACAGACGAATGTACCAAAGCATAAAGCGCTATTACCATAGTAAATCCAAACGCAATGAGCTGCCCCATACGGTCGGGAGCATTTAACGAAATACGCATTCCTCTGTATATGACAAACGCGAATATCGCAAAGACTATCATGATGCCAAAAAATCCGAATTCTTCACCTAATATAGAGAGAATAAAATCGGTGTGCGGTTCAGGCAGGTAAAAATATTTCTGTTCCCCTCTGCCAAGCCCCATGCCAAACATACCGCCCCGCCCCAAACCTATTAACGACTGCGTAACCTGATACCCAATGCCGCTGCTATGTTCAGAAAGATTCATGAAGCTTATCACCCGCAGCATTCTATAAGGTTTAATGAGTACCATAAGTACAGCAAAAGGCACCATCATAGCCACTGTTGCGGCGATATGAACCACTTTTGCGCCTGACATAAAAAGCATAGCAAAGGCGGTCAGCGCGATAATGATACATGTTGAAAAGTCGGGCTCCAAAACCACAAGACCGCATATTATTCCTATGCGTACATAATGCGGAATAAGAGAGCGCCAGTTGGTGAAATCTGCGTTTGACTCACCGCACTTTTTCGCAAGTAAAAGCACAAGAGCCATACGGCCAAAATCTGAGACCTGAAACCGTATCGAACCAAGCGTAATCCAACGCTTTGCTCCCTTAACGGCGTGACTGTCTGGAAGGAAAAGAACATAAACAAGCAGAATCACCGCAATAATAAACAGTATACCACTGTACTTGCCCCATATATGATAGTCGACATTAATGAAAATCATAAAACAACCAATTGCGAGAAGCGCGCGGACTACTTGACGCATAAGAAAAAAGTCCGCTCCGCCGAAATTCTTCTGAGCCACAGCAAAAGAGGAGCTGTACACAAGTACAATACCCAATCCAAGGAGCAGAAGCGCCGCCCCAAAGAGCCACATATCCATCTTTGCGTACTTGCCTATCACAGTGTATTAGCCTTTCGCTGAGCAAGGGCGTTTACAGTATCTCTAAACACTTCGCCTCTATGCTCAAAATTACGAAACATATCAAAACTTGAACATCCGGGAGAAAAGATCACTCTCTCTCCCGCCTGTGCGTTTTTAAACGCTATGTCAATTGCTTCTTCAATAGTTTTAGCTTTAGATATCGGCGCAAGCCCTTCAAATTCAGAAGACATTCTATCGGCCGCTTCACCAATCAATACAATACTCTTTACATTAGCGCGTACCGCGTCTTTGATTACAGAGAAATCACAGCCTTTATCTCTGCCGCCTGCTATAAGGTGATTTCTTGAATCAAACGCTTTTATAGCGCATTCAATTGATTCTGCCGTTGTTGACTTACTATCATTATAGAATTTGACTCCGCCAATATCAGCAACATATTCAAGACGGTGAGGAAGACCGCCAAAAGAGCAAAGCCCTTCCGCTATACTATCAGGATTTGCCCCGCCGCATAATGCCATAGCAGAAGCGGCGCAAGCATTTATATAGTTATGTTTACCGCCGAGTTTCATAGCCGAAACGTCTTTCAGTATAACACCTGTATTTCCGTTGAATCTATATTTAATACTATTATCTGACAAGTACACACAATCCCTGCCATTATCAGCAAGGCCAAACATGACTACTTTTGTTTTGGATGAAAATTCATCCGCCCATTCAAGAAGAATGGGGTCATTCATGTTCAATACCAAATATTCGTGAGTTGTTAAATTCATTGCAATTCGTTTTTTTGCATTGTAATACTCTGTTTCACTTGGATAACGGTCTAAGTGATTTTTCATTAAGTTAATCACAGCCGCCGCCTTCGGCTTGAAATCATGAATAGTTTCAAGCTGAAAACTTGAAACCTCCGCAACTACTACCGCCTTTTCACCTGTCAATTGCGGAGTTACGCTTATCACAGGCAAGCCAATGTTTCCCGCAACTACAGCATTAAAACCCGACGCTTTCATAGCCGCGCCCAAAAGTGAAACTGTCGTGCTTTTTCCCGATGAACCTGTTACCGCAAGAAAAGGCGCGTTTGACACACGAAACCCAAGCTCCATCTCAGACCATACAGGTATGCCCTTATCATCAGCTTTTTTCAATATGTCAAGGTCACTGCAAACTCCGGGTGAAAGGATGATAAGATCACTA
>Ga0123356_10008119_pt1 | contig 10458 bp, 7 predicted proteins | sample TergutEmb28metaG_2_FD_92546 | JGI IMG/M metagenome (GOLD analysis project Ga0123356, IMG submission 92546) | Embiratermes neotenicus P3 segment gut microbial communities from Petit-Saut dam, French Guiana - Emb289 P3 | ecosystem: Host-associated > Arthropoda: Insects > Digestive system > Gut ... | reverse complement strand
TGGCAAGCATTTGTCCCCGTTCAACATAATCCCCCGTATGTACGTATGTATCAACAACACGACCGGAATCGAATGTTCTGATCTGACTTGCGGCTATGAGCTGTTCACGCTTTGCTTCAATTTCAATTTCAGGATAATCCTGCAAGATCATCAGGTTGATCTCGCTTACCAACACATGTTGCTCAATCCTTGCCACAACTTGATTTCTTTCAACATATTGCTCGGGACTCAAAGTGAAATCAATCAAAAACCCATCGCTTGAGGCAAATATATTGACGATCGTTCCTCTCTTAACTAAAACTCCCGAAACATCTTCCCGGACATGCATAGTGCCGAAAAATCCCCATATCAGAGCACCGCCAAGGATTGCCAAAACAAGTACAAAAGCTATCCATGACTTTATTTCAATGACAGAAATCATTTTTTCCACCTTCATCGATGCGGCGGAAATGTGATTATTTTTATTCATTCAAGCTATCTCCGTTTGTATTGATTTCACGAACTATTACTCTGAAACCTTCAAATTCGCCGGAAGCTCTGTTAAAAGTCAAAGCACCCGACACTGCCTGATAATCTGATACAGAAGAAATATATGCTGCTATAGCCGCTGCATCCGTACCTCCGACAGCTTCCATTGCACTTGCAAGTAATTGGACGGAATCATACCCCGCAACGGCACGTATATCGGGAGATCGTCCGTACGCTTCATAGAACTCTTGTAAAAAATCACTATCAAGTAATGCGATATCATAGGTTGCTTTGAAAGTATTATCCATATAGTCTTCTAATTGAAAGTTAAAGCTGCTCCCCACGAAATTGTCACCGCTCAGAATAGGGATATCCGGATTATCGGCACGAATCAGTTTGATCGGTTGAACAAAGTTTTCAACCGATGATGCAACATAAACAGCATCGACGCCGAACGCACTCCAACGTGCAGAAATATCTGCAATGTTGAAGCTTGTGATACTCGATACACGGTCGACCACGGCTATATTATGTCTGCTCAATTGAATTTCCATAGCTGCAGCAAAATCACGTCCAAACTCATTGTCATCGAAAAAGATTGCGACACGCCGATGATTTTGGTCAGATGAATAATCAGCGAGCGCATGTGACATAACTTCATGATTTGCGAACATGCGGAAAATATAGTTATAATGATTTTCTAAAAGGTTCATACCGGTTGCAGAAGGGGTCATCATTACAACCCCGTTTTTTTCATATACAGCCGATACGAAATAGCTGACATTTGTACTCCAGTGACCGATCACCGCAGTTATCCCCTGCTCGTGAAAGGCATCGGCAATCTGCATAGCGGTATGAACATCATCGTTATCATCACGTATAACAGCATGCAGTGTTTTACCCAAAACACCGCCGTTTTCATTTATATGTTTTACAGCAAGCTCAAATCCTTCTCGAAAGAGCGAGTCCCCGTCAATTAACTCAACAGGATAGGCAATACCGATATAAATATCATCAGAATCCTGAGAATTATATGCAACAATTTCCGTTTGTAAACCGACACAAGCCGCAAGAAGTAATAAACATATCGCCGCTGCTCCGACACCATATATGACTCTCAAGTTCTGCAGTCTCCTTTGATCAGTAATCTATATCAACCCATTTTCTTTCAGGAAACTTTCTGCAACATCTCGCGGTGATTCGCGGCCGATTTCTGCTCTGTAGATCAAGCTGATCATGATATCGTCCGGCAATCTTCCCTCGAGCAGATTAAAAATTCCGACAAGATCAGGGTGCAAATCCAATATCTCATTACGTGCTATAACAACTCCGTGATAAGGTGGGAAAAAGTTTTTGTCGTCTTCGAGAACAACCACATCATGCACGAGAAGCATGCTGTCGGTGGTAAAAATTTCGGCAACCTGAACTTCATCGTTTAAAAGGGTTGTGTATCGATCATCATCAGTCCTTATGACTTCTTCCTTAAAAGTCATATTATATAATTCTTTCAGATTGTTAAGACCGTCATTCCTGTTCATCAGTATCGAACCGCCGCGGAAAATCATGTTTGATGAAACTGACGCGAGATCGGAATAAGTACGTAAACCGTATCGTTCTGCCGTATCCCGTCTCACTGCAAGACCGAAACTGTTATTAAACCCGAGCTTACCGAACATTCTGATATTATAATTTTCTGCAAGCAATGATTTAGAAATATTATATACTTCCGTTGCATCGTTTGTACCGGAAAGGCCAAGAACATCACTGTAAATCGTACCCGTATATTCTGCATATACATCCACAACTCCCGTATCGATTGCAGCGAAAATAACATACGTCAGCATGTTCTCTACATGAGATACATTCAAGTCAGTGTGCGCCTCTATCAGCTGTACAAGTATTTCCCCCAGAATCTGCTGTTCAGTATAATCCATTGAACCGACGGTTATCGTTTTATTCTGAGGTTGCACACATCCCGATAACATTCCGATTAAAAATATCAGCGATAAAACAATGAGCAAAGCTCTCATAATAACATCTCTTTCCCACCCGACATTTTATCCGCATCCTGACCAATTTTACATCACACACCGGATTTTGTCAAAACAGAGGTAACACAGATACCATTATGAATTTATTTTATTAATCGTTAACTTTACCGGTTTATCAGCCGGTATAGTTAACGATATTTTTCCTTTTTCTGTTTTATATTCTATTTTTTCTTTTATCGATCCTTCAAATGTTAAAATATTTGTTTCAGTTACACACATATCTTCGGGAAAATCATATTCCATCAAGTCGCCTTTTAAACTATATGCAAGGTACCCGTCATTATTTTTACTCGGAACAAAAGTAGTCCAATTTTTTGCAATTGTTATATTATTATATATTATTTCATACTCGAGTTTTGATACATCAATAATTATATAAGTGTCATTTGTGTATTTTAAAGTTATACATGTGCCGTCTTCAATATAATCTTCAAGATACTCATCTTCAATTAAACCCATCGGTATTTGTTGGAGATATATCCATTTTACTATATCATAATTTACGCAGTCATCGATTTCAAACCTGACACTTCCTGCCATTAAAAGATTAAAAAGCATGTCAGTCCGCCCGCCCGCTTCATTAAAAAAGCAGTAACCGACAGTTCCGTGATAAATACCGTTTATCATCGGAATAAATTGTTCATTTTCATAATATATATTTCTGTCAGTTCTGGTGCTCACTGCATATCCGATTTTTCCGACATACGGATGAACAAGAGTTTCGCTGTATACATCCATTTTATGTTTATTATATTCATCGATTAACTTATATTTATATTTAAGAGATGTCTGTGCCGACGCCATAACTTCCGGATTAAAATCCCACCGCAACACTTCTGAAGAAAGTACATCGATATATCCGGTTCTGCGGTCTCCGTATATATCCATCATTTTTTTTACACGTTTTTGCATTTCACCGCTTTCAAAATATTTTTTAAAACTGAGAGCTTTTGATTCACCGTCAGCCCAAAGCCATAACTGCCACGGTTGACCGTTTTTATCAAGTGCGGCAAATGATGAATCAACAGTCGGAGCATAAACATCATCATAATTTTCATATAAAGCAATATCTGTATTAAAATCTCTTGCTTCTTTGATCGCGGATTTAAACTCTTCAAGAGTGCCGGCTCTGCAGTCGGGTGTATAAACATCCCAATAAAGTTCGCGGTTGTCGCTTTGCTTAAAATAACCGTAAACAAACGGTATTTGACGATATCCGTCACTGACATTATATAGCTTTTTGACTTCATCAATGAGATTAGTAAACTTAATTCCCCTGAGAAGTCTTGCGATTTCATAAGGTGAATCTTCGTTAACTTGCCAAGGATAAGGTTCGGGACCCTGTGATGAATAAATTACATAATGAAGTGTTTTACTGTATAATTCGCGATTGATTCCTTTAAGATTTCGTCTGATATATTTACATAAAGCCAACCATCCCGGTGTACCGTATTCGTCGGAGAACACAGAAACTTCAATATCGCTTTGTTGCACAGGGACAGACTTCATTTTTCCGGCACCGGCAACTTTGAGCGTGATAGTCGAACCCATAGATAATTGTTTGGATTTTCCGTATCCGTCAACTGCTGTGTGGATTTTATTATCCAAGCAAAAATCTTCAAGAATAATTATTCCGTTTTCATCATATAAAGCGGCGCAGTTATGTACATCATAATTTTTTGTATAAAACATATTACGCGCATTTTGCAAAGAAATTTCCCTGCCGCCACCTATCAGATCAGCCATTTTTGCATCACCGGCAAGACAGGCAAGATCGTAATAACGAAGTTCAAGAAATTCAAAGCCGTCTTCTTCATGTACTGAATCCACTGAAATTTTTAATGTTTTTTCGATAACATTAAAATTTATACAAAAATACACAACCGGTATGGATTTTACGTTAACACAACATTTATATACAGCACTTTTTTCTTTTATCTCTGTTAACTTATAATCAAGCACAACATCATTCATATAACTGCAGAAAAGAGAATCGGAATTATAATCACGCACCAAAATTTCCGGTAACATCGGTTTCAGCGATGTATTAAACTCTTTGTAGGAATACCCTAAAATAAGCGGTATATTTTTACATAACGTTATATGAAGATCATCTGCTATAAAAATTCTTTCATATATAGGTTTTAAGTAATTGTCTGTCGTGATATCGGAATTAATACATTTATGAATCGGCTTTTTCAATAAATCAATATGAGCTCTTCCCCAACCCCAACTAAATTCAACCGACCCCACAAACTGCCTCGATACAGGCATATTAGCTTCACCGACAAACTTAATCGATTCACCGCTTGCATCGCAAAAACCAATATATAAATTATATGTCCCTGCCCAATAATTACCGGTAGGAACATTATATGACAATGTAACCGGCGTGATTTCGTTTTCTCGGAGTTGAGTGATTTTTGGAAAATACTCGCCGATAAATCGACTTTTTTTATATTTCCCTTCAGGAATCCGTTGATATCCGAATTCCAAATCAATAAACGGAAAAATTTCAACATCAAAAAAGTCGGATGAAGTGTTTGTCCAATTTCCCGTAATAAATAAACAATCACGCGGATTAATAAAATTAGAGGAAATATCAGAATCAATCAATTTCAACATAAAGCCAATCATTCCTTTTTTGATATTTATTTTTGCATCGATTTCCTGTATTCGGTAGGTGATAATGATGTATAGGACTTAAAAATTATCGATAAGTGCATTGAATCCCTGAAGCCGCAATTTTGTGCGATTTCTTTCATTGAATATCTGGAACTCGCCAAGAATGATTTTGCTGCTTCTACACGAGTATTGATCAAATACCTTTGCGGGGATAAACCCGTATATGCTTTAAATAATCTGCAAAGATGTGACCGACTGAGATTAAACTGTTTTGCCAAACTGTCCACAGTCAAGTTTCGCGCAAAATTCTTCAAAACATAACGAATGATCTTATCGATATATTGCTCTCCGGTTTCACGGTTTTTCTTAAGCGGTGACGCTTCGGCAATCTCTGCAAGAAATAAATACATATAACCGAGACTTCGAAACTTATTTTCATCCGGTTCCATAAAAGACTCAACCACATGCGATAACCATTCGGAAATCACGGATATCGGCGAATTAAGAGTCAGAACACAATTATTATTATCGATTCCCAATGCTGACAGGTTTGCATAAAAATCCGCATTATTTGCTAAAAAAGTCAAAAAATAATATTCCCACGGATTATCATCATCATAAATATAATCGGTAACAAGATCCGGCAGTAAAATAAAAACTTGTCCCGGAACTATTTTAATAGCCTTATTACCTTGGAAATATGTTCCCTGTCCCTTAACTACATAAAAAATCAACAGATGATTTCTGATAAGAGGAACATTTCCGATATTTACAGGCTGACGTTCAAATCCGCATTGAAAAAGATTCATCGGACTTATTTCCGAATCTGTACGCCTTTTTTCCCATGGAAGGGGATACCAAACGGGGATTCCTTGTCTTCCTTTCATTTCTGCTCCTGATCCGATAATCTTGTAAAATTGGATGTACTAAAAACATATAAACCGAAAAAGTATGATCTGTAATTAAATTATACTCAATACAGATTAAAACTTCTATAGCTTTTTGTGCCGGTAATTAACATATAATATACAAAATCAGTGCATATGTTTGTTAAATGTAGCATTTTATGATTTTTTCGAGCTCATATAAAACGTACAAAAAAGATTATCTTACCGTAAACATATCGTTTTGCTACATATCGCAATAAAACATCCCGATATGCACAAATTTTCCATAAATTACGACACATTACGCTATAGAATCATTAATAATTATAAAGTATAATTTAATTACATTTGTATGACTTTGACAATTACGGCAATGATTGTTTCAAATATATAGGGGATTTGAACTATGAAAAAAGTAAGTCGGTTTTTTATCATTCTTAACCGCTATAAATTTTTATATCTTTTAACAGTCCCCGCTTTTGCTTTTACAATATTATTTGCATTTGTACCGATGGGCGGACTTATTGTTGCATTTAAGGATTTTGATATCTGGCAGGGATTTTGGGGCAGTCCGTGGGCGGGAAACCACGGATTTGAACACTTTATAACTATTTTCACATTCAAACCGCTGCTTGATTCAATTTTAAACACTATTTTGCTCAGTACTCTGAATCTGGCTGTTTCATTTCCGGCTCCGATTATATTTGCGATTCTTCTTAACGAATTACGACTCGGAATATATAAGAGGGTTGTTCAAACCATCAGTTATATGCCGCATTTTTTGTCATGGATTTCCGTTATCGGTCTTACTATGATGTTCTTTTCGGATTTCGGTCCGTTAAATGAACTCCTTTCATTCATTAATCCTGAAAGAGACAGAGTTCTTTATCTTTCACATCAAGAATATTTTGTGCCTTTTAATGTCCTTCTTAATTTATGGAAAACAATGGGATTTCAGGCAATAATATTCCTTGCGGCAATAACGGCGGTAGACCCTCAATTATACGAAGCCGCGGCTATTGACGGAGCAAACCGTTTTCGGCAAATATGGCATATAACACTGCCCGGTATAACACCGACGATTGTAGTAATGTTTATACTCAGCATAGGCAGTATTCTTGCAAGTAATTTTGAATTGGTTTTCGGTCTGCAAAATCCGTTTACGGATTTCGAAACCATAGACACAATAATATACAAATACGGTCTGCAGGGACGTCGCTATTCATTGGCAACAGCCGTAGGTCTCGCAAGGGGACTTATAGCTTTAGGTTTGACTGTAGGTGTTAACTCTATCGCAAAAAAAGTCAATGAAACGGCTGTATTTTAACAACATTGATTTAAGGAAGGGAGATAAGAATGAATAACAAAACCATTCCGTATAAAATATTTTCAGTTTTTAATCATCTGTTTATGTTCTTCATTTGTGTTGTTGTTCTGTATCCCTACTTGAATGTATTGGCAGTTGCGTTAAATGACAATGCCAACACCATTACTTCCGGGTTAACATTATGGCCGCAGAGTTTTACATTAGCAAATTTTGAAACAATGTTATCCGATCCTCAAATTTGGCGAGCAACACAAATCACATTGATGCGGATATTTTTAGGAGTTCCGCTCGGACTTATAATTGTTTTTTTCGGCTCTTATGCACTTTCTAAAAATTATCTCCCCGGCAGAAGAGTGATGGTTTTTATTCTCTTGGTTCCGATGTATATATCTGCAGGTTTAATACCGACATTTATTCTTTATTCCGAAATAGGTTTATTAAATAACTTTTGGGTTTATGTATTACCGGTCGGTTTTAACTTCTTCTTCTTTGTATTACTGCGAACCTATATGTATTCAATACCTCAAAGTCTTGAAGAATCGGCAAAAATTGACGGAGCAAATGATTTTATTATTATGATTCGTATATATCTGCCGTTATGTGTACCGATAATTGTCACGCTTATTCTGTTTTCAACAATTAATCACTGGAATGATTGGGTCACCACTTTGTACTTTGTCAGAAATGTCAACTTAAGCACACTGGCATTTGAACTTCAACGTGTATTGAGAGAACAGGATCGTATAGTAAGACTGATACAGGAAGCGATAATGCAAGGTATGCTTCCGCCGACTCAAACCGTAGGAACAAGTGCCGGACTTCGTAATGCGCAAATAATTATAACAACTCTCCCAATTATAGCTGTTTATCCGTTTTTGCAAAAATACTTTATTCACGGAATGATGGTGGGCAGTGTTAAAGAATAAATAATGGGGTATACCCCCTTTATATAAATCTGGATTCAAAAAACGAGGAGGAAAAATTAATGAAGAAAAGGAAACTCATTGCATTACTATTGGTATTGGTCATGATTTTGGCCGCTTGCGCAAATGCAACGACAACAGATCCGCCCGGTGATTCAACATCAACAGACACACCGACAACGACAACAACCACAGACGATACACCTGATACGGATACTCCTGCAGGTCCGATTGATTTTGCAACAATCGATGATTCATCCGATCTGCCTGATTGGACCGGACCTCAACTTTCTTTGACTGTTTGGCAAGGTCACGGTACAGGTGATGCATCACGCGTTGTTTCAAGCAACGACGTAGTAAGTCCCGAAATCGCACGTGCTTTCGGAATTACTTTTGATGCAGAAACCAGCTTTGACAACGCAGGGCAGGACATCACATCAATGATAGCTATTATGGCTGCAACAAGAGACTTCCCGCACATCGGCTATAATGTTATCGATGCAGACCTCATCCGCGGTGATGTTCTTTATGACCTCACCGATTATATTCCGCAATACATGCCGAATTATTATGCGATGTTAAAAGAATTCGGTCCGATACAATGGGAAAACGGTTTTAACAAAACAGGACGTACATACCATATTGCTATGAATACACGCAATACAGCAGACAATATGGCTCAAATGTATCCGCAACTTGATATGCAACGATATTCACAAATTTCACCGCCAACAGACAGACACGGTGATCTGTCGTGGTTGAATGTACGTGATGATATCTTAAAACTCATGTATCCCGAAGCAAAAACACAAGCGGAAATCGAAGCACTGTATGTTGAACAAGGATTTTTCACACGTGAAGACGTTTATGATGTTCCGCTTCGTTCATGGGATGATGTTGTACAATTTTTCTATGACATGAAGGATGTTATTGATGAACACAACATCACAGAAGACGGAAGACCGGTATATCCTCTTTTCCTCAATGCCGGACAGGATAACTGGGCGCTTCTTTCATGGCTCAATAATGCGATGAGCGGCATGCATCAATGGAATTACTTCACATACTTTGACCTGCAAGCAAAAGATATTTTAATGGGATATGAGCAGGACTGGTTTAAAGAGCAAATGCGCGTTTTTAATCAAATGCTGCGTGACGGAGTAGCTTCAAGAGCCGCTATGATTGAAAGTAATGAAATTTTCAGCGAAAAACTGAATAACGGTGAATATGCCACATCATATGCGTGGTTACTTCCCGATCATGCAAGAATAGCAGAAGCCGGTAAAGATTGGGCATTTCGTAAGGTATATTTTGACATCGAACAGGATACATCCAGAAATCTTGTAACACAGGACGAATTCTGGGGTGGAGACAGATTCTCAATCTTTAAAGACACTGTTTCAGAAGAAGAACTGATCCAAATCCTGACATGGGCAGACTTTATGTTCACCGATGCGGGAATGAAACTTATCGCTTGGGGACCGCGCTCAGCCGGTCTTTGGGAAGAAGTTGACGGTGTACGCCGTTTCACCAACAAAGAACTCGAAGACAACCTCGTGTTCAACGTTGAAAACGGAGCAAACGAACGATATAACCTCGGCACCACAAGATTTGAATACACATATCCTCTCCAATGGCCGAAAATTTATGTCGGTATTGCAGGCGGAGGTATCCACGCACCGCGTTATGTCTATGATCTGAGTGCTGTTCCGCGCAGTCCCGGCGGAGCGGATATTGCGTTCAATACAGGTATATTCGACCCGCTCAAAAGAGCAGACGCAGTTATGGGTATTGACGCGAATATTTGGAACTTCACTAATGTTATTCCGGAATTTGAACGTTTCTGGGAAGTCAGAGGAACCGGTTTTGAACCTATTATGACCAGAGTTCTCGGTGCTGCAAACGATACAGAATTTGAACGTTTCTATCAGGAAATGATTGATTTTGCAGCTCTCAACGGAATGACTCCCGAAGCTTACGCTGCGGCAGCAAAGTATATACAAGACGAATTCCCTGATGAATGGGCTGTATATCAAAGAGGCTGGAATTAAATTAAAGGGGATGTAGCAAAACGAAAGTGAGCTACATCCCTTTTTTCTCGCCCTTGCTACGCAACCCCGATGCCCACCCGACCAGAAAACAGGGTTTTCTGAGGATAAAACCGGGCACTGATCCAG
>Ga0123356_10008118_pt1 | contig 10458 bp, 9 predicted proteins | sample TergutEmb28metaG_2_FD_92546 | JGI IMG/M metagenome (GOLD analysis project Ga0123356, IMG submission 92546) | Embiratermes neotenicus P3 segment gut microbial communities from Petit-Saut dam, French Guiana - Emb289 P3 | ecosystem: Host-associated > Arthropoda: Insects > Digestive system > Gut ... | reverse complement strand
TCGATCGTGCCGGTCCCGGCGATGACGACACCGGCGGCCTCGTCCTCGGGGGTGAGCAGGTCGATGATGCCCAGGGCGAACATCGTCCCTGCAGACGGGCCCCCGATATTGTCGATGTTGATCGCGATCTCGATCGGCAGCTTGAAGTCGCGGTCGATATTGATCCCGAGCAGCGCCCGGCCGTCACCTTGTGTGGTCACCACCGGCAGGTGCATCTCGGTGTCGACACGGCGTACGTCCACGACCACCGTGGCACCCGGTTCGGTCTCGGTAAGGATGTCGGTCAGAGCCCCGAAGTCAGAGGTCGGCACACCGTCGAGCCCCAGGACGACGTCGCCGGGTTCCAGCACCCCGTCAGAACCGGAACCTTCGAGCACCGAGTGGACGGTCAGCGTGGTCTCGATGGCATAACCCAGCTCGGTCAGCGCTGCGACAGCGGCCGCCTCCTGGGAGGTGACCATCAGCACCTGGTTGTCCTGGTCGATCTGCGCCCGGGTCCTCTCAGGCTCCTCGACGACGAGCCCTACCTGCGACCACGGCGAGGACCATCCGCGCAGCACAGCTACCGGGAACGCGGTGACCCCAGGGGTTCCCCAGGCCGAGACCGTGGTCAGCCGCAGCTGGCCGGTCGTCGGGTACGTCTTGGCGCCGGAGATGACGATCAGCGGCTCACCTCTGGCCTCGCCGAGCACGTCCACCGTCGGTCCGGGGGTCATCACCTGGTACGGGGCCGGCAGCAGCGCCAGCAACGCCATGAGACATGCGCTGGCCAGCATGCACACGGTGAGCATCACCGCCCGCGGGCTGGCCGGGGCGGCAGGAGGCTCGAGGTCGAGCAGGTCGGCGGACGGGTTGCTCACACAGGCATCGTACCCAGGCCGTGCTGCGCCGGCGGGCGCCGGCCTTCTAGGTGACCGCCGCGGACGAGGTCGTCGACCGAGGGCTTGGAGCGTCTTGCCCAGTTTGACCACCTTCGGGATCGGTGAGCCGCGACGGCTGGGCTACGGTGGGACTGACGACCTTCGTGCAGCCCGCCGCCTCGCCGTGGTGCCGAGGGTCCAGCGAGAACCTGGAGCGATATGACCAGCGACCGACCGTCCGACCAACCCGCCTGGGAAGACCTCCTGCGTATGCTGCTGGGCCCTAACGCCGACGACGCGATCAGGCTGGTCCGCGAGTCGGGGCTCGACCTGAGCGCCACCGTCGACATGCCTGGAGGCCCTGAGGCGATCCGTGCGGCGATGCGCCAGGTCCAGCCGTTCCTCGTCGGAGCCGACGACGCCCCCGTCAGCTGGTCGGCCGTGCACGACCTGGCTCGCCAGACCGCTGCCGAAGGTGGCGACCCTGTGCCCGGCCGTGCAGCCACACGTCATAGCGTCGACGCGCTGACCACCGCTGACCTGTGGTTGGACCAGGTGACCGGTTTCGACCCGGCGCCTGGGCCGCGCGGGGCGTGGAGCCGGGCCGAGTGGGTGGAGGCGACCTTGCCGGCCTGGCGGTCGCTGACCGAGCCGATAGCCTCGGCGCTGACCGATGCGCTGGGCACACGTCTGGCCGACACGACTGACGAGTCGCTGCACCAGATCGTCACGACGATGGCCTCCCAGGTCGGGCAGGTGCTGTTCGGCCTGCAGATCGGGCAGGCCGCCGGGACGCTGGCCCGTGACGTGTTCGGCACCACCGACCTCGGTGTCCCCCTCGTCGACCCCCCTGCTGTGGCGCTGGTCCCCACCAACGTGGCGGCGTTCGCCGACGGGCTGGAGAACCCGGTCGAAGAGGTCCGGCTGTTCCTGGCCGTGCGCGAGGCAGCCGCTGCTCGGCTGTTCGCCGGGGCGCCGTGGCTGCGCGGCTGGCTCACCTCGGCCGTGGACGCCTACGCCCGGGGTATCGTCATCGACCCTGAGCACCTCGACGAGGTGATGCGCCAGATCGACCCGGCCGACCCGGCGTCGCTGCGTGCCGCTGTGACCGAGGGGCTGTTCGAGCCACGGACCACCCCAGCGCAAGACGCGGCCCTGGTCCGGCTGGAGACTGCGTTGGCGCTGGTCGAAGGCTGGGTTGACGAGGTCAGCGCCGCCGCTGTGGCCAACCACCTGCCCGACGCTGTGGCGCTGCGCGAGATGATGCGCCGTCGCCGTGCTGCTGGAGGGCCTGCCGAGCACACGTTCGCGACGCTGGTCGGCCTGCAGCTGCGGCCGCGGCGTCTGCGCGACGCGGCACGTCTGTGGGCTGCTGTCGCCGCGGACTCGTGCGCCGAGGACCGCGACGCGGTGTGGCACCACCCTGACCTCATGCCCGGCCCTGACGACCTTGACGACCCCGACGGCTACCCAGCCCGGCGCCGTGCAGCCGAGCAGAGCACCGACGACCTCGACCAGGCCCTGGCCGACATCCTCGGCCCCGAGGATCCCGATTCCTGAGGACGCGCCTGACCAGGATCGATATGACGTGATGTCGCGACAGCGTCACATTTGAGCCGGTTCACCGCGTTATCATGACCACGTACGCTGAGAAGCGGCGGCCGCTACAGCGGCCCTACCAGGACGCCGACGGCAGAAAGGGCGAACCATGGCCGAGACCTACACCGGCGAGTTCTACTGCGTGAAGTGCAAGGACAAAGTGACCACGACAGGCGAGGTCGTCCTGTCCGCTGCAGGGCGGCGGACGGCGAAGGCGACCTGTCCCACGTGCAGCACCAAGCTCACCCGGTTCTTGCCGAAGGACTGATGAGATAGGCACTGCACAGCAGGCGGCGCACCACCAGGCAGGTTGGTGACACGAGTCCTTGGAGGGGGACGATGCGGCTACGCACAGGTCTACGGGTGCTCCCGTTGGGCTCAGGAGACGTTCAGATCGGGGTGGACCCGCGCTGGGCAGTACGGATCGGCGGGATGACCCCGCAAGAGACGGCTGTGCTGTGCACAGCCGCACGTGGGCCGTCGATCCCGGTGCGCCCACCGCCGGGAACCTGCAGGTCACGCTGGGACGCGCTACGTGACGACCTGCGCACGGCAGGGCTCGTCGACGACGGTCCTCACCGCCAGCCTCTGGCGGTCGGCGAGGCAGACGCACGGGCGTGGGGGCTGCTCGACCCTGCACGGCCCGGACGTGACCGGGTCGAAGCACGTGGTCGGCGCGCCGTGCTGGTGACAGGTCTTGGGCCCACCGGGCTCGCCGTGGCGGTCGCGTTGGCTGCTGCCGGGGTCGGGAACGTCGGGCTCGACGACGACCGCCAGGTCCGTGCGGTGGACGTCGGCCCGGGCGGGTACCGGTGGACCGACGTCGGTGCACGCCGCGACCAGGCGGCGTGCCGCATCCTGCACGACGTGGTGCCCACGGTGACGACCACCACACCGCCCGACCCCGCTCTGGTGGTGCTCGTCGACTGCGACACAGCCGACCCTGTCCGTGCTGCGACGCTGGTCAGCCGGGACGTCCCGCACCTGTCGGTGGTGGTCGGCGAGGCCGGGACGAACGTGGGACCGTTGGTCGCCGGACCGGCCGGCCCGTGCCTGCGCTGCCTGGACCTGCACCGTACCGACGACGACCCGCAGTGGACCGAGGTGGTCACCAAGGTGGCGGCCACCTCCGGCTCGGGGCCCGCAGAGGTCGGTGTCGTCGTCGGGCTGGCCGGTCACCTCGCCGCGGCGCTGGTGCTGGCCTACCTCGACGGTGCCCGACGACCGGTACCGACCACGTGGGAGATCACCGTTCCCGACCCGCTGCCCCGCGCCCGTTCCTGGACGGCTCACCCCTCGTGCGCCTGCGCCCACCTCACCAGCGCTGCGACCAGCCGTTCGGCATGACGAAGCGGGGGTGCAAGGAGGTCTTGCACCCCCGCGTCGTTCACGCGGCCTGGTTCTTCGGAGGCCGGCCACGGCCACGCTTGGTCGCTGCGACGACACCACCGATGAACACCTGGCCGCCCCACACACCCCAGGGCTCACCGCGCTCGAGCGCACCGGCCAGGCACTGCTCGACGGCCGGGCACGTCAGGCACAGGGCTTTGGCGCGTTCGACGTCAGCGGTGTGCTCGGCGAACCACAGCTCGGGGTCGTAGACCCGGCAGGGGAACAGCTCGGCGAGCATCCGGTCGGTGGTAGCGGTCAGAGCCGCAGCGGACGTGGGAGCTTCGAGCAGCATTGTGGGCCACACGATGTCCTCCAGGTGTTCTTGCTGGTGAGCGGGTATTTCTGTTGGAAACCGCTCCCCCGTCTTGCGTGTGACGGCAAAGACGAAGGCCGCGGATCCCGGTGGGAGTCCGCGGCCTTTGGCTGACCTGGGGTCAGACCACGGACATCCTACGAAGATCGACTGAGCTGGTACGGAACGGCGGTCGCGAGAGCCTGATGGCGGACGTATTGCCGCCTTCGGTAGCTCGATAGGCCTGCCACAGGTGCCCTGTGCACGCTGGTCCACCCGGGTTGGGTTGCTTCGCCTCACGGCTGGGATCCAGAGCTGGTTCGTGGACCACGCCGGTGCGGATCGCATCAGCAGACCGTCTGGTTGCGATGCTCAGCATGACTAGACACCTCCTTCGTACGCTCGGGCAGCACGCGATGCGCACTGGTGAACAAGAACGGAGGTTACGGTACGCGTCGGCGCCCACGCGGACAACCTTTTTTACCGACGAGTTTTGCCCCACCTGTGCCCCCACAGGCTCCTCAGGGGCGAAAACTGGTCACGACCTGCACTAACGCAGGTCCGTACCGTTCGAGCCTGACTGGTCCGACCCCGGGTACGGCACCCAGCTGGGCCACGGTCGTGGGCCGTGCAGCGGCGATACGGGCCAGCACCGGGTCGGCGAACACTGCACCGGTATGCACCTTGTCAGCATCTGCCACGTCGTCACGCCAGGCACGTAACGCAGCGAGCAGACCCATGTCCACGTCGGGCTGGGTGGCGCCGCCTGCCTCGTCGTCGGGCCACAGCGGTGCCAGGAAGCGGCTGCGGCGTCGTACGGCGGACCCGCCCAGCCGGTGCCGGGCGTACGACAGCTCCAGGTGCTCTCGTGCCCGGGTGATCCCCACGTACAGCAGGCGACGTTCTTCTGCGACGGCCTCGTCGGTGTCGGCCAAGGAGATCGGCAGCAGCCCTTCGGACAGCCCCACCAAGAACACCGCGTCCCACTCCAGGCCTTTCGCGGCGTGCAGCGAGGCCAGGGTCACCCCGTCCACCGTCGGGGTGTGCTGGGCTGCGGCGCGCTCGTCGAGCTCTACAACCAGGTCGCGCAGGCCTGGGTTCTCGCGCGTGGGGTCGCCAGCGGTCTCGTCGGCCAGGGCCACCAGTGCCTGCATGGCGTCCCAGCGTTCGCGGGCGGCGCCGCGTACCGCCGGGGGTGTCGGCGCCCAGCCGACGGCGGTGAGGATGTCGCGGACCGTAGTTCCTAGGGGAATGTCCTGGTCGGCCCCACGGACCCCGCCGCGCAGCAAGACGATCGCCTCACGCACGTCGCGCCGGGCGAAGAACCGTTCTCCTCCGCGTACCTGGTAGCCCACGCCGACTCTTGCCAGGGCGTCCTCGAACGCCTCGGACTGTGCGTTGGTGCGGAACAGCACGGCGATCTGCGACGCGGGGGTGCCCGAGGCGACCAGACGTGCGCAGCGGGCCGCGACGGTCGCGGCCTCGGCCTCGTCGTCGTCGTAGGCGACGAACCGTACCTGCGGTCCGGCCGGACGCTGCGCGACCAGCTGCAGGGTGGGTGGGTCACCGGGGCGCCGCGCGGCCACCAGCAGCCGGTTGGCCACGGTGACCACCTGCGGGGTCGAACGGTAGTCGCGGGTCAGACGTACCAGCGTCGCCCCGGGGTGGGTGCGGGTGAAGTCCAGCAGGTGGTGGGGGCTGGCCCCGGCGAACGAGTAGATCGTCTGGGCGGGGTCGCCCACGACGCACACCTCGTGGCGTCCGCCGAGCCACTGGTCCAGCAGGTACTGCTGCAGGGGCGAGACGTCCTGGTACTCGTCGACGACGAAGTGGCGGTACTGGTCGTGGACCTTCTGGGCGACGGAGGCGTCCTCGGCGAGGATCGCGGCCAGCAGCAGCAGCACGTCCTCGAAGTCCATGACGCCGCGTTCGGTCTTGACGTCCTCGTAGGCGGCGATGAGCCGGGCCACTGCGCACATGTCGGCTCCGGCGACCTCCCCGCGTCCGGCCGCAGCGGCGACCTGCGGGTAGTCGTCGGCTGCCACGAGCGACACCTTGGCCCACTCGACCTCGGCGGCCAGGTCGCGTACCGCGATCCTGTCCACCCCCACCCCCACACGACGTCCTGCCTCGGCCACCAGCGGCGCCTTGGCCTCCACCAGCTTCGGCGGCGCTCCCCCCACGACTTTTGGCCAGAAGAACCCCAGCTGGCGCAGCGCCGCAGAGTGGAACGTGCGCGCCTGGACCCCTGCCACGCCCAGAGAGCGCAGCCGTGTACGCATCTCACCTGCTGCTCGTGCTGTGAACGTCACGGCGAGAACTGACGTGGGCCGGTACACACCGGTCGCCACCCCGTAGGCGATCCTGTGCGTGATAGCCCGCGTCTTGCCGGTGCCTGCCCCGGCCAGCACGCACACCGGCCCGCTCAGAGCAGTGGCCACCTCGCGCTGCTCAGGATCTAGCGCCTCCAGCAGCTCTTCGGTTTTCACCGGCTCATCCTCCCACCCGGTCGGCCGGCAGCGGGTTGCCGAACCAGTCCTCGATCAGCACACGGGCCAAGGACGTGGGTCCGGGCGCCACGACCTGGCCGGTGGTCAGCGCAGCAGCGAGGTCCTCGCGGGTGAACCAGCGCACGTCGGTCAGCTCGGTACCGTCAGGGCACGGGTCGCCGGCCTGGGCGTGGGCGCGAAAACCCAGCATGAGCGCGGCGGGGAACGGCCAGGGCTGGGACGCGACGTACTGGACACCGGTGACGACGATGCCGGTCTCCTCTGCGACCTCACGGCGCACTGCTGCTTCTGGTGGTTCTCCGGCTTCGACGAAACCCGCCAGGGTCGAGTAACGACCGGCAGGCCAGGCGACGTTATGACCCAGGAGGATGCGGTCGTCGTCGTCCACCACGGCCATGATCACCGCAGGGTCGGTCCGCGGGTAGTGCTCGGCACCGTCGAGGCGGCACACCCGCACCCAGCCGCCGTGGCGTACGTCGGTGGGACCGCCGCAGCGCGGGCAGTACCGGTGGTGGGTGTGCCAGGAGTCCAGTGCCACCGCTGTGGTCGCCAGACCTGCGTCACGGTCTGACAGCACCGCCCCGGCCGCCCGCAAAGACGTCCACACCAGCCCTGCGGAGGCGCCGGCGTGGGTCGCCGATCCAGGCTGGGTGTGCACCAGGACGTCAGAGGACGACCCGACCAGGGGCGCTGGACCGGCGGTCGGCACCGTCACGGCGAACCACACCTGGGTGGTGGCCTCGACACCCAGGAACAACCAGGCGTCGTCGCTCTGGTCGCCGACGAGGGCTACGGCCGCCTGCGGGTCGAGCACCGCCAGCGCCACGTCAGACTCCGGCTGTGCCCACGGGTCGCCCGTAGTCAGCACGGCGCCGTCGCGTACCACGATCACATGGGTTGCCGGGTCGGTCCGCGCCGCTGCCAGCCATGACGTGTCTGTGCGGCGTTCGGCGGCACGGTCGACGCCCGAGCGGGCCAGCGGGAGCTCACGCACGCCCCGACGGTACCCGACCTGGGATCACGAGCCCGGCGCGGCGGACCGCCTCCGGGCGATACCGCGCTGGTCGGCTTAGCCTTATGGGCATGCGCCGTTCACCCGTTGCCCTTGCCGCCCTCGCGACGGTCGCTGTGCCTGGGCTCGACCCCCTCGACGCGCTAGAGCTGGCCGACGACGAGCACGACGCTGCTCTCGTCGTGGACTCCGACCAACGCCGGTGGGTGGTGCGCGCCCCGGTGGACGGCGCCTCGGGTGCGTCGATGGAACGTGAGATCGCCTTGCTCCAGGCCCTGGACGCGCAGGTCACCACCGGTCGCCTACCGTTCAAGGTGCCTGTTCCGGTGGGGTTCGCCCCGCTGACCGAGGCCGGCCGTGCGGCGGTCCACGAGATGATCCCCGGCCAGACCATCGACCTGGAACAGCTGATGCCCGGTCCGGGTCTGGCCACGAACCTGGGTGCGGCGCTGGCCGCTCTGCACGAGCTGCCGACCAGCGTCGTGGAGACCTTGGGCCTGCCGTCGTACACCCCTGACGAGTACCGCCGACGCCGCCAGGCCGAGGTCGACGAGGCAGCCAGGACAGGTTTCGTCCCCCCGGCGCTGCTGGACCGCTGGGAGGCACGTCTGGAGAACGTGGCGTGGTGGCGGTTCCGGCCGACCGTCGTGCACGGCGACATGGTCGCCGAGAGGGTTGTGGTCGGTACCGGCGAGGCTGAGGGCACTGTGGCAGCCATCCTCGGCTGGAGCTCGGCGCAGGTCGCCGACCCGGCCGACGACCTGGCCTGGTTCCTCGTCGCCGCCGCCGCAGACACCGCAGGGTGCGTCCTGGACGCCTACCAGCGGCACCGCCCAGGTATGTCCGACCCGCACCTGGCCGACCGCGCCGCCCTGGCTGGCGAGCTCGCCGTGGCCCGGTGGCTGCTGTACGGGGTGACCACCGGCAGCGACGATATCGTCGCCGACGCCATCGGTATGCTCGCGGACCTAGAAGCCCAGGTCCGCGAGACCGACCCCACCCCGGCCGAAGCCGTCTAGCTGTCTAGCTGTCTAGCTGTCGGCCATCTTGCCGGACAGGTACTCGGTGTAGGCGGGCAGGTCGAGCTGGCCCGAGCCGGAGATCCCGATGACGATCGTCGGGCTGGTCCCGTCCTCGATGGCTGCTCTGGCCTGGCGCACGGCACCGGCGATGGCGTGGTTGGACTCCGACGCCGGGACGATCCCCTCGGCACGGGCGAACAGCACACCAGCGTCGAAAGCCTCGAGCTGGCCGATCGCTACGGCGTCCAGCAGGCCCTCGTGCTTGCAGAACGAGACCAGCGGGGACATACCGTGGTAGCGCAGACCGCCGGCGTGCACCGGGTCGGGTACGAACTCGGCACCCAGCGTGTACATCTTCATCAGCGGTGTCGAACCTGCGGTGTCGCCGAAGTCGTAGCGGTACTCGCCCTGGGTCAGCGACGGCGCCGCCTGGGGTTCGCAGGCCACGATCGTGGTGCTCTGGCGGCCTTCGAGGTTCTCGCGGATGACGGGGAAGGAGATCCCCGCGAGGTTCGAACCGCCACCGGCGCAGGCGAACAGGTAGTCGATCTGCTCCTCGCCGAACTGCACGAGCTGTTTGAGCAGCTCTTGGCCGATCACGCTCTGGTGCAGCGCGACGTGGTTGAGCACAGAACCCAGCGAGTACGACGCTGCCGGGTCTTGGGCGGCGGCCTCGACGGCCTCGGAGATCGCCATACCCAGCGACCCTGAGGTGTCGGGGAACTTCTCGCGCAGGGCACGGCCGACCTCGGTCAGGTCCGACGGCGAGGGGTAGCACGAGGCTCCGAACGTCTCCATGAGCGCACGCCGGTACGGCTTGGACTCGTAGGTGCTGCGGACCTGCCACACCTCGCAGGCCAGACCGTAGATCTGCGCGGCGAAGGCCAGCGCTGACCCCCACTGCCCGGCACCGGTCTCGGTCGTCAGCCGGGTACGCCCGTCGAGCTTGTTGAAGTACGCCTGGGGCACCGCAGAGTTGGTCTTGTGCGACCCCACCGGCGAGACACCCTCGTACTTGTAGTAGATCCGCGCAGAGGTACCCAGGGCCTTCTCCAGCCGCAGGGCCCGGAAGCACGGCGAGGGACGCCACAACCGGTAGATCTCACGGACCTCGTGGGGGATCTCCACCCAGCGTTCCGTCGTGGCTTCCTGCTCGATGATCGCCATGGGGAACAGCGGCAGCAGGTCGTCAGGCACCAGAGGTTCCCTGGTCGCAGGGTGCAGGTGCGGCGGTGGCGGGCTGGGAAGGTCAGCGACGATGTTGTACCAGTGCGTGGGAATCTCGTCGTCGCTGAGCAGGGCCTTGATCATGGGCTCGTCAGTCACAACCCGAACTCTATCTAGCCTGGGACGCTTGCGTGGACGCTTCGGCCCGTATGGCACCCGTGAAGACCCGTCCGCCACGACGAACTGCGTGGTCACCATGACGAAGTCCGTGCACACCGCGGTATGCACGGACTTGCGTCACAGTGCTCACACCCTGAACGAGCTCAGGTCGTCGGCGGCCCGGGTCGTGCTGTGGGTGATATCAGCAGAACCCGAGGCAACCTCCTCGGCGGACCGGGTCGACGACGCGGCGATCGTGGCCACCGTCGTGATGTTCTCGGCGATCTGGGAGGCACCTGTGGCAGCCTCGGCCACGTTGCGTGACATCTCCGAGGTCGTGACCGTCTGCTCCTCGACCGCAGCAGCGATCGTCGCCGAGTAGTCGTTGATCCGGTCGATGATCGCCGAGATCTGCCCGATCGCCTCCACAGCACCAGCAGTGTCG
>Ga0123356_10008117_pt1 | contig 10458 bp, 8 predicted proteins | sample TergutEmb28metaG_2_FD_92546 | JGI IMG/M metagenome (GOLD analysis project Ga0123356, IMG submission 92546) | Embiratermes neotenicus P3 segment gut microbial communities from Petit-Saut dam, French Guiana - Emb289 P3 | ecosystem: Host-associated > Arthropoda: Insects > Digestive system > Gut ... | reverse complement strand
ATATTCGGCGCGGAGGCGTGGAGCGAGGAGATGCGACAGGAGATCGAAAAATCTCTTAGGATAAAGGCGTATGATATTTACGGGCTTACAGAGATCACAGGGCCGGGAGTATCGTTTGAATGCTCGGACCAGACCGGTATGCACGTAAACGAAGACCACTTCTTCGCAGAGATAATAGATCCCGACACGCTTGAGGTACTGCCCTATGGGAGCAAGGGCGAGATCGTGTTCACAAGTCTTACTAAGCAGGCCTTTCCGTTGCTGCGTTACCGTACACGGGACATCTGCTCTCTTTCGCGCGAAACGTGCTCATGCGGGCGCACGCTCGTGAAGATGGCTAAACCTATGGGACGCTCGGACGATATGCTTATCATCCGCGGAGTCAATGTATTCCCGTCGCAGATAGAGACCGTGCTGATCGGACAGGGCTTTACGGCAAATTACATGATCATAGTCGACAGGGTACATCACACCGATACGCTTGAGGTGCAGGTCGAAATGACCGAAGACCTTTTCTCGGACAAAGTGCGTATCATCGAACAGAAAGAGGCCGAGCTCAGATCCGCGATGCGTTCCATGCTCGGTATTTCGCCGAAGGTCACGCTTGTCGCGCCAAGGACGATCGCGCGCAGCGAGGGCAAGGCGGTGCGCGTGACAGACAGGAGGAAAATATGATAATAGATCAGCTATCCGTGTTTTCGGAAAACAGGGCGGGCATGCTCGCCGACATCACGTCTATCCTCGCGGAAGCGGAAATTGATATCGAAGCGCTCACGATCGCTGAGACCGCTGAGTTCGGCATACTGCGATTTATCGTAGACGCGCCGAAAAAAGCGATGTCTGTACTGAAGCTCGAAGGGTTCGTCGCTTCGCTCACTCCTGTGATCGCGCTCAGCATGGGCAATACGCCGGGTAGTCTCGCGAAGATCGCGAAGGTTCTGGGGGACTCGGAGATCTCGATAGAGTATTTATACGCCGCCGTAGCAAGCAACGCGGACGGCGCTTTCGTGATCCTGCGTGTTGAGGATACAGACGGCGCGGTCGCGCTTCTTAAGGAAAACGGTTACGAAGCATATAAATGATACAGGAGGCAAATATGAAGGCATTGATCAGCGTATCGGACAAAAGCGGGGTCGTTGAGTTTGCGCGTGCTTTATCAGAACTCGGCTACGAAGTAGTCTCGACCGGCGGCACATATAAAACTTTGGAGGAATTTGGCGTGCCTGTCGTGTCTGTTTCGGACATCACCGGTTTTCCCGAGTGCCTCAGCGGGCGCGTAAAGACACTGCATCCCGCGGTCCACGGCGGTATCTTGGCCATGCGCGAAAGCGACGAGCATATGAAGCAGCTTTCGGACCTGGGTATAGGGACGATCGACGTCGTCGCTATAAATCTTTATCCGTTTAAGGATACGATAATGCGGGAGGACGTAACGCTGCCGCTCGCAATCGAAAACATCGACATCGGCGGTCCGACCATGCTGCGTTCGGCCGCGAAGAATCACAAGGACGTAGCCGTCGTCTGCGACCCGTCGGACTACGATTCTGTTATCGAAGGCCTTAAGGCAGGAGGCCTTTCGTATTCCGACAAGTACCGGCTCGCTCTGAAAGTCTTTGAACATACCTCTTCGTACGACGCGATGATCGCGGAGTACCTTCGAGCTGAAAAAGGCCTGCCTCTTCCTGATAATCCGACTTTTACATACGAAAAAATACAGGAACTCAGGTACGGCGAGAACCCCCACCAGAAGGCGGCCTATTATAAAGAAGTAAAACCCTGGGCCGGGGCCCTGACAAACGCGGAGCAGCTTCACGGCAAGGAGCTTTCCTTCAATAATATAGGCGACACGAATGGAGCGCTCGCCTGTCTGCGCGAATTTACCGAGCCGACCGTCGTCGCCGTGAAGCACGCGAACCCGTGCGGAGTCGGCAGCGCCGGGACTATCGCGGAAGCATGGCAGAAGGCTTTCGACGCGGATCCGGTGTCGATCTTCGGAGGGATCATAGCGGCGAACCGCGAGATAGACAAGGAAACAGCGGAGGGGATCGCTGAGATATTCGTTGAGATCGTTATCGCCCCGGGATTTTCTTCTGAGGCTTTTTCCGTTCTCACGCAAAAACAAAACATACGGCTATTGAAATTGCTGCACATCAACGACGCGGCGCCGGCGGGCAGCCTCGATATCAAAAAGGTCGACGGCGGTATACTCGTTCAGGACGCGGACGCTGAACTGTTTGACGAAGCTTCGCTTAATGTCGTGACGGCTAAGTCACCTTCTTCGGCTGAGATGGAAGATCTTAAGTTTGCGATGAAAGTTGTGAAGCACGTCCGCTCGAACGCCATTGTGGTCGCTAAGGGCGGTATGACGCTCGGCGTCGGCCCCGGGCAAACGAACAGGATCGGTGCGGTGAATATCGCGCTCGCGGGCGATGTTTCAGGCGCTGTTATGGCTTCGGACGCGTTCTTCCCGTTTTCCGATTGCGTGGAAGCCGCGGCGGAAGCCGGGATCACCGCGATCATCCAGCCGGGCGGTTCCATGAAGGACGAGGACTCTATAAAGAAGTGCGACGAACTCGGGATAGCTATGGTTTTCACCGGCGTACGGCATTTTAAACACTGATATGGAAAAGAAAAAAGTATTGATAGTAGGAGGCGGAGGGCGTGAGCACGCCATCGCCTGGAAACTCGCCAAGAGCCCTCATGTCGGTGAGATGGTTTGCGCTCCGGGAAACGCAGGAATCGCGTCGCTTTGCCGATGCGTACCTGTATCCGCCGAAGATATCGAAGGGCTTGCGGCGCTCGCTTTGTTGGAGAAGCCTGATCTTACGGTCATCGGCCCTGAAGTGCCGCTCGCGCTCGGCCTGACTGATTCATTGGAAGCATTAGGTTTTAAGGTCTTCGGGCCGAATCGCAAGTGTTCACAGCTGGAGGCCAGCAAGTCTTTCACGAAGGCGTTTCTTTCGAGGCACGGAATACCTACAGCTGACTATCGGGAATATACTGACGCGGATTCGCTGCGGGCTGACATAGGCATATTCGGGTTTCCGATGGTGCTGAAGGCCGACGGGCTTGCTGCCGGAAAAGGCGTTATCATAGCTGAGGACAGAGAAGCCGCCGAGAAGGCGGTCTATGACCTGATGGAGAGCCGCGCTTTCGGCGACGCGGGAAACAAGGTGGTAGTTGAGGAGCTGCTGCTGGGGACCGAGGCCTCGGTGCTCTGCTTCGTCGATAGCAGCGCCATCGTGCCGATGGAGTCTGCTCAGGATTACAAACGTATATATGACGGCGATCTCGGGCCGAACACGGGCGGTATGGGTACTTACTCGCCGTCTTTACTTTTTGACAGTTCTACCGAATCTCGTGTATTTTCGGATATTCTGCTGCCTACGTTAGAAGGCTTTAGGAAGGACGGCTTGGATTTTCGGGGCGTTCTTTTCGTCGGTATTATGCTGACTGCTTCCGGCCCGAAGGTAATAGAGTTCAACAACAGGTTCGGCGATCCCGAAACACAGTCCGTACTGCCGCGTCTCAAGACGGATCTTTATGATATTTTTGAAGCCGCTCTTTCTGACCGGCTCTCTGAGATGTCAATCGAATGGGATTCCGGGCTAAAGGCCGTCACGGTCGTGATGGCGGCCGGCGGTTATCCCGGTTCCTATAAAAAGGGCGACGTCATTTCCGGTCTTGACTCATTGCCTGAAGGCGTGACAGTCTTTCATGCGGGGACTTCGTCCGGCGAAGACGGAAAGGTGCTCACCGCGGGCGGCCGCGTGCTGGGAGTGACGGGCACAGGGGCCACACACGAGGAGGCCAGGGCTTCTGCCTACGCAGGTGTCTCAAATATTACATTTCAGGGCGCTGTCTTTCGAAAAGATATTGGAATAGTGTATACTATAGAGTCATGAGACGCAGAAACAAAAGAATGAGAATAGCGGTCATCATCATCGCCATTATTGTCGTTGCGGCGCTGGTACTTACGTATGTAATGATGTTTCCTATTAACGCGTACGCCGAACCGCCTCCCACGCCACCGCCCGACGATTACGGGACGTCAAGCGACTATGACGACTCGACGCTGCCTCCTTTCCCTGGAGAGGAAGAACCGGAAGAGGTGCTCGAACCCACTCTGGTGATCACCAGCGGGCCGATACGGATCGACGTGGGCCAGTCTTTCGTTATCCCGTATGTCATGAACGATTTTCCTTCCGGCACGATGATGGAATGGGAGTCGAAAAATCCCAATGTTGCCGTCGTCAGTTCTGACGGGGTACTATACGCGGTTTCGCCGGGCGACGTGGAGATCGCTGTGCGCGCGGGAGGAAAACGGTCGTCTGTATTGGTCACGGTAAACGATCTGAGGGCAAACCGCCTCATCATCGTAGTCGATCCCGACATTATTCAAACAGGGCCGTCGTCTTACGAGATGGCTGTGGGCGACGTAACAAAGTTTGTCCCGAAGATAGAGCCTGAAGGCGCCAAGGTCGACAAGATCTCGTGGGTGCTGGGCAACAGCAACGTGGCTTCACTCACGCAAAACGGCGATTTCATAGCTGAAGCGATAGGCCAGACGCAAGTAACACTTACGGCGGACTCGCTCGTCACGTCTATCACTATCACTATCGTTGAAAGCGGGGTACCGCTTGATACCATATGGGACTACCTCAGATACGGGGTCATAATCATAATCATAGTAGTTGTCATTGTCGTATTGCTCGTCTGGATGGCAAACAGGCGTAAGAAAGAAAAAGCGCGCCAAAAGGCCATAGCCGCGAAGCGCCGCAGGGAAGAGGCTGAGCGCAGAGCGCGCGAAGAGGCTTCTATGTACGACGAGCGGCGTGATATGCGTGAGCCCAGGCCGGCGCGCAGCGAAGAGCGTGAAACAATGAGGGTAAGCGGAGCCGCGGTAGGAGCGGGCATGGCTCCGCCGGAAGAAGAGAATTCTGAGACCGAACGGCCGCTAACACTGGATGATTTGGAGTGATTAAATGAAGGACGAAAAAGAGAAAAAAGAAAAGAAGGGATTCATAGGCGAGTTCAAGGAATTCGCGTTGCGCGGCAATGTAATGGACATGGCCGTCGGTATCGTCATCGGCACCGCGTTCGCGGCCATCATCAATTCTCTCGTAAAAGATATAATCATGCCGATCATCGGTATTCTTACCGGCAATGTCAATTTCGCGGATCTGGCGATCAAGCTCAGCGACAACAATTCGATCACATACGGAGCCTTCATCGCCGCTGTAATAAATTTCGTGCTCGTAGCGCTCGTGCTGTTCGCTATCATCAAGTTCTTCAACAAACTGCGCGCTGCGAAGAAAGAAGACGCCGGCCCGACCGAGCTGGATGTGCTCACAGAGATCCGCGACCTTATGAAAGACAAAAAAGAATAATCGGCTAGTTTCCCAGAGTTGCGACCATGACCGCCTTTATAGTATGAAGGCGGTTTTCTGCTTCTTCGAAGACGACCGAGTTAGGCCCGCTGAATACTTCGTCCGTGACCTCCCTGATATCATATCCGAGGCGGAACTGTTCCTTTGCCATTTTCGTGTCAAAGTCATGAAACGACGGCAGGCAATGCATGAAGATCACGTCAGGATTGCCGGTCGATTCGAGCATCTCTTTCGTGACGCGATACGGTGTCAGAAGGCGTACCCGTTCGGGGATATGCTCTTCCTCTCCCATCGAGGCCCAAATATCCGTATAAATGACGTCGGCGCCTTTAAGGCATTCCGGATCGGAGCTCCATTCGATCGTCGCGCCTGTAAGGCTCGCGGCAGCGCGCGCCCTGGCTATTACGCCCTCATCCGGCGCCAGCTCTTCCGGTCCGAACGCGGTAAAATGCAGGCCGGTTTTCGCGGCGCCGTACATCCAGGCGTAGGACATATTGTTGCGCGTGTCGCCGCAAAATATGACTTTTACTTCACTAAATGGCTTTCTCACATATTCTTGTATCGTCATGAGGTCGGCGAGTATCTGCGTCGGGTGATCGTCGTCAGTGAGCCCGTTCCATACCGGCACACCGGAGTATTTTGCAAGATCCTCAACGGTCGATTGCGCGAACCCTCGGTATTCGATACCGTGATAATATCTGCCGAATAGCAGAGCGCTGTCCTTTGCGCTTTCTTTACTCCCGAACTGCGAGGAACCCGGACCGATATATGTGACATTCGCGCCCTCTTCTATTGCGCCGATCTCAAAAGCGGTCCTGGTGCGGGAAGACGTCTTTTCAAATATCAATAATATATTTTTTCCCGCTAGCGAATCGCCGCGGATACCTTCTTCGCGTTTTTCTTTCAGCTCGGCCGATAGGTCAAGCAGATACAGGATCTCTTCCTGTGAAAAATCCATTAATGTCAGAAAGCAACGTCCTTTTAAATCAACTTTCATTTATCTGTCCTCCGCGAACTGTATTTTACCACATGTGATATTATTACCGTATGGAGCTTACGACTTTTATCATCATTTTTATATGCGTGATCGTCGTATCGAATATACTTGGTACAGCGTTTCCTTTTCTGCCGCTGTCGCTGATACAGATAGGCATGGGCGTCGTAATCGCGCTGACATCTCTTGAGACGAAAATGGAGATCAATCCCGAGATCTTTCTTGGCGTTCTCGTCGCGCCTTTGCTTTACAGGGAAGCGGAGGAAATAGATATCGGGGCTTTATGGAAAGTCCGTAAGGAAGTCGTTTTAATGGCTTTTGTGCTGGTCTTCGTCACGGTGCTTGCCATAGGTTTTTCTCTGAACTATTTCGTCCCTATCATCCCGCTTGCCGCGTGTTTTTGTTTAGGAGGCATACTCGGTCCGACGGACGCGATCGCGGTCGACTCGATGTCAAAACGCGTAAACATCAACGAAAAAGTGATGAACATCCTTAGGGGCGAGTTTCTTATCAACGACGCCTCGGGAGTCATTTCTTTCAACTTCGCCGTTCTCGCTCTGACGACGGGCGCGTTTTCCCTTGGCCGGGCGAGCCTTTCATTTGTCCTGGTTTGCCTAGGAGGTTTCGTAGTCGGTTTTGCTATTGGAGCCGCTAAAAACTATATTATCCGCTCGCTGAGAAGATCGGGTATCGAAAACACCGCGGCATTTATCATCCTTGAATTCCTCACGCCCTTCATTTGCTTTTTCATAGCCGAGGCAATCGGCGTCTCGGGCATTCTGGCGGCGGTGACTGCGGGCCTCGGGCAGGCGTTGCAGCTCCGGCGCCTTGGGATCTTCGAAGCGCGTTTCGCGGTCGTAAAGAAATCCCTCTGGGAAATGATCTCGGTAGCTTTCAACTCTTTCATCTTCATCCTGCTCGGCTTCGAGCTGCCGCTCATCGTATCGTATGTGCTCGGGCATGAGGGGTATTCGATCGGCATGGCTATGCTTATCAGCCTGTTTGTGATAGTGGTGGTCTATGTCGTAAGGTATATAGGAGTCCTGTTCGCCGCGCGCGAAATGCCCGGGGGGAACCTGAAAGAAAGGACGCGCAACAGGGTGATACTCGTGTTTTCCGGCGCCAAGGGCACAGTGAGCCTCGCTATCGCGTTTGCCCTGCCTGCCGTACTCGCGGGAGGATTTCCTTTCGTCGAGCGCGATCTCCTTATGTTCATCGCGGCCTGCGCGATAATATACTCTCTCATCATAGCTACCGTCGTACTGCCGATCGTCGCGCTGCCGCTTAAAAGAGAAGCTAAACACAAAGGGAGCATCGCGGTCGTAAAAAGCATGATAAAGCGAATTGAGCAGGGCGGTGGCGAGTTCAGCGGAGCTATCGGCATGCGCTTGAAACGCAGAGTTTTTGAACTGGAGCTTGAAGACAGCGGCCTTTGGGAAATGAGAAGGTATCCAAGGATACAAAGAGAGTATTTAAGCACCGTTTCGCAGGTGCTTGATAAAAAAATACGGGAAGGGAAGTTTTCGAAGACCGAGGTTGACGAATATATTAGCGTGTTTTCGGTACTAAAAGGATTACAAGGCGAATCCGGCCTGCCGCGCAAGCGCATCAAACGCGTGAACGCGGTAAGCTCGCTTCCGAGCATCGGGATGGATCGCGTCGAGGAGATGTTTCGGGAGAGCATGAACGACGCCATAGCGATCCTGAACAGAAAATACGACGACGCGGGACAGCGCTTGCTCTCGCGCGTGGTCGAAGAGAGGATCGATGCCATGAACCATATCATAAAGCGCGTGTTCGGCAGTGAGTCTCTCCATGAGTTCAACGAAAGATACAATCGCGAGATAAAAGAAAGCTATGAGATCGAGCGGGAGGTTGTCACAGAGTTTCTAAAAGACGGACGGATCAGTGAAGAAGATGCAGACAGGATCAGGGTCGAGATCAATATGCTCGAAAACTATACGATCGAGGAAATGCAGGACGACGACACCGCGAGGATCATGACAAATATCGCGAAACGCCGCAGTAAGCCTCGCAAAAAAGGGCCGGAGGGCAAGAAACAGTGAAAGAAGAATATCGGGATTATTACCCGGACGATACGATAATAGACGAGTTCTACGCGGGGAGGTCTGCGCATTCGGCCGAAGTTTTCGGCTGCCGGTGTTTTTCTGACGCGGACGTATACAGATTTTGTCTATGGGCGCCGAATGCCAGGTCCGTCAGCGTCGTAGGCGACTTCAACGACTGGGATGCTGACAGGGGCCGGATGGACCGGTACAGGGATCTGTGGCTCTGTTTCGTCCAAGGGGCGCAGGAAGGCCAGAACTATAAATACCGCATCGAAGGAGAGGACGGGGTCGTCACCCTTAAGGCCGATCCTTACGCTGTCCACGCGGAGAGGGCGCCGGGTACGGCTTCGAAAATCTGGGATGCTTCAGGCTACGAATGGGGTGACAGCGAGTGGATGGCGGAACGCGGGAAGAAGGACCTGCTGCGCTCGCCTGTGTCGATCTACGAATTGCATCCGGGATCGTGGCGCGTAAAGGAGGGGTATGAATTCCCGAATATACGCGAGATCGCGGACGAGCTATGCGCCTACGCGGCGGATATGGGGTTCACGCATGTAGAGTTGATGCCGATAAACGAGTTCCCGTTCGACGGCTCGTGGGGCTATCAGGTCACAGGATTTTTTGCGGTAACGAGCCGTTACGGCACCCCACAGGATTTCATGTACTTCGTCGACGCTTTGCACAAAGCCGGCTTAGGCGTCATCGTCGACTGGGTGCCGGCCCACTTCCCGAGGGACGCGCACGGCCTGGCGCACTTTGATGGCACGTGGCTCTATGAACACAAAAATCCGTTGCGCAGAGAGCACCCCCTATGGGGCACCTACGAGTTCAACTACAATCGCCCGGAAGTCGTTTCTTTTCTTATTTCGAGCGCGGCCAATCTTATCGAGCTCTACCATATCGACGGCATCAGGGTCGACGCAGTCAGCTCCATGCTCTATCTCGACTACGGCCGTGACGGGGACTTTGTCCGCAACCGCGACGGCGGGAATGTCGATTATGAAGCGGCAGAGTTTTTAAAGACTCTTAATACAGCGGTGAGAGATCCTCATCCCGGCGTCATGACAGTGGCGGAAGAGTCGACTACCTATCCCTGTGTCACAAAACCTCCCGCGGAAGGAGGCCTCGGTTTCACGTTTAAATGGAATATGGGGTTCATGCACGACACGCTTGACTTTACTATGTGCGACCCTTTCTTCCGGCACGGATCACATGACAAGATGACCTTTTCGATGAATTACGCGTTTTCGGAAAACTATATACTGCCTTACTCGCACGATGAAGTCGTCCACGGCAAAGCGTCGATGATAGACAAGATGTACGGCGATTACGATACGAAATTCGCGGTTCTGAAGACTCTATACGGTTGGCTTTTTGGGCATCCCGGCAAAAAATTACTGTTCATGGGCTGCGAGTTCGCGCAATTCATCGAGTGGGACTACGGGAAAGAGCTCGACTGGTTCCTGCTGAAATACGGCTCTCACGCCGGAGTGCAGGCATGGGTCAGGGCTCTGAACGGTCTTTATCGCAGTCACAGCGCGCTGTTCGCTCAGGACGGAGGATGGGACGGTTTTCAGTGGCTGAGCGTCGATGACCGGAAAAACAGCGTCTTCGCCTTTATGCGCACGGGCGGCGGGGAGCGCGTTTTGTGCGCGTATAATTTTTCCGAAGAGGGGTTTCCCCGGTACGAGATCGCGCTGCCTGAGCCGGGAAGGCTTAAGCTCATGCTTTCAAGCGACATGGCAAAATTCGGTGGCCGAAAGGACCGGTCACAGCCGCTTGCCAGAAAAGGGCTCATGGCAGAAAAAAAAGAGCTGAACGGTCTTCCGTGTTCAGCTGCTCTTTCCCTGCCGAAAAACTCGGCCCTATTCTACGAATATATCTAAACAACGGCTCGCACCGGAATCCCTCTCGGTTTGTCGCAGAGAGGAGACAAACCTATGAGGAATTCGCGGCTGCGAGCCGCAAGTTATTAAAGTCCTTTGTAAATATTTTTACCGAAGGT